>Ga0255770_10000879_pt1 | contig 28148 bp, 17 predicted proteins | sample 071ome_22_FD_179968 | JGI IMG/M metagenome (GOLD analysis project Ga0255770, IMG submission 179968) | Coastal salt marsh microbial communities from the Groves Creek Marsh, Skidaway Island, Georgia - 071404AT metaG (version 2) | ecosystem: Environmental > Aquatic > Marine > Intertidal zone >...
TGGACCGGGGCGGCGCGCGCGAGATCGAGACGGCGGGATCGAGGCGTGGTGCGGTACTTTTTCGCGTGCGTTTTCGTGGGAGCGGCGAGGCGAGGGGCGACCGAGATTGATGGGGCGCGTGTGGGGGGCGACGGATTGACGCGCTACCGCTAGTGATGAGAGATGACGTTCCAAACTCGTGATTTGTTTGTTTGTTTGTTTGTCGCGCACGCGCGCGTGGCGACCGCTAAGCTACTCGCGAGCGACGCGACGATGTGTCGTCGTCGCGTCGCGCGCGTCGGCGTCTATCTACGACGTCGACGCCGGGATGGATGGATGCTATGTGGAAGCTATTCTTCGACGGCGTGGTCGTGGTCGTCCTCGTGGTCGCCTTCTTCGTCCCACCAAGAGCAGAGACCGAGACCGTCTTCGTTCATGTTGCCGATGAGTAACATGGGCGCGAAGGAACCGTCGGTTTTCGCTCCGGCTTCAAAGGTGAGGCTGGAGAGCTCCTCCGCAGTCTTTGGAAGATCGGGAAACCGCACCCCTTTCACCTTGAACCGCACTTTTTCGTTGATACACATATCCATCTTACTTCCATCGTAATCCCACACCCACACACCCTCACTTTCGTCGAATTCACTCGGGTATTGCATGTCGCTCGGCGAGACAAAGACGTCGTGAAAAAAACCGACAGAGACGTGCGCGCCTGACGCGTCCGCCGAAGTCAGCGTCCCTTCCAGCACTTCACCGATGAATGGCTTGAAAAGAACGACATCAAAAGTCACGTCAAAGCACACGCACCCTTCACCCGCCAACACCGCGCCCCCTTGTATGGACTTTATCGAGTACAACGTCACCACCAAGCCGCCGCACTCTGGGAGAACCTTGTCCACGTACAACGACTCGAGCTCTTGCGTCACCGCCTCGAGCGTGCTCTTCCCCAGATTCGCCGGCGCAATCTTAACCGCGCTATCGCTCAGCGACGCGAGCTGAAACATCCTGCCCACCGAAATGTCCAACAGCGTCGCACCGGGTTCTCCGTTCACACACACACACACACACTTCTTTTTGCCACGACACGAATCAACCGAGGCGAGTGCGCCTTGGCGTTCTTCTCGTTCGCTGTCGGGCGAGCGAGCGAGCGAGCGAGCGAGCGGGCGTCGTCGCGCTCGACGAGTTTTTTGTGCGCTAAGAGTCGACGCGCGCCCCGTCGTCGTCGTCGCGCTGTGTGGACAACAGTCGCTGGCGGCTCCACACACGCACCTCGCGGGTCCCATTGTGATGGTTCGTGACTCGTCGCGAGTGACTCGTTAGTGTTTTGATACCGTTACTGTTTACACAGTATGAGTGAAACGAACGGCGCGGCGCGGAAGAGCCCAACGAACGGACCGGCATTGCGTGCGCGTCGTCGACGGCGTCGACGGCGTCTCGCTCTCGTGGTGTCGTTGAGATTTCGAGCGGGAGAACAACGAGCAGGTTGGGATCGGCGGCGAGAGGCTTGGCGTCGGGATTCGCGCGCGGGACGACCGACGGTTGCTTCGGTTCGGTTCGGTTCGACTGGACAATGCGCCTTCTCGAGCGGGTAGTGCGCCGGCGAGTGCACCGCGACGACGGTCATGGACGCCGGATGAGCACAGGACGAGGGAGAGAGAAGCGCGTGCGCGATCTCAAAGTGTGGGTTTGGTTGGTTTTCGTCGGGGTTCTGGGATGGAGCGCGCGCGGGGCGTGTGCGACGACGGCGCTTCAAGGCGTCGGAGCGTCGTTTCCGTCCATTGTGTACTTGGAGGCGATGAATGCGTACGAGCAGGCGACGGAGGGCGTGAGCGTGGATTACAAGGCGTTTGGGAGTGGGAGCGGTTTGTGCAGAATCAGGAATGCGGCAGCAGCCTGCACAGATTCGTTAGGGACTTTTGAAGTGGACTTTGCGTGTAGCGACTCGCTCTTGTCTTCGAGCGATTACTCGACGTACGACGACCTTCAGATGTATCCTATGGTTGCCGGTGCCGTCGTGGTGGCGTATAATCTACCCACGAGCGTCGGTAACATTCCTTTGCGCGTCGATAATGCTACTCTCGCTGATATTTTTGATGGAAGCATCACGCAGTGGAACGACGCTGCGCTGGTCGCGCTCAATCCGGGACTCAGTTTACCAAACACGGCGATAAAGGTTGTTCTCCGAAGCGATAGCTCTGGTACCACGGATGTGTTCACCGGTGCGTTGTCTGATTTGGACAGCAACTTTAATAGCGCTGTTGGTCGGACCCAGAGTTGGAACACTGCTTCCTCACCCTGGTCGGGCATGGCCACCAGGGCCCAGAGCATCGGCGTCGCCTCGTACGTCCGCGCAACGGAGTACTCTATCGGATACGTGGCTCTTGCCGATGCAAAGCTAGTGAACGCTTCGATAGCTGGTTACATGCACATGGGTGCATCGTCTCCAGTGTTTCCAAACTCTGATTCGATCGCAGAGGCTGTCAAGACGCGAGGGCTGCAGTTTGGGAACAATGGCGATTCGCCGAATCGTCTGACGGCAACCGTAGCGCCGGTGACGACAAACGCCCTGGCGTGGCCGTTCACCACGTATTCATACGTCGTGTTGCGCACTGGTATCGACCTTACTACATACTCTTCTTCAGATAGACTTAGATCCGGTGCTTCGTGCACTCACGTAAAAGAAACAGTTGAATTCTGGCGCTGGTTCTTGACAAGTGAGCAATCGTCTCGCATCGCCGATCGACACGGCTTTGCAACCTTGAGAGACGAAGTGGGCGCATTGGTGCTCGCACGTCTGATTGGAGATATTTACTGCAACGGTGAACGCGTTGCAAATATTTCGAGCGAACACGAGTCGCCATCGACCATGGCTAGGGTACACAACATCAAAGTTATCGATGAAACAATGCTTTCTCTTCGAGCGCTCTACGAGGCTTACAATACAACCTCAACGTTAGAGATGTCTCGCTTAGATGAGGTGAGCGACACTATGAACAATCTCATCACAGAGAATGGCTTCAGTATCGGTATGGATCTAGTCGGAGAACCATTGGCTGCGCTTCAAGAGTTACCTCTGTTTAGCGTCGAGGCGCGCTTCGCCATCAATGACGAGGTGCTAAATCTTGGATCTGGTGGAACAAGCATCACCCTAGACTTGGCTGCGGCGGCGGCCATACTAAGTGGAACTGCAACGACGTGGGGGCACAGCGAAATTGTGCGCTTAAACTCATTCTTGGGTGGTGTTACGACAGCAATCAAATTGATGACCCCCAAGAGTTACGACGAAGCTTTCTACCGGGCGTACACCGAGCAATTCAAACAAGCTGACGCCGATTTCCAAACGGTTCAGGGTTCTATGACGGCGTTGTCATACTTTGAACTCGCTTCTTTCGTTGTCGAGACTGATTATTCGATCGCCATGCTGCCTCTTACGGCGATTAAAATATTCGACGACCACGTCGTCACATCCTCCAGTCTCGCTGGAATGTCGGCAGTCGACATGAAGGTTCACTTGTTGCCCGAACTCTCAGGGGATCAATGCGCAGGGGAGAATTTTGAGACAGCGTACTCGTCACTTCACTTCTTGGAATGGATGGCGGTCAAAACGGATATAACAGCCATCATATCCGAGTTGGGCGTGACTCCCGCATTTGCCGCTTCAGACGCTGTATTGAACACGTACCTAGAGGAGCTTCGCGGCGTCACGTGTGATGGAGTGTCCATCCTGACGCCTGAGACGGTATCAGAGAAAAGTTCGATCAAGCTGACGCCACTTATACTTGCCCTCTCGATCGGCCTCGGCCTCATCACTACGGCGGTGACGGTCGTGTTTGGTGGAAATATTGCAAAGAGCTTCTTTGTGCAGACCATCTTGAATCAATACAAGCGCACGCACGCGCCTCCTGATTCAAACGTGACCATTGTCGTGACAGATGTCCAAGCATCGACAAAGCTGTGGCAGCGCAGCTCTGTGTACATGAATAGGGCGCTTGTGGTTCATGACAAGATTATGAGAACAACGATTCAACAGACATACGGCTACGAGGTGCTCACCGAAGGTGATAGCTTCATCATAGCTTTCCACGACGCCGTTGATGCGATTCGTTTCGCCACGATTGTTCAAGAACGGCTGAACAACTATCAATGGGACGCTCCAATGATACGGACGTGTGAAGAAATCTACGGCGAAGGTGATAGAGAGAGGAATATGTTGTCCGAGGGGAGCTTAAGGGGATATCTCAAGTCTGATCTCGATGAAGCCATCGGGCAATTGATCCCTGAAGATTCTGAAAATGTGGCGGGGTTGAATGGTTTAAAGCAGCAATCTGATGCATCTGAAACGATACCTCAAACTGGAACGTTTCACTTCGGCATGTTAGCTGATGAAGGTTCAGCAAAGATAAATGGCCTCCGCGTTCGCATTGGGATTCACAGCGGTTTCTGTCAAAGCCGTTTGCACCCGACGACTCGACGAAAGGAATACTACAGAGGCGCTGTGACCGTTGCGCACGCAATTTCTGAGTGTGCCCGAGGCGGTCAAACACTGATATCGGGTGATACTATGGCTGCCATAGTGAGCGCTTCACGCGATGAGACAAAATCCTTTCATGCGCTCCACATGGGTAAGCATCAAGTCGGTCTGAGAGCTGTGGAGCTAGAGGCGCATGAAGATGCGGTGGTGTTCGAATCGGACGACGAAGATTTGGACAACTCGGAACCCCAGCCCGATGAAAGCGTCGTGTACATGTTCTCTGGAAATGCTCAGAAGATGCGTCTGCGACAATCATCGTCTGACTTGTCCACTGAAGAAGGTTCGATCGAGTACAATCCTGCGTACAAGTACATGCATCGAAAAAAGGTGAGCCTGGTGAAAAGCCTGTCAAAGAATACACAAGAGAAGGGACTGGTGCAGACGGAGCTTGTTCAGGCGGTACCAAAAACATTGTCTGGTCGGTTGTCCCTCTTCACCAGCGTTCGGACCGTTCGACAGATTGAACCGTCTTACTTTGACGCCCCAGGATTTAGAAGCCAGAACGTGACGATTGTCTTCACGTACATAGACGCTCTGAAGGAACTGACAGTGGCGCTCAAAGAAGTCATGGATGAATCTATACGTCTTCTAAATGCGACCATACGTGCGACATTGAGAGTATATAATGGATACGAATGCCGAGAATCAAACGGTGAGTTTTTACTGGCGTTTCACACCCCTTCCGATGCTTTTGAGTGGGCTCTGCTGGCGCAAACGGCGCTGATGCAACTGGACTGGCCAAAGTTACTACTCACACATCGTAGCGCTCGTCGCATGCAAACCGGCAAGTACGACGTCTTTGTAGGTTTACGTGTCGGAATGGGCATTTGCTCTGGTCCTTGCACCGACATTAGACCTTGCGCGCGAACTGGCAGATCAGAATATTTTGGACATTTGCTGAACCTCACGGCGCGCATCGCTAGAAGCGCAAACGGGGGGCAAATACTCACAGACGATAATACCTTCCTTCTAGCCCACGAACAAGGAAGATACTCTTCTGAATTCTGTCATCCCCTAGGTACGTATAAACTCAAGGGAATCAACGATCAGATCGGTATTATCCAAATCTCGGACGCATCGCTCATGATGAGATCTTTCGGAGACTTGGACGCCACGCATGTTGAAGATGCCACCAGAGATGCGCAGATGAAAAATATGATTGAATCGAGACAAAGCGATGTCTCGAGATTGCGGGCACTTCGAGGTTGTTGTGTATTGCTATGCGAACAAGGTTCGGCGCTCAAGAGCGTTGTACAATCGGTTGTGCGGGCAATCCGAGTTGAAGTAGATCTAGTAGTTGCGACGTCGATGAAAGAGGTGTGCGTGGCGCTGTGGCGATTGGACATCCCTGGTCAGCCCGTGAATGCGCCCTTCTTGATAATTTCTGACGAGTTGGAAGGTTTATCTGGCAGTGAAGCTTGCGCATTCGTTAGGACGAACGTTCCACTGCGAGTACAACCTAACATTGCGATTTATATGAGTAGTCTTGAAGGCACGTCGATTGCCGAGTTGGGCGCCGACTTTGCGCTTCCACGATTGGACGCGAATGAAAATGCCAGCACATCGCGCAGTTCCTACGTCGATCACGAAGATGATTCAGATGACGAGGATGACTTGCTCGATTTCAAATCTGCTGTTGAGGCCTTTCTCACAGGAAGAGATGCTTCAAACGTAGGATCTATGCGCAGGACGGCGTCAATGTCGATGGATCATGAAAATCTGCTCGTCTCTGAACACTTGACTACAAAGATTGCTCAACGCGAACAGCGACCAGTGCAAACTTTGGCACCTCATCGTCTCAGCATGAACACTATCACTCTTTTGTCCAACACTCTAGAAGCTAGCGGCGTGATTGCCATGGGTATCGATTCTTCGAAGCAAATCACGCTCTGTACGAGAGCGGCACTGAAATCGGGCATTGGCAAAACGTCCAGTGATTTACCGAGTAGTGAATGGCTCGAGCGCGTCGGTTCAGTGGCCACCATGATGGGTAGGGGTATCGTCCGACAGCCATGGAGCGAAAACGTATCGAGTGAATGGTTAAACGCAGAGGAAAGTTCCGACAGCGGCGATAAGAAGGTGTACGAGAACGTAAAGCACACGCCGATGCTTCTCGGAGAAGACTTTGCGATAGTCATCATAACTTTTCCGTCGACGAGCTGTGCATGATTGACATGTCCTTTTAGTTGTAATTTATATCACGCTCCGCTACACCTCGCATCTCGTTACAACATGATGTGCGCACTCGGAAAACGCGAGACTGCACAAACTCTCAAAAAAAAAGCGTTCAGAATTATGGACGCTGTTTGAGCCTCACAACTGGACGGACGCTGTGCGGTGCGGTCAGCCCGCTCGGCGGCGATGCGCGCACCAATCCACGGCGACGAAAGTGGAGAAGAAGCGTCATTCGCGGAGCACCAGGCGTCGTCGTCTGAACTCACGCACATTGATGACGAGACGCGCGCGGAACTCATCCAGTCGGTCGAGTCTTTGACTGCGGACAGCTCGGACGTCGATTTGAATGTTGACGAACGCGCTCTGGATGACGCGGTGAACGCGTTCAAGCTGCGAGTCGAAAAGTACAGGGAACAATCAATGCTTTTAGACCCAATGTTGTCGTCAGTCATCGAGCCACTAATGTCGCGCGTGCTCGAACGCGTAGCATTGGAAAATGCATACGACGGCGAGACGGAAAAGGAACGACGGACGCGTCGCCGCCTTCACAGGTGTTGCGAAGCCCTCGATACGCTATCGAGCGTCAGAGGTTGGAAGGTGTGCGTTCGATTCTATCCAAATGACGCGAAGCATTTAGAACCAGCGGTGAGGTTGCTGTCGCGGTCACGCGGTCTAGTTGAGTTCGGTTGGTCAACGCAACGAGTTTTCCTGTGTTGGTTATCCATATTAGCGCTCACACCCTTTGACCTAGTTTCCATCGATAGTGCGGTTGATGCTGCAGAACAGCAAATACCCAATGTCGTGAAAGAGCTTGTGCACGAGTGTAAACACTGTCTAGGTGAGCCGGGAGTCACGAGAGACGCCGCTGCGGTGACGTTGGCAAAACTGTTGACTCGCCCGGACATGTCGCCAGGGCGCACCGCATTTGTAGAATGGTCCATCAAGGCACTTCAAGGCGACGTTCGTGACAGTGGTGCAGAAACGTTTCTCATACCGGGTGTTTTAAAGGCGCTCTCTGCAATTTACAAGACTGGAACGCGGGAGGCTTTACTGAAAGACGCAGAGAACATGTGGTCCATCACAGAGCGCATCTTTCATTCAGAACATGCGGCAAGTTCAACTTTAGTTAGACAACTTAGCGTCAAGTTAGCGACACGGGTAGGTCTAGTTTTCATGAAGCCCCAGGTGATTGCATGGCGGTATGACAGAGGCGCGCGTTGCTTACAGGACAATTTGGGCAAGTCATCAGCGATCAATGCACAGGAGCATCTACTACATTCATCAACTCACGGCAACGCGCCATCTGAAGCTGGTGTCAACGACAACGAGGAAAACATTGTAGACGTGCATCGTGCGATCGACGATATCGTCGAGTTATTCCTCGTCGGTCTCCGGGATGTAGATACTGTGGTCCGCTGGAGTTCCGCGAAGGGGATTGGGCGCATCGCATCTAGGCTACCTAGAGATTTTGCTGACGAGATTGTCGAAGCTGTGCTCGACTGTCTGAGTGTCACAGAAAGCGACTCGACCTGGCATGGTGCATGCCTTGCTCTCGCCGAGCTCTCGCGCAGAGGACTACTTTTATTAGATCGCTTACAAGAAGCCATACCTAGAGTTGTCCAAGCGTTGACTTACGACGTTCGACGTGCATCGCATTCGATTGGCGCTCACGTACGAGACGCCGCCGCCTACGTCTGTTGGGCCTTTGCTCGTGCTTACACGCCTGAAATCATAGAGCCTCACGTACATGAGCTCGCCCCTGCGCTGTTGATGGTCTGTTGTTTTGATCGTGAAGTGAATTGTCGACGTGCGGCTTCGGCGGCATTTCAAGAGAATGTTGGGCGAATCGGTAGATTTCCACACGGTATTGACATCGTCACTACTGCCGATTACTTCTCTCTGGGTTCAATGGCGAACGCATATCTGTTTGTCGCGCCCTCGATATGTCAGTTTGACGAGTACAGGCGCCACATGCTTGATCACATCCTTGACGTGAAACTAATGCACTGGGAAGTTTCGACGAGATTGCTCGCGGTCAAGGCCATCGGTAAAATTGGTTTCATGGATCCCACGTGGGTGACAGATATCGGATTACCAACGGTGATAGCGCGTGTCGATAGCTCTGATCTACCAACGCGCCACGGCGCAATGTCGGCTATCGGCGAAATGATGCTCGTAATCAAGCATTCAGGGGTAGAACTTGGCCAGCACAATCGCACCCAAATAGCAGAGCTCGTGCAAACGGTGTCAAGAGCGAACACTTACGCGGGTACCGGGGGAGAGTTGATGCGATCAGCCACTTGTCGATTTGCAGAGTGTCTCTACCGCACGATTGAAATCCATGGGATCGAAGCGGATGGGTTCCTTGATGTACTGGAAGATAACCTGCAGCGGTCAAATGTGAACGCACAACACGCCGCGTGCAGTGCGCTCTCTGCTTTGTGCTCAAACTGGAAATCAGCAGATGAACTTCGCACGGGTGTCGAACGTGTCGTTAAATATCACACGGAAATCGTAAATGATACGACGCGAGGCGTCTCACGTCGAGGTTCCGCGTTGTTTCTCGGCGTTCTTCCTATGGAATTCTTGTTTACTGTGACAGCCACTTCTCCGGCTTGGGTAATCGTATTCAATGCGCTCGTGAACGCGACCAGACCTGAAGAAAATGAAGAACAAAGGGATGCGGAGACTCGCGTTAATGCTATTCTGAGTTTGGCAGAGGTTGCAGTATCTATTCTTGAGAATACATCGAGTAGTGACGGCGTCGTCGCGCGAAGAATATCGTCGCAAGTAGTAGATGCCGCACTCGCATGTATGCGAGATTATAGCACAGACAATCGAGGCGATGTGGGTTCATGGGTTCGTGAGGCGGCTATGAGAGTTATTCCAATATTGATTTCAGCTTTGCAGCGTCACAGCGCGTTGGAACACCGCCAAGTTGTCGCCATCGTTGGTGCCGTACTCAAACAAGCTGTCGAAAAAATTGATCGCGTTCGGGCGCTGGCTCTTCAGACACTTTCTCTTTTGATCCATGGAGGGTCTAGCTACGTTTGGGAGCCCCGTCTTGGATTCGATGGTCAATTGCAAGCTCTCGTGTACATTCCGGGATACGACTTGCTCATGAAACGAGTTCCATCTCGGGCGATTGAGGCGGCCAATGCGTCGAGAATCGTAAGCATTTTCAACACTCTGTCCGAGCTTCTCTTCGAACCTGCATACGCGCATCCGTTACTCAGTGGCTGGATTCTGAGTGCTGGAGCGGTGGGTGGTAGTCTAGTAAAATATTCCATGGCAGCGCTCACTGAGTCGATGACGAATCATGACGACTTGATCAACACCTTTGTTGATTCCGCTATTCAGATGCTGAAGGACCACAAGCAAGATGATCGCGTGACAAATCCACTGCTCAAAGTCCTCGAGGCGCTCATACTGGAGGGTTACATTGATCAGGCGCATGCCATGGCGTTTCCAGTCGTTGAATTAATTCGAAGCGAGTGTTTCCGCAGTCGAGACATAGTAAAAATGATTACAGCGGGTGCATGTTTGTCGCACTTTGTAGGCGGAGAAAGCAAAGTACACGAATCTGCTCTCACGGGCTTACTCGCCCTCATGGCGAACAGATATCCACGTGTGAGATGTGCCGCGGCGGAACACCTTCATTTGGCTTTATCATCACAGCGCGCGCTTAAGAATGGAGAGTCCGCCGTGGTTCAACTGCTCCTGTGCAACGCCTGGGACAGCCCGACACACGTTACCAAAGCTACCAGAAAGAAGATGTACGAGGCGCTAGAATTGGATATTCCCAGCTTCATGTTGAAGGATACCAAGACTGCGCGAGTAGTCGCGGTCGATGAAAACGCTTCTTATGCGGCGCTCGTCGGTAGCATGGGTTACTGACATACTAACTGTTAGTACATTGTAAATTTCTATTGAATTTCTATTGAATTATGCGTGCGTCATCGATGAATTTCAGCTCGTTGAATTTTGAAGCCTCTATTCATGCAAGTCTGCATCAACTCGTCCATCTGGGACTGACCGTCCGGACAAACTACGACGCACGCACCGCCACTTCCGGTAAACTTAGCTCCGCAGCCGATATCGCGACACATTTGAATCATTTCGATGTTCTTTGAGCCCAACACTGCGTCACCAAACAATCTACGCCGAATATCAAAGTTTGCATCCATAGACGATTTCAGCGTTTGCAATCTGAAGTCTTCGCGCAAGTTTGTGAGTGCGTTCATCACAGTATCTGTTAACGAAGCGAGATCTTTCATGCACTGGATGACTTCGCGATCTCCCGTCTCCCAGCGGCGTCGAACGTTGGCGTGCACTTTGCCACTGTTGCTCGGCTCGTCACACCAGACGACGAATAAAGGCGGCAATAGAGATGCATCAAGCGTTGTATACTCACCGTCAATATCGAGACCAGATGTTCCACTCGTCCTCTTTTTCTCCTCCGAAAAATCCATGTATACGGCGCCGTTATAGGTTTGTATGACTCGATCCATGGGGCCAGCGTTGATCCCAAGGTCGCGCTCAACACGAAGCGCCAACGCAGCTCGCTCATCGGATGTAATTTTGATTCCAAAGTGCTTAATGAGGCAATCGAGAGCGGAAATGATGATTGCGCTGGAACCACTCAAACCTGCCAGGTTCGGGATGTTGGACGAGTAAGAAAGTTCAAACCCAACAGAGGTGTCGATTTCTTGCGTGCTGTCGTAGCAGTACCTTTGTACGTTTTGACAGAGACATTTCAGCAACCTGATGCCACCATCGACTCCGTAGAGGTTCACATGACTTACCAACTGTGTAAACGAGTCAAACTCATTTTCATCGAACCGACCAGCCTTGAATGCAACTTTTGAGGACTGCGGCGTGCGCCTGAGCGTCGTCTCTGCCCAAAAATTAGAAATACTGACAGCGATACACTTACCACCGTAAGCATCTGATGGGTTACCGATCAAACCTATTCGAGCATATGCTCTACTAGTGATATCGTACCGATTATCGGCACTAGCTGCGAGTCGTCTCGCAACCGAAGCTATCGATGCGTCCAGCATTGAAGAGCGCGCACTGGTGATGGCGACATGTGTGGAGCCATCTGAGTACATGGAAATTGGAGTCAAAGAGTCGTTAACTGCACCGCTAGATCTACACGCACGACGTATCTCTTCTTCCAAGCCGATAGCACGCTTCAGTCTTTGAGTCGAGCCATCTTTAGTTGACACGCTCACCTCTGACAGAGTCGTAGCTGTTGCGCAATCGCGCACTCTCTTGAAAGGCGCTGAAATCTTCGACATGTGAATGTGCGCGTGACGCATGTCGGAAAGAATGATGGCACTGACTATTGATCCCGCTTCAATCACTCCTTGACCTCTAGGAAGCTCGAGCAAAACGTTTGCGTTTCGCATGCTCAGTAAACGACTGCTGATTTGATTTCCCGTGGACGTCGCCACAGGCATTTGCGCATTTTGATTCCAGCGCAGCGTTGCTCTATGATATTCTGGACGTACAGGGTCAAGCTTGAGCGACTGTGCGAGTTCACAGCGCAAACGTCGCGGTCCAGGATCGCTCACACCGCTCAAAGCGCGCAAACACGGCGCGACAATCAATGAAAACGTCACCGCGGCGCTGACGGGATTACCAGGCAGGGCAAAAATCAAGAGATTGTGTTTCTCCTCACGCGGTACCGTTGCGAACATACACGGTTTTCCTGGTTTCATCGCCAATCGGCCAAAGTGTATCGTGCCCCCGAGAGAAACGATCGCCGAGTAAACGTAATCTCTGTCTCCGACAGATGCGCCGCCCGACGTGATGAGCACATCACACTGATCATCGGACAGTGCTTCCTTCATAGCTTCGAGCGTTGATGCCTCCTCATCAGCAACAATTTTCGAATCAATCACATTTCCACCTTCATTCACACTCAGAGCCCTGAGCATCGGTGAGTTGGTATCGACTACACAACCGATTGTGGCAGTGGCGCTCGATGAAGCCACGAGTTCGTCGCCAGTGCTGAGAATTCTGATACTTGGGGCGTCAAATACAGCAACTTTTGAATCGGACACGTACTTCAGAACCCCGACGTCAAACGCTGAGATTCGTTCGCCTTTGGAAATGAGCACTTCACCCTCACCACTCACGTCACTACCTATCGCTCTTGTCCATTTGCCCGGCAAGAGCGCTTCACGCTTCACAGTGACGACTTTGCCTCCCTGCGAAACCACACAATCCTCAACAGGGACCACGCAGTCGCACCCAAACGGAAGCGCAGCTCCCGTCGTGACGTATGCACACTCCATCGATCCAACCGTAGCTTTCTCAACCGTGGGTCCAGCCCTTGAGACGGCGGCATTTACCACGCGCAAGTCGATGCATTCAGCGCTGCTCGCTTTGACGGCGCCGTCGGTCGCATAGCCGTCCATTACGGATGCGACGAATCTTGGGTGAGGCACGAGGGCGCGAACATCTTCCGCCAATATTCTTCCAACTGCAGATTCGATGGGAACGAACGACGCGTTCGCGCCTGCGCCTGCGTCCGTGGACGCGGTAGAGGACCGATGCAGGAACACGCGAGTGGCCTCTTGCAGAGCCTTCGACAAGGCGTCTTCCACGGGCGTCATGCTGCGGTCAAACATCGCGTCAGACGTGATCGGCGACACCGACACGGGTTGACCGATACGCCTTCGCGTTGTCGCGTCTGGTTTCTGAGCGAGTACAGGGAATACAAAGTGAGGTTCAACCTTGTTCAACTTATTTTTACAACAACTTTTTGAACCAAAAGCTCGTCACGCCTGTGGCGGGCGTTCCGCGAGGAGTTTGTGACCGAGTCGTGGTAAATCGTGTTGAAACGCGACTGTCGATAAATACTCCATCAAATCTGCGGGGAGATGACCCGCGAGTGCCGACCCGACCATGTGTAGGTACAATAGCGTTGTATCGGCGAGACAACAATACGCAAATTTCGCATTCAGTTCCTCCACGATGTCAAAGTCAGACGTCACGATGAGCGGAAAAGAGCTAGAAATGCCCCCGAACGCTCTTCGAGACGCGTGGAATGCCATTGAACCTTCGCATTCGGGGTCGCATAGTCGCGCATCGACGACGACAGTCACTGAAGTCAATGATTTGTCGCTGTCATTGCCCCAGAAGGCGGGATTGTGAGATGCGAGAGTCTGCGACTGCATCACAATATTCGGCGTCACGGCTTGCAATTTTCGGACAGAGGAACCACACGGAACTTTTGTTTCGCTAACGTGGACGGAAATTCTTGCATCAGCAATATCCTTTCCTAAAAGTTTGATGACGTGCGCGCTACCCGCGGAGATGGCAACCGTGCTCGATGCGCAGAGGCTGATTTCCTCTGTTCGCTGCGAGTCCGTCTGCATCAGTCGCAGTGGACCTCTCACCCGCAAGTACGTCACACGCTTCATGTGAGTCAAAACATCCAGGCGGTGAAAATCTTCCGGTCCAGCGAGAGTGTTTTCTGGGATGCGTTCTCTCAGAAGCTCGATCCAGCGCGATTGATCGACTGAAGGAAGTTGTCTCAGCCAAAACTCTTCGCAGCCATCATCGGTGCCAATGTCAACCCCGCAGCGCCGAATGAAGTCTTCGCTAGCGTTGCAGAGAAAGTACAACACATCTTTTGCCAGCGAAGAACCTGTTCGTTTACCATTGGAGTGATGTATTATTCGTACCCAGTCCAGCGAATAATTCCTTCGCGCATAATTACTGACGCGAGTCGACAGTTTTCCATGAAGCAAATGAATTTGCGGCACGTGCGCGAGCGGTCGCCATTCAGACAGTTCATTTGTTTTCTTCAACGACTCAACGACTCTGTTCCTCAAGTGTATAAGCATACCTCGATGTAGGGAAACGTATTCGAGCCCTCTTTGTCGTCTGGAACGTGACCTGACCGCGCCCCTATGAGACATGTGCTGCGTAGCGCTCGCCAACGCTGGGAGCATCGTCGCCGCTAGCCACGATTTGATGCTCAACACGGAGCGTGATCCTGACGTGTACACTGGAAGCACTCTTTCTAGGCCAATGAAATAAGCGGGATATAAGATGAAATGTATCAAGCACATGACGGTGACAGAAAACCAGTGTCGCAGTCCTCCAAGACGTATCGCCGACAGCGCGGGAGCACAAAAGATGGTCATGACTTGTGTGTTACTGAAGCAATGTCCCGGGTGCGTGTAACCAATGATCTTCAGGGTGATGGCTGGGTGACGCATAATTATCTTGGTGCTGTGACGAAATATGATACCGACGTCCTGTAGAAATGAGTCAGCGCGGCCGCGCTCATCTAGTTTGAAGAATAGAATGAGCGCTAAGTGATCGATCAAGAGTGCGAGCGGCAAGTATCTGCGGTACAGCCCCTTTATGAAAAGATCAGGATCGTGCGCGTCGCTCAAGCTCATGTAAGTATCGCTCGTCACCTTGACGCCTCGTCCCATAATGTAAATTTCCAGTATGAAGGCTACTGTAAAGTACAGGAAAAATACAAAGCGATGGAAGTTGATGTGCCGCATGCGGTCCGTCGTCAACTGACGAGAAGACTCACCCATGAGGACGAGGAAGACTCTGCTCAAGATCCGGGTGATCAATTCCATCAGCCTCGTGAAGTAATGTATGCCTTCATCGCCACGAAAACGCTCAAACGGGCTGTGATCATCTCCAACCTTGATGAAACTGACCACTTGCGAGGGATTTATAAAGCGCACCGCGCCTCCAGAATCCTTCGCGACTGCCCCACCCGTCAAGTCTGTGTGAGCGCTCGAAGCCTTGCCGCTCTTTTTCGCAACGCGCGCTTTTCCTTTCCCATCCCGCGAGCGACGATCTCCGCGAACTTCAACCTGCTCGTTCTTCTCGTGCGTGTGGCTCACGCTCGCATCCGAACACTCTCCTCCGTCCGCTTCCACGGCGGCTTCGGCTTTGACGTCCGCGCCGCGACGCCGTCGGTCGCCTCTTCGTCCTCCTTCTCGTTGCCTCATCGCGTTCGCCGACGCCGAGACGCGCGGAGAACGCACCGCTACCGCCTCCGTCTCTTTCGGAGCAGTCTTCGGCTTTGTCCGTTTTCCCTCAGCCGTCGCTTCTCGCGCGCGTCTACCACCACTACGACGACCGCCGCCGGTCGTTACACCCAGCTCCTCGTCAGCAACCGCCGCGCAGTCATCCTCTCCTCTCTTCGCTCTCTTGGACCGTCGTCTAAGACTGCCACCCGTCGTCGCCGTCGCCGTCGCCGTCGCCGTTGCCCTTCGTTTCATCGGCATCTCCTCGCTGACGCGTCCGTCGTCTGCCGTCGCCGTCGCGCGTTCGTTCGTTCGTTCGTTCGGCGTGGGTGATCGATCTTTCACGTCTTTCTGCAAACCAACGAACGACCCCCCCTCGGGAGGGTGGGTATTAGGGTTTGGATAGGGTTTGTAACTAGTTACACGAGTGTGAATACAACGCTGTTTTCGATCGGACGCGGCGCCCCGCCCCGCCCGCTGGCTCTACTTTAATCTAATTTCCGTCTCGTTCACTTGACGCCGACGACTTGAATGCCCACCGTGCGTCGTCTCGGACCGTCGAGCTCGACGAACATGCACGACTGCCACGTGCCCAATACCGTTTTACCGTCGACGATCGGAATGCTCTCCGAGTTTCCGATGAGCATGCTGAGGAGATGGGAGTGACAGTTCTCCGGTTCCTGCGCGCGCCACGCCTCGTCCCCGCCGGGCCAATCCGGCGGACCGTGTCGTCGATCCAAGTCGTTGTGCAAATACATGTCGCTCGCCGGGACGAGCCTGTCGAAAAACATGCGCGCGTCGTCAATCAATCGCTCTTCGTACTCGTTGATCGTCACCGCCGTCGTCGTGTGTCGAGAGATGACGTGTGCGGTGCCGTTTTTAACCCCGCTCGACGCGATGACGCGGTCGATGTGCTCCGTGAGATTGATAAAGTGTGTCCCCTTGAGCGTCTCTCCCAAATCGACAGTTTCATAGGCGTACACGTGCTCGTGCCGTTCGCCGCCCGCACTGGCGTCGGCGCGAGCGCTCAGTGCGCGCGCGCGTCGACGGAGACGCCTCGTCGTCCTCGTCGTCGTCGTCGTCGCGCATCGTGCGTCGATTCCGCGCCTCGTCATCGTTCTCGGCGTCATCGTGCGAGACGTGTCGCGTCACCCTCTCTCGTCACCCGTCCATCCTTCTCTTCGTTCGTTGACGCGTGTGCGATTGTGTGTGTGCTCGTTGGGAACGAACGACACACGGCGTCGCTGGAATGAACGCTGGAATGAACGCCTCGAGCGGTGTCTTTGTCGACGGCGTCGGAAGTTTGAGAATCGTATTGGAGCGACGCGCGTCGTCGTCGTCGGCGGCGTCGGGACGTCCGTCGGTGGTGAGGCGAAACCGTCTGACGAAGCGCTCGATTTCGTCGTCGTGCGCGCGCGTGGGACGGTTGAACGAGGAAGGAGGACGAGGTGGACCTTCGCGCGGAAGGACGCAGACGATCATGACGTCCGAGATGACGACGCGGAGACGAGTCTCGACGACGGGCACGACGGTGTTTAGGCGAGGAGCGCGGGTAGTGACTGCGTCAGCGAACGCGTCGGGGGCGCAACCTCCTCCTCTGCCTCCTCAGGCAGACTCGAATGCGATGGATTTGAGGCAGAGGCTGAGCGTCTTCGCAGTCATGCTGGCGGTGTTTTTACATCTCTTGGGTTTCACGGTGACGGGTCCCATCACTCCTGGGCTCGTGTCGCACTTTAACATTCCGTCAGCCAACGTCGGTTACCTGACGAGCGCTTATCCACTCGGCATGTTTGGCGCCCTGTTCCTCTGGCCGCAGCTGAGCGATAGAGTCGGGCGAAAACCAATCCTAGTGTTGAGTCTCATGGGTGTCGGCGCTGGTCTCGTACTTCAGGGCTTGTGTGTCCGCAGTGGATGGTCTTTGCAGGCGTTTCTAGCGTTGCGCGTCTTGTCTGGAGCGTTTGCCGGCGCCAGTCCGGTAGTAAAGGCGTATCTGGCTGACGCTAGCACGCCTGAATCATTGCCACAGCTCATGGCATGGCGCGAGGCGTCGTGCACGTTCGCATTCATCGTCGGTCCTACCCTCGGTGGGCTCCTGTTTGCTGGATACAGTCTTCACGCCGCGATTAGTGTCACGGGGTGGGCGTCCATCGCCGCGGCTGGTCTCGTGCTCGCCTTCATGTCAGCGCCGGAAGCGATGAAGGCGACGAGCGAAGATGGCACACAGAAAAATAGGACGGCGGAGACGGAAGGGGACACTGGCGAACAAGGTGGAAACGAACCACCGACAGTGAGCAAAATCTCGCCTCCGGGTGTCTACGATCCCGACGCTCTGAGCTGCCCGCTGGGCAGAAATTACTTGACAGCCGTGGCAACGATTTGTACGACGAGCTTCCTCTACAACGCTGGGCAGTCGACATTTGATTCCTTCTTCCCGCTTCTCTTGTCGAAGAAGCTGGCGATGAATCCCACGCAAATCGGAGGGTTATTGACGGCGCTCTCCGCTGTATCATTCACAGTGAGCGCGACGCTCTTTGCCCCAGTGCAAAAAGTGCTCGGATTGACCAAGACGACGGTGATGGGTCTCTCTCTCGTCGCTATCGGTCTCGTAGCCATCGGTCAAGCGGGCGCAGGGCTCGTCCCACCTAGTGCATTCGTCTACGTCGCCGGTTTGCCCCTGTTCACTCCTGCCATTCCGATTCTGCTCATGCAGTGCGTACCTCCCACCAGAAGAGGCACCGTCATGGGTGTGGACTCGGCTATCAACTCCATGGCGCGCATAATCAGCCCAATTGTGTTTGGTAGACTCTTTGCGAGCGATCCGGCGATCGCGTTCACAGTCGCTGGTCTCGTCGTCGCGTGCGCCGCCGTGCTCGTGTTAGCCAGGCGATGGCTCGTCATCAAAGCGCCGGCGTTTCGTGTGTGAGAGCGCACAAAGCAAAAACAGGCGAAATACCATCTAAATCACCGCGACAACATTGTTCATTATCTAGTTCAAGTATTATTAGTGTTGATGAAATCTACGTACGGTTAACAAGATTCTTACAAGGATTCTCATTATTCAACCTCCTCGAGGTAGTCCGCAACTTCCGCGCTCGTCAGAACTCTAAACTTTCTATCCTTGCCCACGATGCCTATCTCAATGTTCTCAGCGGAGATTTGGCCGTCATATCCCTCCTTCAGCGTCAATATCGCGGTGTGAATCGCATCTTCCAACTCGATATCGTCGCTGTAGCGCTTCTCGAGGAAGGTTTTCGCGTTGACCATATTCTTTCCGATGGCGGATGCCTTCCACGCAAAGTACGAGCCGCTAGGATCGACTTGGTACAGATTTGGCCCATTCTCATCGTACCCAGCCATGAGCAAGGAAACGCCAAACGGTCTCACACCCCCTTGCTGCGTGAACTCCTGCATCGTCGTCGCAGTCTCTCGCACGAGCTGCGACACAGGGATGCTTTCGTGATACGTTCTGTAATACGTCTGCGTATCCTTGCGCGCCATTCTCGTCAAGACTCGAAAGTCCGGTCCCATGCCGCTGTACGTGACTCCAATCTCATCCGTGAGCGTGCAAATCTTCTTCACCGTCGACGCATCCACGAGGGACGACGGAAGTTTCTTCTCCGTCGCCAACACCACGCCATCCTTCGCCTTGATCCCGAGCGAGGTTGCGCCCGCTGAGATTGCCGCGAGCGCGTGCTTGATCTGTAGCAATTCGCCCGACGGTGAAAAGGTTGTCAGCGAGAATGAGTACCGACCGTCGCTCATGACTCGTCAGGTGCGGTGTCTTCTTCCTCTTCCTCTTCCTCTTCCTCTCTCGATCCCTCGTCAAGCGTCGACACGCGACACACGGCGACGTGTGAGGGACCGTTTCCACTCCTTCACGCGGTCGGTCGTTTCCAAAGTCAAGTCCGAGTTGAAACGTCGACGTGACGAGGGAAAAAAAACATCCCAGACTCGACTCGACTCGACGACGCGCGACGACGGGCGCCGCCGCCACCGCGAAGCGATGGGAATATGAGTCGGACGACCGTCGCGTAAAATCGTCTGAGCGACGCCGACCGGTGGGTTCGCTTCGCCGGTCGCTTTGCCGGTCGTTTCGTTCCGCCGCCGAGCGAGGAGGAGGGGTTTCCTGAATTGCCCGTGTACGCGTACGAAAGAGGTGCGTCGCGATCGCGTATTTTGTGCGTGCGAGGGCGCGAGGCCGGGAGTGATGAGCGGACCTTATGCTAATCTTCTCACCGAGAGTCCCGCGCCGGGCGAACTCGTTTCGGTTGGCACGGGAGCTGAGGAAAACACACGTCACTTTGTCATCTTTGCTCTGACCCGCGCGACGGCTTGGACGCGCTTTTCGATTCATTTTTTCTTCTTCTGTATCGATGCCGTCGATGGATGGAGACACGACGCGCTCGATACGCGAGTGGGACGGGCTCTGTTGAGATAAGTTGGCTTGATACCCCAACCGTGCGCTGAGCTATCTTTAATTTATTTACTCGCAACATTAAAACGCCGGGGAATAATCGGAGTTTCCTTTGTATCAGTCGGAGCGAAGCTGTGAGCGAACCTCGGGATATTTATTTCCACCAACCATGGAGACTTATTATCATTAATAGTCTCTTCCATCATCTTCTCTTTCCTTTTCTTGTTTGTTCGTTCGCTTCACCCGTTCTCTCCAGCGAGACTGACGAAGCGTTTCGCAGAACAAGTCGAAGAGCGCGAATCATCGACACATTCATTTCATTGTAAAACGAAAATGTAAAAACACTGCAAAGCTAGTAGGTATTCTAAATTGTTTGTCTAAGTCTGTTCGTTGAAATACCGCTCCTGTATCTCAAAGTTTCTAGAGTATTCCGCCATGGACGGCGCCGGCGAGACGCCGTTGCGCAAATCTATCTCTTCGTCCTCGGCGCGCTCGGCTCGCATCTTCAATTCTTCGCTATCTAATCGTGCCCCTTTGTGAACGCCGAGGGAGTAACCGATCGATTTATCCACCATAGTGGCTACTCGACTCACCGTCTCCTCGTCCTCGATGGACATCGGAACGAATCTCACCAAACCAAAGTCTTCGATGACTTCGCATAGGCCGGCGGTGAGCTGTTTGTACTTTTCCATCCGCGGAGCGCTATTAATGTGCTCGACGAGATACTCGAGATCCATCACGTCTGTGTAAAATTCCAAGTTGAACGCCAACTCCCCGTATTTATCCATCATGTCAACCTTACTCAGCACGCTGATGTGCGGAGTTTCCAAGTGGAGCATCGACTGTAAAGTAACCAAAAGTGCCGCCACGTACTTACCAGGGTCGCAGCACAGGTGCGAGTCCGTCAAGTGCACCGTGCACAGACGGTAGTGCCAGTCGTTCATCATCGTGTGCAATACGTTCCGAAAACTCGCGTGCACGTTGAAGAGCTCGAGCTGACCGGGGCAATCGAAAATAAAGTAGTGCGTGTCTTGTAGAGGTTCGAGCTTCTCCTTGAGCCAGTCCACGTTCTTCTCCAAGTACTCCATGCAGTAAACCATCGCTCCGTTCGGGCCGAGCTCGTACTCTTCTTGCACTTCATCGACAGAGATGAGTTCATCCAGCGATACAGCCGCGTCGTAGGGCGCGATATCGTTCGCCGGGTCCAAGTTGATGATGGCTACTCGTCGTCCAGTCTTGAGTTCGAGAAACTGCTTCATGCCGATGCAGTAGGTTGTCTTGCCGGCGCCGGGCGGACCCGTGATGAGGGACCCGAATCCACCCATCGCGCGTGGTTTTCCTCGACGCGATTCGCGGTTCGCGGGTGAAACGCCGCGCGCGACGCGTTCTGACGTTTTGGACGTACGTCATAGCAGTACCAGGCACAACACTCGCTCACGCATCCACTTCGATTGGACCGGACCGGACCGTCACACGACGACGACGCACACGCCGTCTCACGCATCGAGACGCGTGCTCTTCGAGAACTTGAACGAAGACGAAACGACATGGAAACGGTGCGCGTGTTGATCACCGGTGCCGCGGGGCAGATTGGTTACGCGCTCGCCCCGATGGTGTGTGCGGGCGCGGCGACGGGTAAGACGAAGCGGATCGAACTGCGACTCTTGGATATTCCGGTGGCGGCGACGGCGCTGGAAGGGGTGAAGATGGAGCTTCGAGACGCTGCGTTCGATCTCGTTGATTCCATCGACACCTTCGTGGACGTGGAAAAAGCGTGCGAGGGCGTGGACGTCGCCATCATGGTGGGGGGATTTCCGCGAAAGGTGGGCATGGAAAGAAAAGACGTGATGAGCAAAAACGTCGCCATTTACCAACAACAGGCGAGCGCTCTGGCGAAGTATGCCAAGCCAGACGTTCGTGTCGTCGTCGTTGCGAACCCGGCAAACACCAACGCCGCGATACTGGCCAAGAGCGCGCCGAGCATTCCGAGTCACAACGTCACGTGTCTGACGAGACTGGACCACAACCGAGCCTTGGCGCAGCTGGGAGAACGAGCAAACACTTCGACGCGAGACGTCAAGAACGTCATCATCTGGGGCAACCACTCGTCAACGCAGTACCCAGATGTGAACCACGCGACGATCGGTGGCAAACCTGCTCGAGAAGTCGTCGGCGACGACGCGTTTTTGGATGGTGACTTTGTCACGACGGTTCGTCAACGCGGCGCCGCCATCATCGAGGCGCGCAAGCTCTCGTCCGCTCTGAGCGCGGCGAGCTCGGTGTGCGATCACGTCTACGACTGGTTACACGGCACGGCGGAAGGTGTGTTCACGTCCATGGGTGTTGTTTCGGACGGGTCTTACGGAATCAAGGAAGGCTTGATGTACTCTTTTCCGGTCACGTGCTCTGGAGGCAAATGGCAAATCGTGCAAAACCTTTCCATCGACGAGCGTTCGCGTCGATTGATGGACGAATCCGCCGCCGAGCTCATTGAAGAGCTCGAGATGGCGGAACAATGCCTCGCCGAGGCGTGATCACGCCTACTAATCGTAGTTTCTCCACCATTCACAGTTGTAAGTAGTTTCATCACACAAGTTTCTTTAGCCACCTTTTATTACGATATCAAATACAAAGAAGGTTGAACGCGTGCTACTACATTATGCGCCACCACCTATGAGGCTTGAAATCAATCTATGAGGCGACTGGTACGATGGAAGAGAACGGAAATCGTTCGCCGCGATGGCGGCGCTAAACACTCCGCACGCCTTCTCCGCGCGCACGCACAGGCTCTCCACGCCTTCAACCAAACCTCGAGCTCCTTCCGTTTGCAACAGTAATCGCCGTTGTGTATCCTCGCAAGCTTCAGCGAGTGAACCGGCTTCGCTCGTGCCGAGTTCCGACGCGTCCACCGGGGGTTGCTCAGCGTTCACGGCGACGGACGAACCTTCGAGCATACAGTCCCAGTGCGTGGACTCGCGCTCGAGAGCGTCCCGCAGAATACGCAGTTGAGCCTTTCGTGTCTCAATCTTTGCGGCTACAGTTTGCGGACCCTCTTCGAATTTCACCTCCTCGTCGATGAGAAGCTGCTCCACTCGCAGCTTGAACTCTTGGAGAGCTTCGCCGATGGCGTTGGCAGCGAAAGCGTTCTCCCCCTTGAGTTGGGGCACAACCGCGGCGCACTCCGCCTCGCAGATGCTCTCGCAAAGCATCTGCATGCGCTCGTCTTCGGGCATGTTATTCGGTAGCTGTTCGTGGAAGTCTTCGCGACCGCGCGCTTCATCACTCGTCGTGGCGCTTGCATCGTGAAACGCCAAGCCGCTCTGCTTTGGCTCAAAAATAGTCACTCCGAGGTGTCCACCCTTGGTACTCTTGCGCTTCTTATACTTGAATCCATCTGATTCAACCACGACCCTACTCTTGCTCAAACCACCCTTCTTCAAAACGCTCCGCAGCGGCGTCGGTGTGCGCAAATCCTGCTCGCCGAGGGGATAAACGTCAGTATCAGTTTTCAAATGCGCGTCTCGTCTGTCGCTCGTTCGCGCATCGGTCATTGCACGCACCCCATCGTTCGTCGCCGTGCGCAAAGGCGTCACGCCAACGTCTTGTACCATTGTTTTCGTCCGCGGTTTCCCTGTTCGATCGCGAGTCAGTTCTACCACCGTCAGTCGTCTCGATAGCCGCGTGCGTTGAATTGAAATTCAAACAGGGGAAAGAGCGACCAGTTTGCCGTGAGTGGACTGGAGTGGATTGGATTACCGCGTCGCTCGTACGTTTCCCGCCGCGCTCGGGCGGAGCGGCATCATCGAGTGTCGAGTATCGCGCACGTACCTCGTCGTCGTCGACGTCGTCGTCCGTGTCTTCCGTGCGTTCGCGCTCGCGCGCGCGTCGCAATGTGAAGAACGGTCGGTTCGACAACCGCCGCACACGAGGACCGTTGATCTCGTGTTCTTCATTTTATACTGTTTGCGCGTATACACTCTTTTTTTTGGTGAAACCGAGGGTGGCGCGCACGCGACGTCAGAGCGAGCATGACGGAGGATAACGCGCGAGCGACGGCGACGACGACGGCGACCGAGGAAGCGACTACTACGACGACGTCGACATCCCCTTCGTCGGGCGATTTTCGTTCCCGCTTCGACGCGATCAGAAACGATGACTGCGTCGTCACATCGATAGAAATCCGAGGCAATGAAAGGACGAAATCTTCACTCATCGAACGCGAGCTCCGTCGCGTATACGAGGCTCGCACGCTCGAGGGTATCAAGGATGCGTTGTTCTTGGCAAATGCCGCACTTTACGAGTACGGCATCTTTAAAGATGTGGCCATGGTGATAGACGCCGACTCGGCGGAGCGACACGCTCGCCTAGGAGAAAAGGATGTCCCGGGAGCTAAAGTCGTCGTCAACGTCGAAGAGAAGGATGTGTTTAATTTCAAGGCGGGGACGTTCATGTCGAGGCGAGGTGAGGGTGAATTAGAGCTCGCAACGGGTTTGCGAAACCCGTTTGGATACGGCGAAAAATTTGAACTCGAGTTTGTTCGAGGTGCGAGCTCCAGTTCGACGTATTCGGCACTTTACGAACAACCGCGATTGGCGGGCACAGACGTCAGCCTCGACGCGAGAGTTTTCCAGTCTCTAGAGTGCTTTAAAAAGTTGAGCTCGTTCAACGTGACTTCGCGTGGGATGTCTCTCGGACTCACCGGCGACGGGCCAGCGACGATGGAGTACACGCTCGCCTGGAGAGAAATCAACGATCCGACGCGCATGGCTTCGCGCGCCGTGCGAAAGCAGCTCGGACACTCTTTGAAAAGTTCGCTGACGCACGTGTACGTCGACGATAAACTCGATCGACCCGTGCGCCCGATGTCTGGTTATCTATGGAAGATGAGAAACGAACTTGCCGGGATTGGCTTGCATTCAGACGGAATGGCGACAAAGTTTATCAAAAGCGAGGCGAGCGCCCACGCCGTGACGACGTTGGACGAAGACAAAGGGATCACCGCCTCTTTGTCTGGTCGACTCGGTCTCCTCCTTCCTTGGGGGAGCGCGGGCTCGGGTAAGGGCGAAGACGCCTCTGATGACGACGTTCGCACATCCATCGCAGACCGCTTCTTCATGGGTGGAGTCGGTTGCATGCGTGGCTTTGAAAACAACGGATGTGGCCCAAGCGATGAGCGTCGCGCTGGTGGGGCTACTGTCGAAGACGACGCCAGCGGTGTTTCGCCGTCCTTAAAGCGCGACGCGCTTGGTGGCGATTTCGTATGGAATCTCACAGCTGCCTTGCAGATGGATATACCTGGAGAGCAGTTTCAGGCGATGCGAGACGCTGGCATTCATTTCCACGCCTTTGCCAGCGCAGGGACATTGCTTCCATTATCTGTGCTGAGCAATGCGTCCAAGTCCGACGTCACTCGACTCCTGAGACAGTCTACGCGCGCTTCCACGGGCGTGGGAATCGTTTGGCCGTTGCCAGTTGGTCAAATAGAAATCAACTACGGTCGCGTCCTCTCCAGCGCTGGAACGGATAGCGTGAAAAATGGGTTTCAAGTAGGCATAGCCGCGCACGTGTCGATGTAAGATTACACCCTTCTTCTACTGGTAGTACACACGCTGACATTGGCGTTCAAGTCACCAAGTCCGCCAACTGTGAACGAAAATCAAAAACTTCCTCCATGTACGTCCACCATTCGTCTTCTGCAGCCTCTGGCACCGGCTTCTGAAACGTTTTCGTCAGCTCACTCCACTCGACGCATCGTTTCGACATTGACAGATGTCGCGCAAAGTCAATCTCAGGCCTGAAATCCTTAACCGTCGTCATGAACATGAATAGTCGGTCACCCGAGTGAAAGATTTTCATATCCAGTACGCCCACGTCTCGAAGCGACTCGAGAACCTCGGGCCACACGCGAGCGTGCAACGCCTTGTACTCGTCGACAGACTCTGGAAGGACGCGAATCGTCTGCGCGAACACGCGCGTCTTTTCGCTCGGCATCGCGCGTCGCCAAGTGCAGCAGGTAACGAGTTTGACGTTCAACTTAACTGTCTGAAAGCGCCAGAGAGAGTCGCACGCCTAGGCGCTCGGCGTTCACGCGGCGACATGCTGACTGAGCATCGTGTTTTTACGACGCCGCATCTCGGACACGCGATCACCCTCACGCTCGAGCACGAGCGCGACGACGTCCCGCTTCGCACGGGTTGTCGGCTGTGGTCGTCGTCCTACGCGCTGGTGGAACGCTTGGCGGTCGAACGCGACGCCTTGGTCAGTGGGAAACACATTCTTGAGCTAGGCGCAGGCGTTGGCGCGTGTTCGCTCGCGTGCGCCGCGCTCGGAGCCGCGTCTGTGTGCGTCACAGACCGAGACGAAGCGGTTCTCGCCCTGGCGCACGGCAACGCTCAACGAAATGGTTGGTACGACGGCACGAAGAGCTGCGAGTGCGACGTCTCCGTCAAGCGCTTGGACTGGTCTGATGAAAGCACGTACGTGCAAAGCTGCGAATTCGATTTGATTATTGCGGCAGATATGATTTACCTCGAGGAGCACGCCGCGCACCTGGCGAACGCCGTTGACGCGCACCTCTCGCGTCAAGGTTGCAAGTTTATCGCGTGTTTCGGCGTGCGACGGCCCGAGCTCGTACATGCTTTCACGTCAGAACTCAACGCGCGAGGTTTGTCGATTACGACGTCCGAGGAAGTCGATTTCGTCAACGAAGACATGAGACGCACTGCACTAGAGCACAAACACGACGATGAAATCGAAACAAAGGGTGGGTATCGATTTTTGGTAATCGAGCGTATGTCGGCGGATGACTGCGCTGCTCTCGCAGATTTTTGCGAAGAATTCTCTTCGTCGACGGTAGATGTGCGTGCGAGACGAGGCGCGCACGCGCCGCTCGGTGATGACGACGACGAATCAGACGGGACGGTGCTGCGCTACGACTTTTCGACTGCGTGTGAGTTTCGATTGCGTTTAGAAGATGAGGAAATTTTGAGTGGCCATCCGTCTGAAGCGACGACGTCAAACGCCGCGGAAAGTTTGCGCACGCATGGCTTTGTGATCCTTGAACCGGCTTCGGCGGCCACCACCACTACTTTGGTACCGAGCGCAGTTTTGGAGGAATGCGTCGAAGCCGGCTTTGCGCACCTTGATGAAATGCTAACAATCGCTCGCGAAGAGCACTCCATTGATACCGAAACGGAGATATTCAGATTTGCGGAAATATGTTCCAGATCACGAGGTGGGAAACGGTACGACATGACTAGACCGGATGGATTGTGTGGCGGCGCGCATGGAAAGCGCGTCGTCGACGCTTGGGAGAACATGGCGCGGCACTGTAGGACGTTTGTCGAACCAATACTGGCGACGGCTTACGGAGGAAAGTACGACGTGAAGTCTGTCGGCTGCGTCACGTCCGAGCCGGGCGCACCGGAGCAACACTTTCACAACGATGGTCGACCGTTTGGGATTTTCAACGTGTTTTGCGCGTTTAGGCCAGTGACGCTCGAAGCAGGACCGACATCGTTCAAAAACGGAAGCCATCTATGGGATCACGACGCGGCGTACGTGCCGTCGAAAACAATGAAGATGCAAGAAAAGGCGCTCGTGACGACGCCTGAATTGCTGAAGCCGGGGACGTTACTTGTGTATGACTATCGTGTCGTGCATGCAGGGGGGGCAAACGCGAGTGATGCCCGTCGAGCTTTGGGATATGCAATGTTTGTTCGCGACGACGCGCCGTCTGATACGTGGAACTTTCCGATGGATGAATCCATATTTGCATAATATTTGGGATGGTAGAAGTAGCAAGCTCGCACATGTAACAACAACGATAATTCACACGCACACGCGAACACACAAAAAGTCCCTTTACTATGCTGTCCGTGTGCACCTTCGAACCACCTACCCCTAGCTAGGGTTTAGGGTTTAGGGTTTAGGGTTTAGGGTTTAGGGTTTAGGGTTTAGGGTTTAGGGTTTAGGGTTTAGGGTTTAGGGTTTAGGGTTTAGGGTTTAGGGTTTAGGGTTTAGGGTTTAGGGTTTA
>Ga0255770_10000884_pt1 | contig 28045 bp, 33 predicted proteins | sample 071ome_22_FD_179968 | JGI IMG/M metagenome (GOLD analysis project Ga0255770, IMG submission 179968) | Coastal salt marsh microbial communities from the Groves Creek Marsh, Skidaway Island, Georgia - 071404AT metaG (version 2) | ecosystem: Environmental > Aquatic > Marine > Intertidal zone >...
AAGTATTCGCTGACATGATCCCTGCGATCACTTGTCGCCCTGAGCGCATGCGTGCTGCCGCACTACAAGGCTTCGCAACGGCAACTGACCTTGCGGATTATTTAGTACGCAACGGCATTCCTTTCCGCGACGCCCACGAAGTGGTGGGCAAGTCCGTTGCTTACTGCGTTGATAAGGGCTGTGATCTCGCTGAGCTGTCACTGGATGAGCTAAAACAGTTCAGTGATGCAATCGGTGGTGATGTTTTCGATTACTTAACACTCGAAGGCTCTGTTGCCGCACGTGACCACATTGGCGGTACCGCACCGAACCAAGTTCGCTTTGCAATTGAGCAAGCACGTCTACGCGCAGAGGCGAAACATGCCGCTAGTTAACATCAAGGTTCTCAAAGAGGATCAGCTTTCTGCTGAAACGAAAGCCGCATTGATTCGCAATGTCACGCAAGCGGTTGCGGACACGCTGGGAAAAGATCCAGCAGCGACATGGTGCATTATTGATGAGCACTCAACGGACAACTGGGGAGTCGGTGGTGAAACCATCACTCACCGACGAAAGAACGCAGACTAACGCGCATAAAAAAGCCCGGCCAAAGCCGGGCTTTTTGCATCTAGCGCAAAATTACTTTTGAGCTGGAGCTTGAGGAGCCATAGGCGCCTGTGGGTAGTAAGGCATTGGCATACGTGGAGCGTATGGCATTGCTGGCTGACCCTGTGGAGCAGCGCCGTATGGCATTTGGCCGTATGGCATCTGACCGTATGGGTAGCCGTAACCACCGTAGTTGTTGTTGTCGAACATGTTCTTCATTTCTTCGAAGTAGAAACGTGGGTCGAACGGCTCGTAAGGGTTACAGTCGTATGGGTTGTACCAACACTCTGGCTCATTGTACTTGTCATTGCTGTTCCAAAACGCTGATGCGTTAGTTACAGACAAAGTAGTCAAAGCGGCTAATGACAAAGCTGCGAACTTTTTCATGCTTTTCTCCAAAAATTCGAAAACCTAGTTAGGCGCTGGCAGGTTTGCCTTTGCCTTCCACCATAAAGTGGGCTTAATATATTAAAATTAGCTAATATTGTAAAGCTCAGAGCAGATCGCCCCGGATGATTTGTCTAGTAATTTGATTTGCCACAAACTTTCAGCAGAAAGTTGACTCTAAGGGTTCTCAGCCGATACAACTGCGCTATTGTCTATTTATCTCGTTTTAACGACGTTTTAAGGAATTTTCGATGAAAAAAGCTCGTTTAATTGCACTTTCTGCCCTAATTTCTGGCGCTCTCATGCTCACCGGCTGTCAAAACCAGCCCACCAAAGAAGAACAAGCAGGCCTTGTTGGCGCTATCGCTGGCGGCCTTCTTGGTAGCCAAGTCGGTGGTGGCAAAGGTCAAAAAGCCGCCATCATCGCAGGCACCATCCTAGGTCATCATCTTGGTTCAAGCGTCGGTCGCACCATGGATGAGGTTGATCGCATGAAGGCTAACCAAGCGCTCGAATCTCAACCAGTGAATAAAACATCGACTTGGACCAACCCAGATTCGGGGAACAAATACGCGGTGACTCCAACCCGTACCTTCTTTGAGAAATCAGCTGAAACTCAAGAGATTCAGCCTTGCCGTGAATACACCACCGAAGCATGGATAGGTGGCCAGAAAGAGATGGTCTACGGCACAGCCTGTCGCCAAGACGACGGCTCTTGGAAGATTGTCAGCACGAAATAAGCTGCTCGCTAAAGTCGCTGCTCATGGAACCACCTCTCGAAAAGCCCGAGCCACCTGCTGACAACGAATGTTGTGAAAGCGGATGTGAACCGTGTGTGTGGGATGTCTACCGTGAGCAGCTAGCGCTTTGGCAAGCGCAACAAAAACAAGCCGCTGAGAAAAACTAGCTCAGTCGTTCTGCCAACCAAGCACCGACATCGCTGATCTCTGCCGGATGCACACTATGCTCCATCGGGTAGGTACGCCAGGTGACCTCCGCGCCTCGATTGATCACTTCATCACGCGCTGCTTCGCCTAAACTCAATGGCACCACGGTGTCTTGTATGCCATGGCATTGCAACACCTTGAGTCCTTGTCCGTTTTGATGCGCTGAAATCAAATAGGTCGATAAGGCTAAAACGCCCGCGGGTTTGGTTTGCATCTGCAGCGCCACATCAAACGCAATCACTCCACCCTGCGAGAAGCCGGCGAGCACAATGCTCTCCTCACTAATACCTTGCGCCTTCTGCTCGTCAATCAAACGCAGAATATATTTCGAGGATTCTGCAACACCCGCCTCATCTACCTTGCGCCCAAGGTTCATCTCAAGAATGTCGTACCAAGCGCGCATTTGATACCCATTGTTGATCGTCACAGGCATCACCGCGGCATGCGGGAAGATAAAACGTATCGCATGCTCAGCAGGTAATCCAAGCTCTGGCACGATTGGCACAAAGTCCGAGCCGTCCGCGCCCAGTCCATGCATCCAGATCACGCACTGGCGTGCTGCTTGTAGTGGTTCGATAACGATGGGGGCGTCGTAGTGCAGGCTCATGGTGTTGTCTCGTTAAGATTTAGGCGCATTGTAGCGATCAATGACTGACCTTTCGCGACGGCGTCCTTTATACTGTGGTGTATCTAATGAATTTGAGTGATGCCATGAAGCCGCTTTTTTTGACACTGATTATTGTCTCTGCCCTGACCTTGGGTGCCTGTGGTCAAAAAGGTCCGTTGACGCTCCCTGAGCCTGGTCAAACTGCCGAGCAAAAATAATCCATGGACTACTTCAATTACCGTGACGGTCAGCTGTTCGCTGAAGACGTTGCGTTAGCCGATATTGCTAAAAACCATGGCTCACCTTGCTATGTGTATTCACGTGCCACCTTAGAAAGACATTGGCGCGCCTTTGATGATGCGCTCAGTGGTCTGCCGCACTTGGTGTGCTTCGCGGTTAAAGCCAACTCCAACTTGGGTGTGCTGAATGTACTCGCACGTCTTGGTTCAGGTTTCGACATCGTGTCGGTGGGAGAACTTGAGCGCGTGATTGCTGCTGGCGGCGATCCGAAAAAAGTGGTGTTCTCAGGTGTCGGCAAGCAAGCACAAGAGATGCGCCGCGCGCTTGAAGTGGATATTCACTGTTTTAACGTTGAGAGCATCCCTGAGCTGGATCGCTTAAACGCGGTTGCTGGCGAGATGGGCAAAACAGCGCGCATTTCTCTGCGCGTTAATCCCGATGTCGATGCCAAAACACATCCGTATATTTCGACCGGCTTAAAGCAAAATAAGTTTGGTATCGAAATCAGCGAAGCACTTTCGATTTATCAAAAGGCTGCGGCATTACCTAACCTCGAAATTGTCGGGGTGGATTGTCACATCGGCTCTCAGCTGACTGAGCTATCACCTTTCCTAGATGCGCTTGACCGTGTTTTAGCGTTGGTCGACAAGCTCGCAGAACAAGGCATTCAACTGAAGCACCTCGATTTAGGCGGTGGCTTAGGTGTGCGCTACAACGAAGAAACACCACCCGAACCTTCGGCTTATGTCACCGCACTGGTAGAAAAGCTCAAAGATAAGCCTTACGAGATCATCCTCGAGCCTGGTCGCGCTATTGCAGCTAATGCTGGCGTGTTACTCACAACCGTTGAATTTTTAAAGCCCGGTGAAGCGAAAAACTTTGCGGTGATTGATGCCGCAATGAATGACCTGATTCGTCCGTCGCTTTATCAAGCATGGCAAAAGATCATTCCGGTTGATGAAAACCAAACAGGCGATGCTGGCCTTTATGATTTGGTAGGTCCGATTTGTGAAACCGGCGACTTCCTCGGTAAGGATCGTCAGCTGACCTTACAAGAAGGCGCGCTGCTAGCAGTACGTTCATCTGGTGCTTATGGTTTTACGATGGCGTCAAACTACAACACCCGCCCCCGTGTGGCAGAGGTGATGGTAGATGGTGCCGATGTGCATGTGGTGCGTCAGCGCGAAACCATCGCTGAGCTCTTTGCACACGAAAGCATTCTACCCGCATAAACCCACGTTCTATGGCAGACTGATCACATGCAACGGTCTTTCTCAAAAATGCATGGCTTAGGTAACGACTTTGTCGTGTTTGATTGCACGCGCGAGCCGCTTGAGCTTAACGCGGAGCAAAGCCGTGCGATTGCAGATCGTCGCTTTGGTGTTGGCTGCGATCAAATTTTATTGGTTGAGCCTGCGCGTGACGCACACACCGACTTCTACTACCGCATCTTTAATGCCGACGGCTCTGAAGTTGAGCAATGTGGCAACGGTGCACGCTGCTTTGCGCGCTTTGTTCGTATCAAAGGACTGACCGATAAAACAGTGATTGATGTCGGTACGGCAAAAGGTCCGATTCAACTCACCATTCGTGATGATGAGCAGGTTGAAGTGAATATGGGCGCGCCACGTTTAGCGCCAAGCGAACTACCCTTTAATGCTGACGCACAAGCCATTACCTATTCACTGGATGTGAATAATCAAAGCGTTGAGATCAATGCGGTATCGATGGGCAATCCGCATGCGGTGCTTGTGGTTGATGATGTGACTACCGCTGAGGTCGAGACCTTAGGTCCAGCAATCGAATCACATGCAGCCTTTCCGCGACGTGTGAATGTTGGCTTTATGGCCATTCAATCATCAAGCGAAATTAATTTGCGCGTGTATGAGCGTGGCAGTGGTGAAACACTGGCATGTGGCACTGGCGCGTGTGCTGCGGTTGTCGGTGGTCGACTTCGCGGCTTACTTGATGAAGCTGTCACTGTGCATCTGCCGGGTGGCGATCTTTCTATTCGTTGGCAAGGCGATGGTGAACCTGTGTGGATGACCGGCCCTGCTACTCATGTCTTTGATGGAACCTTGTCGTTATGAGTTCTGCTGATAAAAACCTTGCGCATCAATCGTCGATGTCTGAAAGCGAGATCGTTGATTACTTAATTGCAAACCCTGACTTTTTGTTTCGTCACCCTGATGTGATTGGCTCGTTAACCATTCCACATGAAACAGGTGGCGCAGTTTCTTTAGTCGAACGCCAGGTACAAAGCTTGCGCGAACAAGTGGCGCAATACCGTCAGCAATTAGAAAACCTGATTCTGGTTGCACGCGAGAATGATGATCTGAATAAACGCTTGCATGTGTTAACGCTAACGCTAATCAATGTGAGCGACTTTGATGACATGGTGAGTGGCTTACAAGATGAGCTACGCAACCTGTTCCATTGTGATGCCGTTCAACTCAAACTCTTTGATGAAGCAGCACTCGAAAAAAGCAATGAGCTCGGCGCTAAATTATTCGCTGACTTTATTAACTTACAGCAACCCAGCTGCGCATCATTAACTGAAGCACAACTCGACTTTTTATTTGATGATGTTGCACATCACGCAGGTTCAGCTGCGTTGATTCCGATTCGTGGTAACGATGAAGTGGGCGTACTCGCGATTGGTAGCCATGATGCTGACCGCTTTACCGAACACCAAGGCATCGACTTTTTACAACGCTTAGGAGACTTGGTCAGCGCGACCTTGATGCGCTTACCTAAACGTTCATGAGCGATTCTGACGACCATGCGATAACACCGTATCTGGATTATTTGCGTTACGAACGTCGTCTCTCACCTCGTACCTGTGAAAGCTATCAGCGTGATCTTAAGGATTATCTGAACTGGTGTGCACAACACAAAACAGACCCTTGGGAAAAGGTCCCACAAGCACAAGTCCGTCAGTACATGGCAAATGCGCATCGCAGTGGCATTAGCGCTAAAAGCTTGCAGCGTCGGTTATCGTCTTTACGCGGTTTGTTTAATTACCGATTACGAGAAGGCTTGTGCAAAGTAAATCCCGCGGAAGGCGTTCGCGCACCGAAGGTCGAACGCAAACTACCTGTCACGCTCGATGTTGATCAGGTAGGGCAGCTAATGGCGATTCCTTGCAAAGAGCCGATCGACTATCGCGATAAAGCTATCTTGGAATTGTTTTATTCCTCGGGTCTTCGATTAAGTGAGCTTGCTGCGTTAAATGTTGTCAGCTTACAAAGCAGCGACGGCATGCTCGATATAATGGGTAAAGGTCAGAAGTCTCGCCGGGTACCGATTGGTCGTTTGGCGCGAGAGGCGCTTGATGCCTGGATCGGTGTTCGAGGCCAAATTGCCAAAGCCGAAGAAACAGCGCTATTTGTCAGCCAACGAGGTACTCGATTAAGTGTGCGGGCAATTGAAGATCGTTTACGCGTTCGCGCCATTCAGCAAGGTATGCCCCAACATGTGCACCCGCATATGCTGCGCCACTCATTTGCCAGCCATATGCTCGAATCCTCCTCAGACCTGCGTGCGGTGCAAGAGCTATTAGGCCACGCCGACATCAGTACCACCCAGATTTATACCCATCTGGATTATCAGCACCTTGCCCAGGTTTACGACAAAGCCCACCCCCGCGCCCGCAAAAAGCCTGACTAAGCACACGGGCACCCAATCGGGTGATGCGCTACTATCTCGTCCCCCCAATTTAAAGAGCAGGGTTTCTCATGCAAGAAATGCATGCAACAACAATTTTGTCAGTTCGCCGCAATGGCAAGGTAGTCATTGGTGGCGACGGCCAGGTATCTCTTGGTAACACCGTGATGAAAGGTAACGCGCGAAAAGTGCGCCGCCTATATAAAGGTCAGGTACTGGCTGGCTTTGCTGGCTCCACCTCGGATGCTTTCACCTTGTTTGAGCGCTTTGAAGCCAAACTCGAAAAGCACTCAGGTCACCTTACCCGTGCAGCGGTTGAGCTAGCCAAAGACTGGCGTACCGATCGTATGTTGCGTCGCCTCGAAGCCTTGTTACTGGTGGCTGATAAAGAAGCCTCGTTAATCCTTACCGGTAACGGCGATGTAGTTGAGCCAGAAGATAGCTTGATGGCCATCGGTTCGGGTGGCAGCTTTGCACAATCAGCGGCTCGCGCGTTGCTAGATAACACTGAGTTATCTGCGCGCGAAATCGTGGAGAAAGGTCTGCACATTGCGGCAGACATCTGCGTCTTTACCAACCACAACCTTGTAATTGAAGAGCTCGACTGCAATGGCTGATATGACTCCTGAAGCGATCGTTCATGAATTAGATAAGCACATCATTGGGCAACAAGCGGCTAAGCGCGCTGTAGCCATTGCTTTGCGTAACCGTTGGCGTCGTAGCCAAGTGGATGAATCACTGCGCGGTGAGATCACCCCAAAGAACATTTTGATGATCGGCCCTACGGGTGTCGGTAAAACCGAGATCGCCCGCCGTTTAGCCCGTTTAGCGAACGCGCCTTTTATTAAGGTAGAAGCGACCAAGTTCACCGAGGTTGGCTATGTGGGTCGCGAGGTCGACTCGATCATTCGTGATCTGGTGGACAGCTCGGTCAAGATGGTTCGCGAAATCGAGATGGAAAAGCAAAAAGATGCTGCCATGGATGCTGCCGAAGAGCGCATTCTGGATGTCTTATTGCCGCCTGCACGTGGCAGCCAATGGGATGAAGAGCAACCTAGTGTCAGCTCTGGTGGCGGTACGCGCGATAAATTCCGCATCAAGCTCCGCAATGGCGAGCTAGATGACAAAGAGATCGAGATTGAAGTTCAACAACCAGCGATGGGTGTTGAGATCATGGCACCTCCCGGCATGGAAGAGATGACCAATCAACTTCAAGGTCTGTTCCAAAACATCGGTGGTGGTAAAACCAAAAAGCGTAAACTCTTTATTAAAGATGCACTCAAGCAACTTGCTGAAGAAGAAGCGGCGAAACGCGTTAACGAAGAAGACCTAAAAGCGCGTGCTGTTGAGCTGGTTGAGCAACATGGCATCGTGTTTATCGATGAGATCGATAAGGTCGCAAGTCGTAGCGAATCACATGGCGCAGATGTTTCGCGTGAAGGTGTTCAGCGCGACCTATTGCCTTTGGTTGAAGGCTGCACCATCAGCACCAAACATGGCATGGTGAAAACCGACCACATTCTGTTTATTGCCTCAGGTGCATTTCATCTCAGTAAGCCGTCGGACTTGATCCCTGAGCTTCAAGGTCGTCTGCCGATTCGAGTCGAACTTGATGCGCTCAGTTCAGATGACTTTGTACGCATCTTGACTGAACCCGATGCCTCACTCACCGAACAATACGAAGCCTTGATTGCGACGGAGAATGTCACCATTCAATTCTCTGAGGACGGTATTCGTCGTATCGCTGAGCTCGCTTGGCAGGTCAACGAGCGAACCGAGAATATCGGTGCGCGCCGTTTGCACACCATGATGGAGCGCCTATTAGAAGAGGTGTCTTTCATGGCGCCGACCTACGCCGGACAAACCATCACGGTTGATGTTGATTATGTGAACCGTCACTTAGAGGCCTTGTCGGATGACGAAGACCTATCTCAATACATTTTGTAAGGCGGCTGTTTGATACAACCTCCTCTGCGAAAGGTGAAATAATCCACCGACTTACGCGAAAATAAAGGCAAGATCGCCCAAACGCGTTACAGGAAATCCTATGTTAAATGTTCCAAATCCAACCGAATTGAATATGCACCGCTTGTCGCGCGTGCTCGAAATCAGTTTCGATGATGGCAGTAACTTTAAGTTACCTGCTGAGTACCTTCGTGTTTACTCGCCTTCTGCTGAAGTGACTGGTCATGCGCCAGGTCAGCGCAAAGTGCCTTTAGGTAAAGAAGCGGTAAACATCGATAAGATCGAGCCAGTTGGCAACTATGCGGTTGTGCTGCACTTTGATGACGAACACAACACCGGCATCTACTCATGGGAAACCTTGTACAATCTTGGCAAGAATTTCGATGAGATGTGGGAAGCCTACCTCGAAGAACTCAAAGAGAAAGGCTACACCCGCAAAGAACCTCAGGCATAACGATGGCTAACGAGAACACAACGCACTTTGGTTACAAAACCGTCAACGCCGATGATAAGGCGAGCATGGTGCGTGGTGTTTTTGATTCGGTAGCCAGTAAATACGATGTCATGAATGACTTGATGTCATTCGGTGTTCATCGTCTTTGGAAACGCTTTGCGATTGAGCTTGCCGGCGTGCGTAAAGGTCAACGCATTCTTGATCTCGCTTCGGGCACTGGTGATCTAGCGGATCGTTTCGCAGGTCTAGTTGGGCCTGACGGCTTGGTCATTATGTCGGATATCAATGCCGCCATGTTGAATGTTGGTCGTGATCGCATGATCGATCGTGGACATGCGGGCAATCTGCAATACACCCAGATCAATGCGGAAAAGCTGCCTGTTGCTGATAACAGTTTAGATTTGATCACCATTGCATTTGGTTTGCGCAATGTCACTGATAAAGATGCCGCACTGCGCAGTATGTATCGTGCGCTTAAGCCAGGCGGACGCGCATTGGTGCTCGAGTTTTCTAAGCCAACCAATAAGCCGCTCGAAAAGATTTACGACACCTACTCATTTAGCTTGCTGCCAAAGATGGGCAAGCTTGTCGCGAATGATGCAGAAAGTTATCAATACCTTGCTGAATCAATTCGTATGCACCCAGATCAAGAGACACTCAAAGGCATGATGGAAACAGCCGGCTTTGAGCGTTGCGATGTGCATAACCTGACTGGCGGCATTGTCGCGATTCATCGCGGCTTTAAAATCTAAGTCCCGTGACCGTCCGTGATCTTCTTGTCGAGGGTATCGAGCAGAGTATCAATCTGCTGATTCAACAAGACCCAAAAACACAAACGCGCTTTGCTCGACTACATGGCAGCTGTGTTGGCATTTATCTCCGCGGCACTGGTATCAAACTTTATTTCACACCGGATCATAGCGGCGCGCTTCAGGTTGCGAGTCGTCGTGAAGACGCGCCCGATGCCGCCATAGAAGGCAGCCCGGTAGATCTACTGCGCGCAAGCGACAAACAAAACAGCACAAGCCAACTCTTTGCAGGGCATGTGCAGCTGCATGGTGACACTGCCTTAGCGCAGCGTTTTAGCCAAGCGCTTGCAGACTTATCGATTGATTGGGAAGAGCATCTTTCTAAATGGCTAGGTGATACGGTTGCTTATGCGGTCGCACAACGTGCCAAAAAAGCGGCCGGCACTGCAGGCGAGGTATCTTCTTTAGGTAAAACCAACCTCAGTGAATATCTCACTGAAGAGTTACGTGTGTTACCGCATCATTTTGAAGTCGAAGCTTTTGTCTCTGATCTTGAGAAAACCCGTGATGATGTAGAGCGCTTATCCGCCCGCATCAACTTTCTTATGAAAGGTTTAGCGCAATGATCCCAGTAAAAGAGTCTGCGCGCGTTATCAATATTCTTTGGGTCATGATGCGTCATGGCTTAGATGACTTTGTCCTGTCATCGCAAAAGTTTCGTTTTATACGCTTCATGCGCTTGCTCTCGCCTTTCTATTGGTCGCATCGTGCAAAACAAACACCGCGTGGCGTGCGTATACGTCGCGCACTCGAAGAGCTTGGCCCTATCTATGTAAAGTTTGGGCAGATCCTTTCAACACGTCGCGACCTATTGCCTGATGACATTGCAGAAGAGCTGGTCAAGCTGCAGGACCGCGTTCCACCGTTTGATGGCAAGAAAGCCATTCAAGTGATCGAGTCACAACTTGAAGACACGATCGAAAACCTGTTTGATGATTTTGACCCAACGCCTTTAGCGTCTGCTTCGATTGCTCAGGTACACACCGCAAAGCTTAAAGATGGCAGCGACGTGGTAGTTAAGGTTGTTCGCCCAGGCATCGAGAAGACGATCGATCGTGATATCCGTTTGTTATTCACCATCGCACGTTTAGCGCGACGTTATTCAGCTGATGCCAAACGTCTGCGTCCTGTCGAAGTTGTCGATGAATACAAAAAGACCATCTACGACGAACTCGATCTGATGCGTGAGGCGGCGAACTGCGCCCTACTTCGTCGTAACTTTGAAAACTCCGACATGTTGTATGTGCCTCAGATTTACTGGGAGTACACCCGCAGCAGCGTCATGACTCAAGAGCGAATCTACGGCACGCCTGTAGATGATGTCGAGTCACACATCAAGAATGGCGTTGATCTTGAACGACTATCAGCACTCGGTGTTGAAATCTTCTTTACCCAAGTGTTCCGCGATAACTTCTTCCATGCGGACATGCACCCGGGCAATATTTTTGTTCGTGACGATGGTAACTATGTTGGTGTCGACTTCGGCATCATGGGCTCGCTAACGACAGAAGATCAACGCTACCTAGCTGAAAACTTACTCGCTTTCTTCCATCGCGATTATCGCAAGGTGGCTGAGCTGCACGTTGATTCTGGCTGGGTACCTCGTGATACCCGTGTTGAGGATTTCGAAGCAGCTATTCGCGCGGTTTCAGAACCTATCTGGGAAAAGCCGATCAGTGAAATTTCCTTTGGTCATTTCTTACTGCGCCTCTTCCAAACGGCACGTCGCTTCAATATGGAAGTGCAACCTCAATTGGTACTGCTGCAAAAAACCTTACTCAACATCGAAGGTTTGGGTCGCCAGCTTTATCCGCAACTTGATCTATGGCAAACGGCAAAGCCGTTCATGGAAAAGTGGGTGGCTGAACAAGTTGGCGTCAAAGCCTTTGCGCGTCGCATTAAAGATAGCTTGCCTCAGCTCTCTGAAGAGCTGCCGCAACTGCCACACTTAACCTATCGCGTGCTAAAGAAAGCCGCCGATGGCGAGTTGACACTGAATTGGCAATCTAATCAGCTTGATGACATCAAACAGCAACTTGCTGACAGTGCCCTGCGTGGTCGATTACTCCACAGTGGCGGCATCTTGATCGTTGCGGGCTTGTTAGTACATCTTGCGGATAAGCCGCTTGTACCAATGATCGATAACCTTTGGGTCACGGCGGGCTCAGCCGGTATTGGCGCCCTACTGGTGATTGCAGGATTATTTAAACGTTAACGTTTTAACGGAAGCGCAACCGCATCGCGGGCTTCTTTTCCCTCTAAACGTTCAATCAAGGTCAGTGCAAAATCCATCGCTGTTCCTGGGCCACGCGAGGTCACAACCAATCCGTCTTCACACACCGCTTGCTCGGTCAGTGTTACTTGGTCGTTTTCACTTAAGGTGATCGCACCTGGATAGCCAGTGATGGTTTTATCTTTCACCACCCCCGCTTTTACCAACACTTTTGGTGCGGCACATATTGCTGCAGTGAGTCGCTGCTGGTTTGTTTGCTGCTGCAATAAAGAAATGACACGCTCGTCATCAGCCAAATGATCAGCACCCGGCAAGCCGCCCGGCAGCACGATTAAATCGAAGTCTTTTTGCATCACATCCTGCAAGCTCGTATCTGGGATCAGCTTAACGCCGCGGCTACAAGTGACTTGATTGCCATCTAAGCTAACAACCGTAACGTTAATTTGAGCGCGACGCAGCAGATCAATCACCGTGACCGCTTCCAGCTCTTCGCTACCATTCGCAACAATCACTAGTACGCTTTTAGACATGCTCATCTCGAATTAGCGAAGTACCGACAAACCTTTCAACAGGTTTAACGCTTCAAACAAGGCGTAATCTTTTTTCGCTAGGGATGTTTTGTTTTTGCCTTCGGCATCTTCTTCATGCGCATCTGGATTATCTAGATGGCCGGTGAGATTAGCTTCAGATAAGGATACACCCTTGTCTTCGCTGTCTTTGAGTTCAAGCTTTTGTAAAACAATATCCGGCTCTATGCCTTCAGCCTGAATTGAACGGCCGTTCGGTGTGAAATAACGCGCTGTGGTTAACTTGATACCGACTTGTTCATTCACATTAACAATAGTTTGCACCGAGCCTTTACCAAAGGTCTTTTGGCCCATGATGATGGCGCGTGAATGATCTTGTAACGCACCTGCCACAATCTCTGATGCCGATGCTGAACCATCGTTTACCAATACAACTAATGGCGCACCTTTGATCATGTCGCCAGGCTTAGCTTCGAAGCTCACTCGAGAATCGTCATTGCGTCCTTCGGTATAGACCACTAAGCCATGCTCTAAAAAGATGTCGCTAACTTCAACCGCTTCGGTAAGCACGCCGCCTGGGTTATTGCGAAGATCGAGCACCAAGCCTTTCAATGGCTCATCCACTTCCTTAATTAATTTGTCGAGTGCTTTACGCACATCATTACCGGCACGTGATTGGAACTGGCTTAAGCGCACATAACCATAAGCACCCTCAAGTAGGCGTGACTTCACACTCGCAGTCTTAATGATGGCGCGCTCAACCGAGACTTCAAATGGACCATCACTTGTTTCACGAACGATATGTAACAACACCTCACTGCCGGGCTCACCACGCAAGAGTCCAATTGCTTCATCAAGCGACATGCCTTTAACGGTTTGGCCATCAATACGCACGATAAGGTCACCCGCTTTGATGCCTGCTTTCTTCGCCGGTGTGTCATCAATTGGCGCAATCACTTTGACAAAGCCATCTTCCATGCCGACTTCCATGCCTAAGCCGCCAAACTGGCCTTCGGTGCCTTCGCGCAACTCTTGGAAGTCATCTTTATTTAAATACGCCGAGTGCGGATCTAACCCACTCAACATGCCTTGGATGGCATGCTCTAATAATTCTGTGTCATCAACTTCTTCGACGTAGTCTTTCTTGATGCGCGAGAACACCTCAGCAAAAATTTTTAACTGCTCTAGAGGTAACGACTTAGCGTCCTGATTATCTGTCGCTTCATTGGCATAGACCTGTCCGCCAATGGTTAGCAGCGCACATAACACACTTATCTGTAACTTCTTCATTAGCCTACTCGCCCTTTTCGGTCACGTTGACACCACTTTTTTGGGTTACTGGGTTTGCCTTTGTAGCGAATTCCAAAATACATCTCGGCTTGGCTTCCGCTACGACTTTTCGATGCCGCTCCAATAACCTCGTTAGTGTCGACCCAATCACCTATCGATTTATTGATTGTTTCATTGTGGCCATACAAACTCAGGTAGTTATCGCCATGATCCACAATGACCAACAGACCCAAACCACGTAGCCAGTCCGCATAGACTACGCGCCCTGAATGAATTGCGCGAATAGACGCACCCACTTTTGTGCTGATCATTACGCCATCCCAGGTTAATGATCCTGTTTTAGGCGTGCCATATAGCTCAGATAATCTGCCGCTTGTTGGCCAAGGTAGCTTGCCCCTTCGGCTCTTGAATGGCTCAGCTGCCAGTAAGCCATCATCTTTAATATCCGCCTTAGCTAACTGATCAATCAGCTGTTCAAGTTGGCGCCTATCCACCAATAACTTATTGAGTTTTGTCTGATCGTCTTTTAACTGACGATCTAATTGTGAAACCACACGCGCTTGATGTTGTCTTTGTTCATTCAGCTCGGCAATCGCAGCACGTTGCTCCTCCCGTAAGGGCAATAAGCCTGTTTGCTCTTTGGCTATTTCGCTCTCGAGGTTTATGAGCTCGGCGATGCGCGATTCTGCTTGGCTTATTTCGCCGGATCTAGCCAAATTGAAATATTCAAAATATTTCATCGTGCGAGAAACTGCTTGGGGGTCTTGTTGATTAAGCAGTACACGAAGCGACTGGCGCTCGCCTAAACGATGGGCTGAGCGGATTTGCTCTGCGAGTAGCAACTGATTTTCTGACATCAGCTTTTGCTTATCACTCTTTTGCTTTGCTAAGCGAGCAAGGCGCTGCTCTGAGCCTTGTAATTTTTTCTCGATACCACGCAGTTCTTTTTTAGAACGTCCAACTGCCCTATCTGCATCTTTTAATGCATCGAGTTCTTTTTGGTGTTGGCTTTTTGTTTGTGCAGCTTGTTGTTGAAACGCGCTAATGGTTTCTTTCAGCTTTTGTAGCTCGACCTTTCTATCATTGAGCGCATCAGCTATAGCAAGTGAACAGAAGCTACTGATCAGCAGCGCAACCCACGTCGCTCTGCTTAAGCGCATACCTTAAATGCTCTCGAGGCTAAGCTGATGGGTCACTAAGGCGTGACCTGTCATCTCGATAGGTTTTTCCAATCCCATGATTTCAAGTAGGGTCGGCGCAATATCACACAAGGCACCATTACTTTTGAGCTCAGGGAACTGCTTTCCGACATAGATCAAAGGCACAAGATTGGTTGTGTGTTGGGTATGAGGTTGTTTTGCTGCATCATCAATCATCAACTCAGCATTACCATGGTCAGCTGTGATTAACGCTTCACCACCGACCTTCTCAACTGCTGCAATGACTCGGCCAATGCATTCATCTAACACTTCGACTGCTTTCATTGCCGCTTCGTAGTTGCCGGTATGCCCCACCATATCGCCGTTAGCGTAGTTACAAACAACAGCGTCATACACGCCACTTTCAATGGCTGCGACTAAATTATCCGTTACCTCGTAGGCACTCATCTCTGGCTGCATGTCATAGGTAGGCACATTTGGCGATGGCACCAAGATCCGATCCTCGCCTTCATAGGGTACTTCGACGCCGCCATTAAAGAAGAAGGTAACGTGTGCATACTTTTCTGTCTCTGCGATACGCAACTGGCGCATACCAAGGTCTGAAATATATTCGCCAAACGTATTGGCTAGCTTTTCACCCGGGTAAGCGACAGGGATATCAAAGTCTTTGTTGTATTCTGTTAGCGAGACATAACACGCAATCTTTGGCGTGGCCTTTCGCTGGAATGGCTGAAAGTCTTTTTCAATGAAAGGACGAGTGATCTGACGGGCGCGGTCAGAACGGTAGTTCATATTGATAACCACATCGCCATCATTCAAGGTGACAGCATCACCTAGTCGTGTCGCGGCTAAAAACTCATCGGTCTCTTTACGTTCGTAACCAGCATTTAACGCTTCAACCGGATCGTCAAACTCATGCTGTGCGATACCTTGGGTAATCAAGTCGTAAGCAATCTCGATACGATCCCATCGATTATCACGGTCCATAGCAAAGTAACGACCGATCATCGTCGCGAGTCGACCGCCACCGATTTCATTAAACGCTGTCTGGAGTTTTAACAAAGACGAAGTGGCCGCTTTTGGTGGCATGTCGCGACCATCTAAGAAGGCATGCACGTAAACATTCTTAACGCCCTTCTCTACTGCTAGCTTTACTGCGGCATGGATATGATCTTCGTGGCTATGCACACCACCCGGTGATAACAAACCAAGGATGTGTACAGCCTTATCTTTTGCCACCGCTTTTTCAACAGCATTGACTAAGGTTAGGTTGGTAAAGAAAGAGCCTGTACGAATCGAACGACTCACACGGGTAAAGTCTTGGTAAACCACGCGGCCTGAACCGAGGTTTAAGTGGCCCACCTCTGAGTTACCCATTTGGCCACCGGGTAATCCCACTGCTGCACCTGAGGTAGTAATACCCGTGGTTGGATATTCAGACCACAAGCGATCCCACACCGGTGTGTTGGCATTTTTGATGGCGTTGTAATTTGGGTCATCGCTCATGCCCCAGCCATCCAAAATCAACAATACAGCTGGTTTAACTCTTTTACTCATAACCCATTTAGCTGGCCGAAATATCGCCCTGCTTTTCCCTCTACTACATCGACTGACGTGCGAATGGAGACCTACGCTGCACGTCATAAAGTGAGGTCAAATTTTCTCAAACTCAGGGCTTTTTCGCCACTTCCCAAAGTATTTCTTTTATGCGGTTAAAAAACTTTACCCCCCAATTCACCTTTCCCGCATTGCAAAGTAGGCATTTCAGGATATTATTAAGTTCATAAAAATAATAATAAATCGATGGAACGAATAAACAGTTACATACAAAGGAGACTCAAGAGTGAATTTTACTCTCGAAGCAGCAAACACTATGCAAGATAACGACGATTTTGATGATGGTATGTCTCTCCTCGAAGGAGATGCAGACATTGATCGTGCTTCACGCTCGCTAAAAGCGATGTCGCACCCTCTTCGCTTGAAGATTTTATGTACCCTCGGTGGTGACGAAGTGAGCGTTCAGGATATCGTTGATCAGGTAGGTACCTCTCAAAGTAATATCTCTCAACACTTGGCTATCTTGCGTGACAAAGGCATTTTGTCAGCACGTAAGGATGCAAATCGCGTGTATTACAAGGTCGGCGATAACCGCACCTTGGCCTTGATTGGTATGATGCGCCAAGTCTTCTGCCAAGCTGGCGATTAAGCGCCGCGGGACTTTCGGTCCTTAAAAAGTGGAAATCATTAGACGGGATGCTTTAGCATCCCGTTTTCACATCACAACCGAGACATATGCATGGAACAATATCTTGAGTTTGCGAGCAATCACGCCATTTTAGTTGGCGCTTTCACAGCAGTACTCGTGGCCCTTATTTGGAATCTGATTTCAAACCCAGGTGGCAAATTCAATATCAGCCCTACTGAAGCTACACAGAAGATCAATCACGACAACGCGGTTGTGTTAGATGTGCGCTCAATGGCTGAATTTAAGAAAGATGGCCACATCGTTAATGCTGAAAACATTCCGCTGAATAGTCTGCAAAAAGACCTGAAGGCTTTAGAAAAGTATAAAAACACCCCCATTATTGCGGTCTGTAAAAGCGGTGCGCGTTCGGGCTCAGCTTGCAGTCAATTACGCAAAGCGGGTTTTGAACAGGTGTTCAACCTAGCCGGCGGCATTATGGCGTGGGAATCAGCAAATCTTCCGGTTAAGCGCCGTAAATAAGTAGGATCATCAATGTCTGACGAACAACAAGTCGATCGCCAATTCGCAATCCAGCGTATCTATACCAAAGATATTTCTTTTGAATCACCAAATGCACCTCAGGTGTTCATCAGTGAGTGGGAACCCAAGATCAATGTTGACCTATCAACAGAGATCCAAGCCCTATCTCAAGACACTATTCAGGTCGTTTTGACAGTGAATGTGGTGGCAAAACACGAAGATAAGACCGCTTTTTTGGTTGAAGTGCAGCAGGCGGGTATTTTCTTAGCAAAAGGTTTTAGTGAAGAAGAGCTCGGTCCTTTGATGGGTATTGGCGCACCGAATGCGCTCTATCCGTATGCTCGTGAAGTGGTGAGTGACCTGATCACCCGTGGCAGCTTCCCACAATTCACCTTGCAGCCAGTTAATTTTGAGCAGATGTACGCTCAACAAGCGGCTTCTAAGGAAGCGCCTGCGGAGAAAACCCACTAAGCCCTTATGGCAAAGCAACAGACCATCGCCATTATCGGGGCCGGCTCATGGGGCACGGCCTTGGCGATATCTCTGGCACACCGTCACCCTGTGATTCTTTGGGGGCACTCCAGTGCGGAAATGGACCCATTGGCTCAAGACCGTGAACATAAAGCGTTCTTGCCAGGTATAACCTTTCCAGTCAATCTTAAAGTTAGTACCCACTTACAAGATACGCTGAACCAAGCTGACCAAGTTTTAGTCGTTGTGCCTTCACATGCCTTCTCTAGTATCTGTCAGCAAATTGCAGATTTACGCCCATCTTTGGATAACCTCGCCTGGGCAACCAAGGGCTTTGATCCCGCTAGCCAACAGCTACTCAGTGATGTCGCAGAGAAACATTTTCCTCAAGCGCATTTCACCGTGGTTTCTGGGCCTAGCTTCGCTGGCGAAGTCGCCAAGGGGCTCCCAACTGCCTTAACTGTGGCCTCAAATGATGCGAAAACTGCAGAAATATGGGCCGAATTGCTTCGATCTGACAACTTTAGGCCGTATATCAGTCACGATTTGATTGGCGTTCAAGTTGGCGGTGCGAGTAAAAATGTGATGGCTATTGCTGCCGGCATCTCTGATGGGCTTGGATTTGGGGCAAATGCACGCTCAGCCCTAATAACTCGTGGTTTAGCAGAAATTATGCGGCTAGGTGGCGCCTTAGGTGCTAAAAACGACACCTTTATGGGGCTTGCGGGGCTTGGCGACCTAACGCTGACCTGTACCGATAACCAATCGCGAAATCGTCGTATGGGTCTTGCCTTAGCAAAGGGGCTCTCCGTTGCTGATGCTAAAGCTTCGATAGGGCAAGAGGTTGAAGGGATTAATACTGCCCGTGAGGTATGGCAACTGGCACAACGCCTGAAGGTTGAGATGCCGATTACAGAACAAACCTATAAAGTACTTTATGAGGGTCTTGATCCTAAATTAGCCGTTCAAAATCTACTTTCTAGGGATGTCGGCAAAGAAAATAGCTAAATTTTAGCTTTTTTCACCACCCATATTTCAGAGTCTCTTTTTTCTTCGGTCTCACGTCATCAAATATCGCTAGACTTTTATATTAAAGTTTTCTAATATACGGTCTGAACTTCATAACCTGGTCGTACTGAAATGCTTCGTGGTATTCGCCGCACATTTTCAATGAAGCTCGGCCAGCGTCTTTTTGTCTGCCTGAGCAATCAACAGCTTCCACCGGAACTGCGTAAGCGTATCCGTCCTGTGGTTCTGGCTGGCGTTGCCTGCTGGATGGATCGTATTACCTCGAAAAATCGCGCGGCTTGATCTGCGGTTCAGCTTCTATTCAGGCTTAACTGTTTAGGCTTTAGTTACATTCATCAATGGAGCTAACTATGAAAGCCATTTCTTCTGCATTTCTTGTTTTGTTATTAAGCATTAACGCCAGTGTCTTTGCGCAAGATGCTGAGCAAGCCGACCCAACTACCAAAACAACCCAAACCGACGCTGAGCCGGAGTGCGATTAAGTTATTGCGCTTCTGGAAAATCCATCTGTCGCCATGCTTCATACAGCATGATGGCAGCTGTATTCGATAGATTCAGGCTACGCTGTCCGTTCAGCATGGGCAGCCGTAGTCGCTGCTCTGCTGGCAAGCTATCCAGTACCTCTTGAGGCAGTCCTCGCGTCTCAGGACCAAACAAAAATATGTCGCCCGCCTGATAGCTCACCTGGTCATAACGTTGGCGACCACGTGTGGATAAGGCAAACACACGGTGATTTGGCATTGATGCTAAGCAATCATTAAGATTTTGGTGCTGCAACACACTAGCAAATTCGTGATAATCCAATCCCGCACGGCGTAGTCGTTTGTCGTCGAGTTCAAACCCTAGCGGATGAACCACATGTAAATGACTACCCGTATTGGCACACAAACGAATGATGTTTCCGGTATTAGGCGGAATTTCTGGCTGATACAAAACAATGTGAAACACACTAGGACCCTATTTAATGAGCAACCCTGACCCACGACTGAGCTTAGATTTTTGCGGTATGTCTTTTGCCAGCCCGCTGGTTTTATTGTCTGGTTGCGTTGGTTTTGGTGAAGAGTACACACGTATTCAAGGCTTCTCCAATACCGATTGTGGTGCTGTCTGTCTAAAAGGCACGACCGGCACACAACGACTGGGCAATCAGCCACACCGGGTTTATGAAACACCTGAAGGTATGCTTAATGCGATCGGCTTACAGAACCCCGGTGTTGATAAGGTCGTAAATGACATTCTGCCTACTCTCGATTTTGACGAGACACGTTTTATCGCAAACGTCTCTGGATCAACGATTGAAGAGTACATTGAGGTTACGCGTAAGTTTGATGACTCACCTATTGACGCGATTGAGATCAACATCTCATGTCCAAACGTTAAAGAGGGCGGGGTAGCGTTCGGTAACGATCCAGACATGTCCGCTCGCGTGGTTGAAGCTTGTCGCGGCGTCACCAAAAAGCCTTTAATCACCAAGCTCTCACCTAACCAAACTGATATTGCCGAAAATGCGCGTCGATGTATCGAAGCAGGTAGTGATGCGTTTGCGGTTATCAATACGTTGATGGGTATGGCGATTGATATCGAAGCGCAAAAGCCTTTCATTGGAAACAACCAAGGCGGCCTCTCAGGTCCAGCGATTAAGCCGATTGCTGTTTTAAAGACGCACCAGGTTTATCAAGTTACCAAAGCCCACAATATTCCAATCATCGGGCAGGGCGGGGTGCTGACCGCTGAAGATGCGATCGAGTTCTTACTGGCAGGCGCAAGTGCCGTTGGTATTGGTACCGCGCTCTTCTACGATCCACTGGTCTTGCCTAAGATCAATCAAGGAATCGCCGACTATTTGACCCGCCATAACATTGCCTCTGTGGCTGAGCTTACTGGCAAACTTCAGCTAAATAGCAACCAATCTAACCGTGGTTGTGGTTGCTAATAAAAGCACCCCAAACCAGGGCTAAATTCGCGGTTCCGAATATTCGATTTATGTTATATTCCCTTTTCTGTTCCTAATTCTGGGATCAGATAACGACGTTCGGAGATTTACTATGAGCGACGTAGAAGCTTTGAAAGCAGAGAAAAGTGCTTTAATCGCTGAGATGATTGATTTGCAAGCTAAGTTCATTGATCGTGAACACGACGGCGGCATTTCAGGAAAAGACTACTACTACAGCCAAGATGGTTTGTTGAAAGACTACCGTCAGGTGTACATGGAAAAAGCCATGCGCGTAGTTGAGTTGTCTCACCAGATTGTGGGTTCACACGCATAATCTGAGGCTGACGCCTAAAAAAAGACCCGCCATTGGCGGGTTTCTTCTTTTATGGGGACTGAAAATTATTCTGGACGAATATGCTCGATATATTTCGGCACTTCTTCGAGTTCCAACTTCACGCCATCACCACTGACACGAATCACCGCTTCGCTGCCCTCAACTTTTAATGCGCAGTGCGCATAGCCAGCACTCTCTAATGGCACAGGCACCATGTCGCGGTAGGTATAAACATTTTCACCGACATCACCACCTGCACAATCCGCCGGTAGTGTAGGAAGCTCATCCTCAATCTCTGCATTGGTAATCACAAGATCGCCGTTCTGCCACCAACGGGTACGCTCTACTGAGCCGGTCATTATCTTGATCAAGTAAGCGGGTTCAAAACGCACGCGCACGTTATCGCCATCTTTGCTCACGCTAACAATCTTGGAACCAGGCAGATCTATGTTTGTGCTATCCATCGGGCACCTCTAAAAATCAAAGCGGCATTATAAAGGGTGAGTTCACACAATAGAGCGGTTTAGTGCACGGTTATCCCGTAATCCGATAGGTCTCTTCAAGGCCTAATTCTTTTAACTTTCTTGTCAGCGTGTTACGACCCCAACCTAACAAGCGCGCTGCATCCTGTTTGCGGCCACCGGTATGCGATAACGCAGTCTCGATCATGATGGTTTCAAAGTCAGGCATCGCATCATCAAGAATCGCCTGCTTACCCGCTGACAAATGATGTTGCGCCCACTGACGTAAGCCGTCTTGCCAAGAACCAATTTGGGCTGTGCTTGGTGTCACTTCATCGCGTAATTCTGCTGGCAAATCATCGGGGAAAATTTCTCGCCCTGACCCCATGACCGTTAACCAGCGTGCGGTATTTTCCAACTGACGAACATTGCCGCGCCATTCAAAACTCTGAAGATCTTCAATCGCTTTGGGCATTAAGACTTTCTTTTCAACAGATAACTCTTTCGCAGCACGCTTTAAGAAATGATCCATCAACAAAGGAATATCTTCACGACGTTCACGCAATGCTGGTACATGCACACGAATAACATTTAAACGATGGAATAAGTCTTCACGGAAGCGCCCATCACTAACGAGTTTTTCTAGGTTCTGATGGGTTGCCGCAATAATCCGCACATCGACTTTCACCGCTTCATGTCCACCAACGCGATAAAATACGCCGTCGGACAAAACACGCAGTAAACGCGTTTGTAACTCAGCTGGCATGTCGCCAATTTCATCAAGAAAGAGGGTGCCACCATTGGCTTGTTCAAAGCGACCTTGGCGTCGTGCTTGGGCACCGGTAAAGGCGCCCTTTTCATGTCCAAACAATTCAGACTCGAGAAGGTCATGTGGAATCGCGGCCATGTTTAACGCAATGAAAGGACCTTGTGAGCGTGGACTATGTTTGTGTAACGCATGCGCAACAAGCTCTTTACCGGTACCTGACTCACCATTTATTAAAACGGTGATGTTAGAGCGTGCTAAACGTCCAATCGCACGAAACACCTCTTGCATTGCGGGTGCTTCGCCAACAATCTCCATCACTTGTTCATTTTGTTCAGGCTGATGCCCTTGGCTTTCTTTACTAACACGACAAGCACGTTGCACTTGTTCGATCGCATCATTGATATCAAATGGCTTAGGCAAATATTCAAACGCACCGCTGTGATATGCCGAAACCGCACTATCTAAATCTGAGTGTGCCGTCATGATGATGACCGGCAGCTCCGGATAGCTATCTTTAATCTCTTCTAATAACGCGATGCCATCTTGGCCTGGCATACGTACATCGGACATGATCGCATCCGGTTGTCCGCGCTTGAGTGCGGCCATTACGCCTTCAGCACTTTCAAAGCTACGCACAGAAATGCCTGCTTTAACAAATGCCTTTTCTAAAACCCATCGAATAGAGCGATCATCATCAATCACCCAAACCGTATTCTCATGTTCCGACACGTTGTTCTTCCTGTTGTTCTGTTGCTAACGACACATCGAGTGGCAACAAAATCGAAAACACTGTTTTACCGGGTTCACTTTGGAACTCGATCAAACCTTTATGTTGATTAACTAAATTCTGCGCAATAGATAGACCTAAACCCATGCCTTCACCAGAGGTAACCATCGGTAAAAATAAGCTGTCACTTAATTCAGGCGGTACACCCGGGCCGTTATCAATGATGTCGATCTGTGCAACCAATCGATGAAGCACACCACCGATCGTAAAGTTACGTACGACACGACTTTTCAGAATGATCTCGCCATCGCCTTTTAATGCTTTTGCTGCATTACCGACGATGTTCATCACCGACTGAATCAGCTGATCCAAGTCGCCTTCTATCTCGGGAATGCTCGGGTCGTAGTCCCGAATAATTTTTAGCTCACGATTTTTTGAATCCGCGAGTATCACCGAGCGAACACGCTCAAGCACTTGGTGAATGCTGACCTCTGTAAAGTTTGGTCGTTTATTCGGACCAAGCACACGATCAACCAACGCCTGAAGTCGATCCGCTTCTTGAATAATCACATCGGTGTATTCACTCAATTCAGGATCGGTCAGTTCTGCCGCAAGCAATTGTGCTGCGCCACGTAAACCACCCAATGGGTTCTTTATTTCGTGTGCTAAGCCTCGAACAAAATTACGCGTTGTCAGTAACTGTGAATTAAGTTGATTCTCTCGTGTGATGCGCAACTGACGGTCAACCTGCTGCATCTCCATGACAGCCAACAAATCTTCTTCGTCATCATCATGAAAGGTTGAGAAGACATAATCGATCGTCTTTGCACTTTGGTCTGCCGCATTGAGTGCGACACCGCGACGACTGATGATTTCGCCCTCAGCTAGCTCGTTCAATAACTGCACCAAGGTGCGATGATCAAAGGTAATCCAATAGGGTAGCTGCTGACCCAAGATGTAGCTCGAGCTCACCGCAAATAAAGCTTCGGCCGGCTGATTTAAATACCGTACTCGACCGCGCGCATCAAAGACCGCAATCGCTGAGGCCAGATGATCGAAAAGCGAGTTGTGTTGGGTATCCGACAGAACCATAGTGTTTCTTCAGCAATAAGTGCGCCAACTTGGCTCACGCCAACATCCGGCTTTCTCTTTGTTTTTCAGGGGCTGGCGCCCGATTTAATGATGTATCCCTTGACTAGACTAGCATGTTGCGCACCAATTTGGTGCATACAGGCATAAAAAAACCCGCGGCCTAAACCGCGGGCTTTCCTATCGAAGATTCGATCAGGTATTACAAGCTGTAGTACATATCGAATTCGACTGGGTGAGTTGTCATGCGCATGCGTGTGACCTCTTCCATCTTCAGTGCGATGAAGCCATCAATCAAATCGTCATCGAATACACCGCCAGCTTTCAGGAAGTCACGGTCTGCATCCAATGCTTCCAACGCTTGGTCCAAGCTATGACAAACGGTTGGGATTGCTGCTGCTTCTTCTGGCTCCAAGTCATACAAGTCTTTGTCCGCTGCATCACCAGGGTGGATCTTGTTTTGGATGCCGTCCAAGCCCGCCATCAACATTGCAGTAAATGCGAAGTATGGATTTGCTGTTGGGTCAGGGAAACGCACTTCGATACGACGACCTTTAGGGTTCGATACGAAAGGAATACGAATCGATGCGGAACGGTTACGAGCTGAGTAAGCCAACATAACAGGTGCTTCGAAACCTGGAACCAAACGCTTGTAAGAGTTGGTTGATGAGTTAGTGAATGCATTCAATGCACGTGCGTGCTTGATAATACCGCCGATGTAGAACAACGCAGTTTCAGACAAACCACCATACAAGTCACCAGAGAACAAGTTCTTGCCATCTTTCGCTAATGACTGGTGAACGTGCATGCCCGAACCGTTGTCACCAACGATTGGCTTAGGCATAAACGTAGCTGTCTTACCGTAAGCGTGAGCTACGTTCCAAGTACAGTACTTCTGGATTTGAACCCAGTCAGCACGCTCAACCAAAGTAGAAAAACGGGTACCGATTTCACACTGGTTAGCCGTTGCTACTTCGTGGTGATGTACTTCTACTGGTACGCCCATCTCTTCCATTGCACCACACATTGCAGCACGCAAGTCGTGTGATGAATCGACAGGAGGTACTGGGAAGTAACCGCCTTTAACGCCAGGACGGTGACCCGTGTTGCCATCTGCATATACGCGGTCAGTGTTCCACGCGGCTTCTTCAGAATCGATCTTAACCATCGAACCTGACATGTCCGAACTCCAACGTACGTCGTCGAAGATGAAGAACTCAGGCTCTGGACCAAAGAACGCTGTGTCAGCGATGCCCGTTGACTTCAGGTACTCTTCGCCGCGTTTAGCAACAGAACGTGGGTCACGGTTGTAACCTTCCATAGTTGCCGGCTCAAGGATGTCACAACGCAAGTTCATGGTTGATTCATCGGTGAAGAGATCCATAACGGCAGTGTCAGCATCTGGCATCAAGATCATGTCTGACTCGTTAATGCCTTTCCAGCCAGCGATTGACGAACCGTCAAACATCTTGCCTTCAGCAAACAAATCTTCGTTAATTTCGTGCGCAGGAACAGTTACGTGCTGTTCTTTACCGCGGGTGTCAGTGAAACGGAAGTCAACCCACTTAACTTCGTTGTCCTTCATCATATTAAGGACGTCTTGTGCCGCCATTTCGATTCTCCAGTAAATGGTTATAAGTAATGGTTAGTGATGTCGTGCATGACGATCGAAAAGGCCATGACGAAATGTTTATTTATGTAGGCAGATTTTGTGCCAACCTACTTTTTAAGCCGCGCTTTTGTATCGCGGTCAGAAAAGAGCGCATAGACTAGCGCAAAATGTGCGGTTTATTAACGGTTTTCAGCGGTTTTTTGCATCATTTTTGAATTTCTGCACTTTGAAGAAGCAACAGAAAAATCGTCACTAAATTATTCTGCAGACTTGTATGCACAAATTTAGTGCGTCTAGACAACTATCTGCACCAGCTTGGTGCTTAACGATATAAAAGCGAGATGCTGCGGTAATCCGGATTATTCGAAACCGCCTGTTGTAATTGCTGCTTCAAGGTCTCGGTCTGCTCCAACGATCTGAAGTTGGCAATCGGCAAAATCACCTCGATATCGATTCGGCCTGCAAGATAGTGCAAATTGATGTGATGCCCATCGAGCATGCCAGCCCATTGTTGATCGAGATAGGCCAAGACCTTTTCACGCAAAGGCAGGTTTCGGCTTGGCGGTGCCTCCTCATCATCCTCTGGATCGATATGCACCGTCACATCTTCGATCTCTTTAATCGCGCGCTTTAACTGATCTTCCACCACCTGACTAATCATGTGACCTTCCGACACAGTTAAACGAGGGCTGACTTGCACATGCACATCGGCTGCCGCGGTGGGGCCATGTCGACGCGTACGCAACATATGCACCGAACGAACACCGTCGATCTTATTAATGATGCTGTAAGCCTTCTCAACCAATTCAGCATCAAGCGACGAATCGACCAATTCTTGCAGCGCATCCCAACCTAAAGACCAACCAATCTTTAAGATCATCAGCGCAACTAAAATTGCAGCGATCGCATCAAGGTAAGGAATGCCTAACATCATGCCGCCAACACCGATCAACACAACAACCGATGAGATGGCATCTGTGCGGTGATGCCATGCGTTAGCTTTTAATAATTCTGAATCGTATTGTTTAGCAACAACCAAGGTATACCAATACAAGCCTTCATTCGCCACAATCGAAAACGCGGCAGCCCATAAGGCAATCTGCCCAGGTGCTTCAACATGGTCATCGAGCAAATGAATTATCGCATCCCATGCAATACCTAACGCCACAAGCACCAATAAAATACCGAGTGCTAAGGTTGCTGCTGTTTCAAAACGACCATGTCCATACGGGTGTTGTTCGTCTGGCTCTTCATGTGCATGTTGTGCGACGAAATACACGAGCGCATCGGATAACAAATCAGAGACCGAATGCAATCCGTCAGCTATTAATGCGGCAGAATTCGATATGAAACCCACAACGAGCTTCACGATCGATAAAATAATATTAATGATTGCGCTGACTAATGAGACACGTTGAGTGGCTTTTTTACGTGCTGATAAATGCTCACTCATGCTGATTCACCAACGCGCACAACGACAATAAAATCATCTTCGTTTTCACGAATCTCAACCACTTCATGTCCGTTAATACGACACCATGCAGGTATGTCATTCACAACACCGGGGTCAGTACAAATAGCTTCAACCACATCGCCCGGGTTTAACGTTGCGACATGGTCTTGCACGCGTATCACCGGCATTGGACATAACAAACGCTGACAATCTAAGGTGCTTTTCTCAATCATCTTTTATAGCACCCAAGCTTTATCAATATCATCAGGATGCATCGGCACCACTGACAACTGACGAACATCACCATTGGTATTGATGTAATCAAAGTCGACCTGCTCTGCATCTCGGCCCTGACTGTAACGAGCGGCAATCTGCGCTGAGAGCATCAGATCATCTTCACTCAGCTCACCATCAATTAAGGTCCATGGGCCACCGTGACTGGTGGTCACCAAGGAAGGGTATTGTTTGCGATAGCCGCGCATAAATTTTGTCTCGCCCGCCTCGCGCGCAATGATCAATTTGAAGTTTGCCTTAGGGCGCACATGACGACCGACTTTCAATAGCATGATGTC
>Ga0255770_10000889_pt1 | contig 28028 bp, 25 predicted proteins | sample 071ome_22_FD_179968 | JGI IMG/M metagenome (GOLD analysis project Ga0255770, IMG submission 179968) | Coastal salt marsh microbial communities from the Groves Creek Marsh, Skidaway Island, Georgia - 071404AT metaG (version 2) | ecosystem: Environmental > Aquatic > Marine > Intertidal zone >...
AGCACTTTAGGGTAACCCATCCTGCTCATGGTATGCAAGCAGCAAATAATAGGGTTAAGATCAGTGGTCTGGTTGGAGATACAATTCCTACTAAACTTACTGTTGGTTATGCCTCCACAACTCTAGAGAATATTAGTGTTGCAAGCACCGCAAACTTCAATATGTTTGAAGGATCTCAGGTCAATGCGGGCAATCCTGGTTATTTGCTGATTGGTGATGAAGTAATTTCTTATACGGGTGTTTCTGGATCTGAAATTACGGGCATTTCTACTAGAGGCGTTGATTCTACTCTATCCAGATCTTACGCTGTTGGTGAACTAGTACACAAGTATGAGTTTGCTGGTGTCAATCTTAGAAAAGTTAACACTGAGCATAGTTTTGCTAATGTTAGCACAAATATTGAAAATCGTATCACCAATGATCAGTATTATGTTAAGATTATGGGCACTCAAAACTTCACCAGCAATAAGCATGGTGGTGGTGTAGAGGCAAGCGCAACCAAGAACGTAAAATTTGATGCCATTGAACCAATTCTAGATACAACTATTCCAAACTCTACAAGTTTTGGTGGAAGAATCAGAACTATTTCTGCAACCAGCGTAGACGGTTCTGAAGTTTCGTTTGTTGATCAAGGATATCAAGAGATCGCTGTTGAGGGAACCACAAGATTCTCTACTCCTAGAATGATCGCTTCTAAGATCAATGAAGATGCAAGACTAGCAGGTATGCCCGCTAATAAATCTCTAACTGTTGAATTGAACTTCTCTACTACCGACGAGAATGTTTCCCCAATGCTAGATTTGTCTTCTGCATCTCTACTTACACACTCCAATAAGATCAACAATCCAGTTTCTAACTATATTACTGATAGTAGAACAAATACTGTTAATGAAGATCCTCATGAGTATGTTTACATGACTAAAGTTGTGTCTCTTGAGAATCCTGCGTCTGCTTTGAAAGTTCTGCTTGCTGCTGATCGTCCCGCATCTTCTGATATTAGAGTCCTATATAGATTATTCAGAACAGACAATCCTGAAATTGAAAGAGTCTTTGAACTCTTCCCTGGTTATGACAACCTAGATGCAAGTGGTCAAGTCATTGATACCAATTTAAATAGTGGTCGCTCTGACAGACAAGTAGTTGCAAGTCAAGATGGTCAATTTATTGATTACGTCTTTACCGCTAACAACCTACCACAATTCACTGGATATCAGATCAAGGTCGTAAGTTCTACAAGCAATCAAGCACTATCTCCCAGAATTAAAGACTTTAGATCTATCGCACTAGCATGATGAAGAAAGCAAAAGTTGAAGGTCACTCCAATCTTGAGAGAGACCTTCAAACAAACGCTATTATTGATACTGACAAACAAGCGTATCAACGGTATATTATGGATAGGCAACAAAGACAGTATCAATCTCAAACGATTGAAAATTTGAAGTCTGAGTTGGATGAAATTAAGTCTTTACTAAAGGAGTTTATCAATGGATCCAAATCAAATATCACTTGATTCAATGTCAAAGTTGTTTGAATACGAACGACAGGCAAGAATGATTGATGAATGTACTGATGTAAAGCAATTGCAAAATATTTGTAAATCCTTTGCTAAACTTTATTTTAAGCAGCAAGAGGTGATGACCTCAATTGGTCTTCCGCTAAATAGTTAAAAATATTAAACCATGGCAGCACCAGTTGTAAATCTGTCTGTAGATCAACATACTGATTTTGCGGCGACTTTTACTATTCGTCAGGCGGATGGTAGCGTCGTTGATTTAAGAGGTTATGATCTAGCGTCTAATATTAGAAAGTGGGAAGGATCTACAAATGTTGTTGCTATGGGCACCACTTATGGCGCTAATGCTGCCCTCGGTAAGATTACTGTAAGTTTAGCGTCTACTGTTACTGGCATTTTAACTGCTGGTAGATATAATTACGATATTATGATCACTAATCAAAGTTCAAATAAGGTTAGTAAAGTAATACAAGGGCAGATGATAGTTGCACCTTCGATGACAAGTTGATGGAAGAGTACGATGTTGTCTTATCTTCATATGATGTTATCAGTGGTCAAGTCGAGTATGAAGCAGAGGTTGTAGTAGACACAGGCATTCAATTATTATCTGCAGATGTTACATTGGGGCAGGGGGGCTTAGAGGTGGCAAATTTGAAGGACCTGGACGATGTAAGTATGACAGGTGCGGGCAACAAGTTTGTCCTGATTTATGATAGTGGAACTAACGGGTTTAAGTTGGTAAATCCTGACGAGGTTCTGGATTCTGCTGCAGGTATTGTTCCTAGTGATCCTGCACCTGTAGGTTTCTCTACGGATACAATCAACTATCTTGACGATGTTTTGGATAACAAAATTGATCTTGATGCTGGTGAGTGGTAAATACTAATAAATATTCCTAGGTTATAATTCGATAATTCAGGGGGCCTTAAATGCCAGCGCCAGTTATACAGTTTAAAAGGGGTCAGTTTGCAAATCTACCTGGTCTAAGAGCAGGTGAACCTGGATTTACAACTGACAAATACGATCTATATGTCGGTATAAATTCTACTACCGATGGGAACAAATTTTTTGGTTCTCACCGTTATTGGACAAAAGAAACCGCAACAACAGGTTCTGGTCTAAGACTTGTTGAGGGTACTAATAATGGTGAAGAATATGTAGAATTGAGAGCGCCTGCATCAGTTGGTGCAGCAGTTACTTATACATTCCCTGCAGCAGCAGTTGATGGTGGTTACCTGCTAGTTGATGCAGATGGTAATCTATCTTGGGATACAACACTAGATGCAACAACAGTCAACGCTGCTGGTGTTGGTACTGTTGCATTCCTACAGTCTACTACAGTTAATGTTTCGGGCATTGTTACCGCATCTGGTGGTTTCGAGGGCGATCTAACTGGCGACGTAACTGGTGACGTAACAGGTAACGCTGATACCGCTACCGCACTTGAGACTGCTCGTGATTTCTCCGCAAGTGGCGACGCAAGTGCTTCTGCTGTTTCCTTCGACGGTACAGGCAACGTTGATCTCGCGCTAACCCTAGCAACCGTTAACAGCGACACAGGCACGTTTGGTTCTCAGACACAGATTCCAGTTGTTACTGTTAACGCAAAGGGTCTTGTTACTGCAGTTTCTACCGCAAGCGTCGGTACTGCACTAACCGTAACTGGTGACTCTGGTTCTGAGCAGATTGATCTTCTAAGTGAAACACTAGCAATCTCTGGCGGTTCTAACGTAACCACTGGTGCTGCTTCTAATGGTGTTACGATCAACCTAGATCCCCAGATTAACCTAACAGCAGTAAACGCATCTGGTATTATTACTGCTTCCTCCTTTAGTGGTTCTGGTTCGGGTCTATCTGCGGGTACAACACCTGTTACAACTCTAGATATTGATGGCGCTTCTGATATCGGCGCTGATCTTGACGATGCAGACCTAATCATTGTTGACGACGGTGCTGGCGGTACTAACCGTAAAGCAACCATGTCTCGCGTTAAGGATTACGTTCTTGGCGGTGGTGCTGGTGCTAACTTTGAACAGATCAATGTTACAGGTATTGCAACCGTAGCATTTGCTGATGCAACAACCCTTAAGGTCGGTGCTGGTGCAACTTTCACTGGTAATATCGATGCTAACGGCGGTCTAGACGTTGCAGGTGCTGCAGATTTCAACGGTGGTCTGACTGCTGATACTGCAACCATTGAAGATCTAACTGCTGGTCGTGTTCTAATCGCTGGTACTGGCGGTTCTGTTGAAGACGATGCAGGTCTAACCTATAATGCAGTAGACAACGCTCTTACTGTTGATGGTGATATTCAGTCTTCTGGTATCATCACTGCTACAACTAGACTTTCTACTGGTGCAATTGGTACTGGCATCAACATTGATACCAACACCATCACTGGTCCTTCCTCCATCACTCTTGATCCCTCTGCTATCAACGATAACAGTGGTACTGTTTTCATTCTTGGTGACCTACAGGTTAAGGGTACAACAACTCAGATTGATTCTACAGTTGTTAGTGTTGCTGACCTAGCGATCGAAGTTGCTAGAGGTGCTGCTAACGATGCTGCTGCAAACGGCGCAGGTTTTACCGTTGACTCTGGTGACGGCGACAAGACCTTCCACTTTGAAGCGGTTGGTGACAACTTCGGTTCTTCTGAGAACCTCAACCTTGCATCTGGTAAGGTTTATAAGATCAATAATACTGAGGTTCTAAGTGCGTCTGCTCTAAGCAGTGCAGTTTCGGTTGACATCGACTCCCTAGATATCGATGGCGGCACAGATATTGGTGCTGATCTTTCTGATGCAGATCTAATCATCGTTGATGATGGTGCAGGCGGTACTAACCGTACATCCACCATGCTCCGTGTTAAGGACTATGTTCTTGGCGGTGGTGCTGGTGCTAACTTCGAGCAAATTAATGTCTCTGGCATTTCTACGGTTACATTTGCTGACGCAACAACCCTTAAGGTTGGCGCTGGCGCTACTGTAACTGGTGCTCTAGACGTTGATGGTGGTGCAGATATTTCTGGTGGCGAAACCACCCTATCCTCTGCAACCGTTAGCGATCTAACCGCTACTCGCCTGGTTATCGCTGGTTCTGGTGGTGCTCTAGAAGATGACGCTAACGTCACCTTCTCTAACGATCGCCTGGTACTTGGTGGTTCTGGTCTAAGTGCAACTGAGGTTTCTGTCTCTGGTATCGTTACAGCATCTGATGTTCGTAACTCCAGTGGCGGTCTTCTCTCCTTGGTCGGTGTTTCGACTTCATCGGGTGATGCAGGTCTGGTCACTGCCTTCAAGTTCCGTGGTACTGGTCTAGAGTCCTTCACTCTAGAAAATGGCGTCGCAGACGTTGAACTGACTGGTGTTGCTGCTACAACCTTCACCACAAGTCAGACCTTCACCGCAACTTCTGGTCAAACTTCCTTCACCTTCGGTTCTGGTTACAGCGAAGGTTTCCTAGATGTTTATCAGAACGGTGTTCGCCTAATCACTGGCACTGACTACACTGCAGAAAACGGTTCTAGTGGCGTCTTCACCCTTGCGGTTGGTGCCAACCTCAACGACCAAATCGAAGCAGTTGCATATAAGTCTCTTGGTGATATCGTTCATGTTCAGTCCCTCAAGACTGTTAGCGATCTAACGGTTTCGGGTATTGCTACTATCTCTGGTAGCATGAACGGTGCAGTTAACTTCACTGGTGTTTCGACCACTGGTCAACTACAAACCACTGATGTTAATGCTGCTGGTATCGTAACCGCTTCTTCCTTCAGTGGTTCTGGTTCGGGTCTAAGCGCAGGCACGGTTCCCCTAACCGCGATCGATATCGATGGTGGTTCTTCTCTGAGTGGTGCTCTTGCTGATGCTGATCTGTTCATCGTTGATGATGGCGCAGGCGGTACTAACGTCAATGCAACTGCTCTAGACATCAAGAACTATGTTCTAGGTGGTGGCGCGGGTGCTAACTTCGCAGCAATCAATGTCTCGGGTATCGCAACTGTCACCTTCGCGGACGCAACAACCCTTAAGGTTGGCGCTGGCGCTACTGTAACTGGTGCTCTAGACGTTGACGGAGGTGCCGATATTAGCGGCGGGGAGACCACTCTATCGTCTGCTACGGTTTCTGACCTAACTCAAGGTCGCGTCGTCCTTGCAGGCGCTGCTGGTGCCCTTGAGGACAGCGCAAACCTAACCTTCGGTGATAATGGTCTGACGGTTTCCAGCAGAGGTGCTCTGGTTGCTGCCGCATCTACCTTCAGCGATGACTTGGCAGTCGGTGGTGACGTGGTTATCACAGGTAACCTAACCGTTAATGGTACGACCACTCAAGTCAATACCAACAATACCACGATTGAGGACGTTCTACTTGAACTCCAAGTCGTAGATGGCGGTGCTCTAACTGGCGACACCAATAAGGACGTTGGTCTGGTACTGAACTACTTTGATGGTTCTGCCAAGAAGGCGGCAATGTTCTGGGATGACTCCTCTGCACGCTTCGCGATGGCGAGCGATGCAACTGAGAGCAGCGGTGTTCTAGGATCTCTCACCTACGCGGGTCTAGAGATTGGTGGTCTATTCCTCAACGACTGTGCAGGCGCTTCGCAGGTTATCTCCTGCAGCGGCACCACACGTTCGCTAGAGAACATCACAATCGACGGCGGATCCTTCTGATAGGATTCTGAAAACCAAATAAATAGGGGGGCATACGCCCCCTTTTTTTATGGCATCCGAACAAGAATTTCAAGCACTATTGAACGTGTATCAAAGAAAAGTATCAGACCTCACTTCTCAAGCAATTGCATTAGAAGCAAGAGTTATGGTACTTTCTTCTCAACTAAATAGTTTACAACAAGGTACTACTGTACCTGATGAGCAACCACAGAAAACAGGCCGACGAGTAAATACTAAGAAGTCTAATATGGATTCTGGGGAGTTCTGAACGCTTCATAGCATATTGTAATTAGATGGCAAATCCAAAGATTAAAATTAAGCGATCAGCGATCGCTGGGAAGGTTCCTCATTACCCAGATAATATTGGGTTGGGCGAATTTGCAATTAACCATGCAGACGGTAAGGTATTCATTGCTGCAGGTCAAGATGGTGTGGGTGTTGGAACCACCGTCATAGAGGTTGGTATTAGTACGGCACGCATCCTCTCTGGTATTGCCACTGTTACAACGCTAGAAGTAACTAATCTTACAGCAACAAACCAAATCACTGGTATTTCTAGTGGTGCCACAAAGGTTGAAACCGTAACTGATGGCGGTAACCAGTGGCACCATGTTGGATTTTTAGATAATAGAACAGGATATCAAAAAATTAAAACTAATGGGTTAACTTATAACCCAAGTACAGGAAAACTATATGCAGGTATTGGTAGTTTTCATACAATCACTGGTGATCTAACTGGTGATGTTACTGGCGATCTAACTGGTGATGTTACTGGTAGTTTGACTGGACCTGTTACTGGAGATCTTACTGGTAATGTTACTGGAGATCTTACTGGTAATGTTACTGGTGGCAAAATTAGTGGTGAAGTAACCGCAGATCAACTAAGAGTTACTGGTGTTTCTACATTCCAAGGTAATGTATATCTTGGTGATAGTGATAGATTGTATTTTGGTGATGGTGATGATTTACAGATTTATCATGATGCAACCAATAGTTATATTGATAATACTACTGGTGATCTATGGATAAGAACAGTATCTCCTGGTGATGATATTAATGTTAGATCGGCAGATGATATTACTATTCAAAATAATGGTGGAACAAACGCTGCTATCTTCAAGGGTGGTGCAGGTGCATGGTTATATTATAGTGGAGATTTAAAATTTGAGACCACTGGTTATGGTGTAACCGTTTCTGGTGGCGTCTATGCCTCTGGCATTTCTACATTCCAGAGTGATGTTAATATTGGTGGCACATTATCTCTAAGTGGAACTGATTTAACTGCCACTGCCACAGAACTTAACCACTTAGATGGTGTTACTGGTATTACACTGGGTACTGCTAACGAATTACTAATTGTAGGTTCGGATGGAAGTAGTATTGAAAGTGACGGTACACTTACCATTGACCCAGGCAACAACTATGTTGGTATTAACCAAACCTCTCCTGAAGTAACATTACATATGACAGGCGAAGGTGCTCAAACAGCACAGATTCGCATGGAGCAGTACAATGATAGTGCTGACGCTCCAGATGTAAGAACAAGAAGATATAGAGGTACAATTGCTTCACCTGCTGCTATACAATCAGGTGATTATCTTTATAGAAGTAACCACGAATACTGGAATGGTTCAGCACTTATTGTTGGTGGTAGTTTTGCTTTTGATAACACTAACAATGCCAATAGAACACAGTTTGCTGTTTCAGTTACCACAGATGGTACATCAGCAGATCCTAATACACCGAGTAAAACACAATTTAAAATTGATGGTAATGATAGTGGTGCTATTACATTCAACAACGCATACAAGTTTCCAACAAGTGATGGAAGTGCTAACCAGGTACTACAATCAGATGGTGCGGGTACTTTAAGTTTTACAAGCAATGTTACATTCGCAGAACTCAATGTAACTGGTCTTTCTACATTCTCTGATGATGCCGATTTCCAAAATGTATCTGTTGGTGGCACATTATCTCTAAGTGGTGCAGGTTCTCAGTTCTTTGCATATAATGAAGATACAGTCAAGGTAAAATTTGCAAATTGGTATTCATCCAATGACCGCCAATATGGTATGGGTCAACTTTGGTTTGAAACTTGGTTTGCTGCTATTGATAATAATCCATCACAATCATTAAGAGACGAAAGAAGAATTGGTTTTTATCTTGAACAACCAAATAATGGATCATCCGACTCTGGTGGAACTAATAATCTTCATCCTACCAATGATAGGATGCACATTGATATTAATGGAGTATTTGTTAGAGATAATTTTGAAGTAGCTGGTGTTTCTACATTCCAAGGTAATGTATATCTTGGTGATAATGATGCATTGTATTTTGGTGCTAGTAATGATTTACAAATAGTTCACGATGGAAGTAATAGTTGGATTACTGATCAAGGAACTGGTTATCTTGGTCTTGTAAGTAATGGAACTGGAGTTATGCTCCAGAAGCAAGGTGGGGAATTTATGGGAAGATTCCTCACAGACGGAGCAGTAGAACTCTACTACGACAACTCCAAGAAATTTGAGACCACTTCTGGTGGTATTGAGGTAACTGGTAGTGTTACTGCAACAAACTTTACTGGAAACCTATACTCAACTGGCATTTCCACAATCAGTGGATTTACTTTTCCTGCGTCTGATGGTACAAGTGGGCAAGTTCTGGGCACAGATGGTGCGGGTCAACTAGCATTTATTACTGCGTCCTCCGCAGGTTCTGGAACTACGATTACAAATTTGCATTGGACCGTTGGTGTTGGATCTACAGCATTTCAATCTCCTCAAGATATTGAAGATGGAACTGCACTAGTATTCAATAACGGTTTAAAATTATCATTAGATGAAGATTATTATATCGAATCTAATACAGTATACATTAAAAATGGTCCGTTACCTGAGGGGGATCGTGTACATGTTACCATTCACTATGACACTTCTTACGAGAGTGAATTTTTCACTGCGACTGATGGGCAAACCACATTCAATTTGGCAGCAACTCTACTAAGTAGTCAAGATAGAGCAAAGGTATATTTGAACGGTGCAAAATTGCGAGGCACCATTGACTATGGAATTTCCCAAACAGTTAATTTAAATGTTGGTGCTACTGAAGGTGATTTGATTAATATCAGTGCTGACGCAGGAGAAAGTTATACTTCGGCATCAAGTGGTCAGACAGCATTTAGTTATACCTCATCTTCAATTACTGCCAGTAATCTAATTGTTTACCAAAATGGTATTAGGTTAGAACCTACTGATTATACTGTTGGATCTCTATCTCTTGTTCTTACACAAGGAGCAGAGGCGGGTGACTCTTTGGATGTCTTACTTTACGCTTGATAAATAAATCGGAGGCATATTAACATGGCAAAACCCTCAACTAGACACGAACTAGTTCAATACTGCAAAAGACAGTTAGGTTATCCTGTCTTGGAAATTAATGTTGCCGATGAGCAGATCGATGATCTAGTTGATGATGCGATTCAATATTTTAATGAGCGTCATTATGATGGCATCGAAAAGATGTATTTGAAGCACAAAATCGATGAGGATTTTGTCAATAGAATTAAAGCAAGAGGTGGTAATCAAGCAGCAGGTATTACCACAACCACTGCAACCAGTACAATTGTTGGTACAGCAGTAACTTTTAATTACGAAGAGAATAGTAATTATATTCAAGTTCCTGATGCTGTTATTGGTATTGAGAAAGTTTTTAAGATTGATAACCGTGCTATTAGCACAAATATGTTCAGTGTCAACTATCAGTTGTTCCTGAATGAGATCTATTGGTTTAGTTCTACTGAACTTCTGAACTACACTATGACAAAGAGATATCTGGAAGATATCGATTTTATTTTGCATCCCGATAAGCAAATTCGCTTTAATAAAAGGCAAGGAAGACTTTATATTGATACTGATGCTGCATCGTTCCAGGCAGATGATTATCTAGTTATTGAGTGCTACAGAGCAGTTGATCCAGAAGATTTTTCAAAAGTATATAATGATAGTTTCCTCAAGAAATATCTCACTGCTCTAATTAAGAAGCAATGGGGTATGAATATGATGAAATTTACTGGCGTTAAACTTCCTGGTGGAGTTGAACTCAATGGTCGTCAGATGTATGACGATGCTATGCGTGATCTAGAAATCATCCAAGAGAAGATGATGACAGAATATGAAACTCCACCCCTAGATCTTATTGGTTAATAATGTTAAACCCATTTTTTCTACAAGGACAAAGTTCTGAGCAAAATCTCATCCAAGACTTGATCAATGAGCAGATCAAGATGTATGGGATTGAAGTGATCTACATGCCCAGAACTTTTGTTAATGTAAAGACAATTATGAGAGAGGTAACTACCTCCAAATTTACAAAGTCTTTCCCAATTGAAGCATATGTAGAAAATTATGATGGGTATGTTGGTAACGACATCACTCTGTCGAAGTTTGGCATTAGAACTCAAGACCAAACTACTTTAATCATATCACAAGATCGTTATGATACTTATATCAGTTCACTGATGACTGGTAGTTCTGGTGAGATGAGACTCACTAACAGACCAAAAGAGGGTGATCTAGTGTATTTCCCGCTGAGCAAAAGTCTCATGGAAATTAAGTTTGTTGAAGATAGAGATCCTTTCTTTCAACTGCAAAAGAATTATATCTATAAGTTGACTTGCGAAGTCTTTGAATACGAGGATGAGGAAATTCTTGGCGTTTCGGAAGTTAATGAGATTGTTGACGAAAAAGGTTATCTAACTACATTAACTCTCGCGGGTGTTGGTACAACTGCTGCAGCAGTTGCAACATTTAGAGATGGCGGTATTTTTGCCCTGACACTTACAAATGATGGTTCTGGGTATGAAACAACCCCAACGATTAGAATTGAACCCCCAGATAGTGGATCTACAGCAAGTGCAGTTGCTATTACAACTGCAAATCAGATGGGGTCCAAGTCTATTCAAAGAATTGAAATAACAAATCCTGGATTTGGATATACTCAAGTCCCAACCGTTACATTTGTTGGCGGTTTGAACAATGGCAATGCACCAACAAACGCTGCTACAGCAGTTGCTGGTGTTGGTACAACTGGTGTTGTTGGTGTTGTTACTGTAACTTCTGGAAGTTCCAATTATGGAATCGCTCCTTCGATCACATTCTCTGCACCAGATCTTGGTTATGGCATCACTGCAACTGGATATGCAGTTATTGATAATCTTGGTGCGGTTTCTCAGATTAAAGTCACCAACGCTGGTTACGGATACACTCAACCCCCAACAATCACGATTGGTATGGGGCAAACAGTTGGTGTTGGCACATTTGCATATGGCAATCTTGTCAAGGGTGTTAGTAGTCTTACCACAGCGTTTGCTAAGGACTGGGATGTCAGAACTATGCTACTCAGAGTTAATAATGTTACTGGCAACTTTGAGGTTGGTGAAGTTATCAATACCACAGCATCTGATGCGGCGTACACCATCAAGGCAATTAATTATGATGATGAAGTAGATCCATTCGCAGATAATGATACATTTGAGACTGAGGCAGATGCAATTCTAGACTTTACAGAATCTAACCCATTTGGTGAGATCTAAATAGTTAAAAATATAATGTCATGTTAGGTAATTATTTCTACTATGAAATTGTAAGGAAGACCGTTATTGGTTTCGGTTCCTTGTTTAATAATATTGAAGTTCGCCACAAAGCGGACAATACCGACCAGCTTTTGAGTAGGATTAAAGTTCCTATCGCATATGGTCCTATTCAAAAATTTCTAGCACGAATTGATCAGCAACCAAATTTAACTGATGGCAGAGCAATTGCACTAACTCTGCCACGACTTGCTTTTGATATTATTGGTTATCAATATGATCCTTCAAGAAAAGCAAGTCCAATCACATCTTTTTGTGCAACAGACTCCGATGATAGTAATAAAATCAAGAAAGTTTTCTTGCCAGTACCATACAATATTTCCTTTAGACTGAGTTTTGCAACTAAGTTGCAAGATGATGCTCTACAGATTCTTGAGCAGATTCTACCATACTTTCAACCATCCTACACGATGACCATCAACTTGATGAGTTCTATCGGACAAAAGAGAGATATTCCCGTTACACTAAACAATATTGACTTTCAAGATCAGTACGAAGGTGACTTTAGTACTAGAAGATTTATCCAATATGATTTGACTTTTACTGCCAAAACATATTTCTACACTGAACTACCCACTGATGAATCTGGTGGTCTTATTAAGAAAGTTCAAATTGATTATCGCACCACCACACACGTTCCTGCACCAAGGGAAGTTCGTTACATCGCAGAACCTTTGGCAACAAAGGACTACAACGATGATGCTACAACAACAGTTGCCGAAGAGTTTACTGTTAAGAAGACTGCACTCAAGGTCGTAAACGCTGCAAATATTGCTGAACAATCTTATATTCAAGTTGATGAAGAGGTTATGTATGTCAAGTCTAAGTCTGGTAATACACTAACTGTTAATAGGGGCGTTTATGATAGTCCAATTCAACCACACTATGAAAACGCTGTTGTTAATCTCGTCAATAATGCTGATGCGGCGTTGATTGAACTTGGTGATGACTTTGGTTTCAGCGAAAGTACCACACTGTTCAATGATGGTAGATCCTATAGTGCTTCACAAGGGAGTGATGTATGAGTGAAAAGTATGATGCAATCAACAAAGCATTAGATATTGATGCTGAGATTGTAGAGACCAAAAAAGAGGTGGTCAAAAAGGTCGAACGTCCTGATGATCCCCAAAAGGACTATGAGTATAGTAGAGGACAATTGTATAACTTGATTGAAAAAGGTCAAGAAGCACTTAGTGGAATCATTGAGTTAGCACAGGAAACTGAATCTCCCAGAGCATTTGAAGTTGCTGGTCAACTTGTTAAGTCTGTTGGTGATGTAACTGATAAGTTACTAGACCTTCAAAAGAAAATGAAAGACCTTGATGCACCCACTAAAAACGGTCCTCAGACTGTTAATAATGCTTTGTTTGTAGGTAGTACAAAAGAATTACAAAAACTATTAAAGCAAGGTGTTCTAAATAATACTACGGATACTGAGTAACCATGAAGGATAAGGATCACGAAGTGTCGATGGCCAAGACACAAGTGAAAAAATCTATTGCTAATCTTCAGAAAGTTGCAAGGGTACTTGCATCAAAAACTGATGATGACAATCTTCCTGCGTGGTTACAAGCAAAGTTGACCGATACTGAGCATAATAGTAGTGCTGCCGCCGATTATATGGGCGAAGGTAAACCAGATCGTAAAGGACAGGTAATTAACGTGAAGACTGAAGAAAGAAAACCTGAAGTTGAAGCACAGGGTAAGAAAGTTGCTGGTTACGAAAAAGAAGGTAAGTATAAAGGAATTACAAGTAAGTTCCGTAAAGATAATCCTGGTTCACGTCAACCCAAGAAAGATCGTGGTGCAAAACCTTCTGAAGGTGAACGTCAAGCAGCACAAAGATCAACAATGAATAGACTTCAGGCAAAGTATGGTAGAACTACCAAACAGAAGCGTGAAGCTGAAATCATGGCAAAACACACTTCCACCCGTGACCACTTTGAACCAGAAGGTAGTGTAATTCAAGAAAAACCAGGTGATGGTTATCTTGGACCAACACCAATTCCAAACCCAATCCGTTTGGCAAAGGATGCCGTTGATGCATACAATAGAAAACAACAAAAGACTGTAAATACAGTAAATCAAAGCCTTGGTCGTAATTCTGCATCATTGTCAAGGGTAAACTATTTTAATCCAGGACCTAGCGCAGCGTCGAAACGTTATCTTGGTCTCAATTCTTATGATGCCAGTAACAATATTGTTGGTGGTGTTGAAGTAATTTCTGAAGCAGGTAAGAAGTGCTGGAAGGGTTACAAAAAGACTGGAACCCAAAAGATCTTTGGCAAAACATATAATCGTTGCGAAAAAGAAAATTACGATTATTCTAACTGGAGAGATGAATTTCAACCAACTGTAATCCAATCGATTAATCTTATCGAACCAGAACCTCTAGTAAGTGAGAAAAAAGATGCTTGCTATCACAAAGTCAAGTCTCGCTACTCTGTTTGGCCAAGCGCCTATGCTTCTGGTGCTCTAGTCAAGTGCCGTAAGGTTGGTGCTAAAAACTGGGGAAACTCTAAGAAAGAAGAATTTGAGTATGAATTGAATGAAGGATGGGTGGTAAATACTGCTGCACAATATTTCATTGAGCAAGGTCTTAACGAAGAGGGTGTAGCAATCCTCACCGAAGAGATGGGTCTTGATGATTTTGTGGAGTTTGTATTTGATCTTGGTGAAGAGACCATGATCACAGAAGCAAGAGCAGGTGGAGTAAAAATTAAACCTGTTACTGCAAAGGGGCAACCTTTCAAAAGTGGTAAACCATCTGCAAAGTCTATCGAAAGACTTCGTAGACTAAAAGCAGACAGAAGAGAAGCAGAAGCAAAAGCATCTGCAGCAAGACCTTCAGGAATGAAGGCAGCACTTCAAAGTCAGTCCAAGACTACTAAGAAGAGAGAACAAGCAGTTAAAAGTGCTAAGAGTCAACAACCTAAGAAGAGAGGTATTCTTGACACGGTTGCTAAGCAAGTTCTGAAGGGCATTGATCGTCATAATGCTGCCATGGCAAGGGCAAAAAGTGACCTTGAAACAACCAAAAAAATTGGTAAGCACCTAGGTAAAGGGGCAAGAGAATTTGGTAAAGGTTTTAAATCTGGTGTAACAACTGCAGGTAAAGTTGCTAAGGCAGCACATAAATTGGCAACCGAAGCAGCGCCTCCTGGTGATAAGTATGAAAGGATGATCAGACACATAAAAAAGAACTATGCGAAGGACGGCAACCTAACTGATCGTGAGCGTTCTATTGCATATGCTACTGCATGGAAGCAGAAGGGTAGAGAGGAGCAAATTGCACCCAAAGGAGTTCCTGCTATTAGAGGTATTAGTGGTAAAAAACTTATGTCTGCACCTTTAGATCTTCGCACTCCCGCTGAAAAAATGCAGAGTGTAAAAGATCAAGCAAGAAGGAGGTTTGGAGAAGATGTACAAGAAGCATCAGCAGCATGGACCAGAAAGGCAGGAAAGAATCCTAGCGGAGGACTCAACGAAAAAGGGCGCAAGTCCTATGAGCGTGAGAATCCAGGAAGCGATCTTAAAAGACCTTCAAAGAAAGTTGGGAACGAGCGTAGAGCGTCTTTTTGTGCGCGAATGCAAGGAATGAAGAAGAGACTGACTTCTGCCAAAACTGCTAATGATCCTAATAGCAGGATCAACAAATCACTAAGAGCCTGGAACTGTTAATTAAATTATGTCTGATAATGTATACCTTGGCAACCCGAATCTAAAAAAAGCAAATACTGCGATTGAATTTACACAAGAGCAAATTATTGAGTTTATCAAGTGTAAAGAAGATCCTGTCTATTTTGCAAAAAACTATATTCAAATCGTCTCTCTGGATGCGGGTCTTGTACCTTTTGAAATGTATAAGTTCCAAGAGAAACTTATTAAAAGATTCCACAAGAATCGATTCAATATCTGCAAAATGCCACGACAGACTGGTAAGTCTACCACATGCGTGTCATATTTGCTACACTATGCAATTTTTAATGATAACGTAAATATTGCTATCCTAGCAAACAAAGCATCCACTGCAAGAGACCTGCTTGGAAGGTTACAACTTGCTTACGAGAACTTGCCAAAATGGATGCAACAAGGTATCCTAGTATGGAATAAAGGTAGTGTCGAACTCGAAAATGGATCAAAGATTCTTGCAGCGTCTACATCTGCATCTGCTGTCCGAGGCGGATCCTATAATATCATCTTTCTTGACGAGTTCGCTTTCATCCCGAATCACATTGCTGACTCGTTTTTTGCCTCTGTTTATCCTACTATCTCTTCTGGTAAAAGCACAAAGGTCATCATAGTCTCAACGCCTCATGGCATGAACCACTTCTACAGGATGTGGCACAATGCTGAGCGGGGCAAAAATGAGTATGTACCTACAGAGGTACATTGGTCAGAAGTACCTGGTAGAAATAAAAAGTGGAAAGAGCAAACCATTGCCAACACTAGCGAAGAACAATTCAAAGTTGAGTTTGAATGTGAATTCCTAGGGTCTGTTGATACTCTAATTAGTAGTAGTAAACTTAAGACATTAGTTTTTGAAGAACCTGTTCGTAGAAACAAAGGGATGGATATTTTTGTCCCTCCCGCACCAGAAAATAATTATCTGATCACCGCTGACGTTGCAAGAGGTATCGGTAAAGACTATTCTGCATTTATTGTATTTGATATTACTCAGTTCCCATATAAAGTTGTTGCAAAGTATAGGAATAATGAGATAAAACCGATGCTATTCCCATCGGTCATCCAAGAAATTGCCGTGGCATATAACAACGCCTATGTACTATGCGAAGTCAATGATATTGGTGACCAGGTTGCTAGTATTCTACACTTTGATTTGGAATATGACAACATTCTGATGTGTGCGATGCGTGGTCGTGCTGGTCAGATTGTTGGTTCTGGGTTCTCAGGTAAGAAATCCCAACTCGGTGTCCGAATGACATCGGCAGTTAAAAAGTTGGGGTGTTCTAACCTAAAAACTTTAGTTGAGGATGATAAGTTATTAGTTTGCGACTATGACATTATTAGCGAACTAACAACTTTTATTCAAAGGAAGCAATCATTTGAGGCAGAAGAAGGATGTAATGATGACTTGGCAATGTGTCTTGTCATCTTCTCTTGGTTGGTTGCACAAGATTACTTCAAAGAAATGACGGACAATGATGTTCGTAAAAGAATTTATGAGGAGCAAAAAAATCAAATCGAACAAGATATGGCACCATTTGGATTTGTTTCGGATGGTTTGAGTGATATTGAAGGTGAAGTTGATTCTGTAGGTGATGTGTGGGTAATTGCCGATAAAAAGCAACGAGATGTTTGGTATGGCGAACCATCAATACCAGATGGTGGATGGAATGTTGATGAATATGGTGATAGATCATTTATGTGGGATTATAGATGATGGAAGAAGATTTTCAATTTGATAGTCTATTTCTATCAGAAAGAAAATGTAAAACTTGCGGTTTAATAAAAGACCTAATGAGTGAATTTTATGTCACTCATAGGCACAGTTCTAATGCATACTCATCTGAATGTAAGCAGTGTGCTATTAAAAGAGCATCAAAAAATAGAAAAAAACGCATAAGAAATATTTCCGACTATCCAGACTGGTAAATGTTTTCCCGTGATTTCCTTCTGAAGCACTCGTAATTTATAAATATTTCTAGATTACATGAGTACCTATAGAGGAGTCCAAATGGCGCTTGGATTAGCATCCCCAGGGATTAAAGTAAGAGAGGTTGATCTTACTAGAGGTGGTATCAATGCGGGGACTAACGTCACTGCAGGTATTAGCGCACCATATAAGAAAGGACCTGTAGAGGAAATTACTAGAGTTACTTCGGAAGCAGAACTTGTAGATAATTTCGGTAAACCAGGTCTAGGAATTACCGATTACCATTATGAATCGTGGTATGCAGGTTCTAATTTCCTGTCTTATGGTGGTCAACTAGATGTTGTTCGTTGTGATGGTGCAAACCTGAAGAACGCCAACGCTGGTGTTGGTATTGCATCGACTACAACTCTCAAAATTAAGAACTATTCTGATTATCAGAATACTCACAGCAACGCTACAAATTTCTACTGGGCAGCAAAGAACCCAGGGTCTTGGGCAAATGATCTCAGAGTTGCAGTTATTGACAACTTTGCTGACCAAGAACTAACTGTTGTTGATAGCACAAACCTAAGAGTTGGTTATGGTGTTTCTCAAGAACTTTCTGGTGTAACAATTGGTATTGGTACTACAGCAGCAGCAACTGGATTCCTAGATGGTATCATTTCTGGTATTTCTTCTACCAAGGTTTATGTCAAGGTTCTAAGAACTTTGGTTGGTGCAAGCAGAACCGATGTTACCTATCAAGAAAATGGTTTGCACGCATTTAAAGTTGGCGTTACTTCCTTCTTCGATAATGGTTCTGCACTAGTTTCTGGCGTTGGTACAGTCACAGCAATTTCTGATTGGTATAATGATCAGAATGTTACAACTTCTGTTGCTGAAGGTGGTAGTGATGCAACCACAATTAAGTGGAGAGCAGTTCTACCCAAACCACAATCCAATGCATATGTAACTGATCGTGGTGGCAGAAATGATGCTCTAAATATCGCCATCATTGATAACTCTGGTTCTGTATCTGGTCAACCTGGTACTATTCTAGAGACCTTTGGTAACCTATCTAAGGCAGAAGACGCTCAAGTTTCTTCTGCTGAGAATGTTTACTATAAGGATATTCTCGCAGATAACTCCCAATATATCTACGCTGGTACATCTCCTGCGGTTTGGGATAGTTATCATGGCACTGAGGCGGTTCCTGGTGGTTTTAATACTGGATTTAGTACTTCCACCTCTGGTGCATGGGGTCAGGATTCTCCCCGCATCTTTGATTCTGTTGGTAACCAAACCTACACCTTGCTGCATGGTAAGGATTACAGCGGCACCAACAACGAAGGTCAGTATAAAGCAGAACTTGGCAACCTAATTAATGGTTATGCCATGTTTGAAGATCCTAATGAGTCTGACATCAGATTCCTTCTACAAGGCGGCGGTTCTCTATCTAAGGAAGAGGAGCAAGCAAAAGCACAAAAACTGATCAACATTGCCGAGAACAGAAAGGACTGTATTGCATTTATCTCCCCCAACAGAGATTCTCTGGTTGGTAAGACTCTTGCACAGCAATTGTCTAACACACTTTCTTTCCATGCACCACTAGCATCTTCCTCTTATGCAGTTCTAGACTCTGGTTATCAGTACGTCTATGATCGCTGGAATAAGCAGTTTATCTACATGCCAACCAGTAATGATGTTGCTGGTCTCTGTGTAAGAACTGACCTCAACCAGTTCCCCTGGTTCTCTCCTGCTGGTACTGCTAGAGGTACGCTTCTTAATACAATCAAACTGGCATACAACCCCAGTCAGGCAGATAGAGATAGACTCTATTCTAACAGAATTAATGCTATCACTGCGGTTCCTGGTTCTGGTATTGTATTGTTTGGTGACAAGACTGCACTTGCATATCAGTCCGCATTTGACAGAATCAACGTTCGCCGCCTGTTCATCACGATCGAAAAGGCAATCGAGTCTGCTGGTCGCGATCAACTCTTTGAATTCAACGATGCTGGCACAAGAGCAAACTTTGTAAATATCGTTGAACCTTATCTCCGTGATGTTCAAGCAAAGAGAGGCATTACAGATTTCCGACTGATCTGTGATGAGTCTAATAATACCCCCGATGTTATCGACAGAAATGAGTTTGTCGCAGACATCTATGTGAAACCTGCACGTTCGATCAACTTCGTTGGTCTGACATTTGTTGCTACGAGAACTGGGGTCTCGTTTGAAGAAGTAATCGGCAACGTTTGATCTAAGGAGGAACCCAACTAATGGCACTACAAAACACGCAACAAATTTTAAGCAGCGCAAGAACTATTGATTCCTTCAAGAACAGGTTGACTCAGGGCGGCGCTCGCCCCAACCTGTTCGAGGTTGAACTCAATTTCCCTGCGGCAATTCCTGGTCTTGACGAGATCAAGAAAGATACTTCTTATAGAATGATGATTAAGGCAGCACAGTTGCCCGCATCTAACCTGGTTAGCATTCCCGTTGCTTTCCGTGGTCGTCAGTTGAAAGTTTCTGGTGACAGAACTTTTGATCCCTGGCAGATTCAAGTCGTCAACGATGGTGACTTCAAGATTCGTGAAGCATTTGAAAAGTGGGCAAACTACATTGTTAAAGTTTCTGATGGTTCGGGTACTGTAAACCCCGCTGACTATCAGGTTGACTGGGTTGTTCATCAATTGGGTAGAGCACCCTTTACTGATGATGCAGTAAATAATAATGAAATCCCTAAACTGAGATCTTATAAATTCTCTGGTTGCTGGCCTTCCACCGTTGGTGCTATTGATCTAAGTTATGAAAGTGTCGATACAATTGAAGAATTCCCTGTAACTCTAGAAGTTCAATATTGGGAAGCATTTAATGCAAATCAACAGGATTCTGTAGTCTGATAAATAGATCATAAGCAAACATCAGAGTCCATTAGACTATGGCAAAACTATTTGGTTTTGATATTGAAGACGATAACAGTCTACCTAAATCTGCTGTGTCCCCCGTTCCTCAGAATAATGAGGACGGGGTTGACTATTATCTAAGTAGCGGATTTTTTGGTCAGTACGTTGATATTGAAGGCGTATACAAAAACGAGTTTGATCTAATTAGAAAATATAGGGACATGGCGTTGCACCCTGAGTGCGACACCGCGATCGAAAACGTTGTTAACGAAGCGATCGTTTCGGATCTTAATGATTCTCCTGTTGATATTGATCTTGAAAATCTAAACGCCAGTGATAACCTAAAAAGTGTTATCCGTAAAGAATTCAAGTACATTAAAGATCTTCTTCAATTCGACAAAAAATCACACGAAATTTTCCGCAATTGGTATATTGACGGAAGAGTATATTACCACAAGGTTATTGATCTCAAGAAACCTGATGAAGGAATTCAGGATCTGAGATATATTGATCCCATGAAAATTAAATTCATGAGGGTCAAACCAAATAATAAGGACAAGTTCCAGACTGCACCAGTTAATGGTGCTAATGGGCAAGCAAATCCTGTTGTCGATGCAGACATTCAGGAATATTTTGTTTACTATCCTCAAGGTTCTGTTCAGAAGTATTCTTCTCAGTCGAAGGGTATCCCCATTGCTAAAGATGCAATTACCCATGTTACTTCTGGTCTTGTAGATAGAAACAAGTTTCTAACTCTATCATATCTACACAAAGCGATCAAGTCTCTCAATCAACTCCGCATGATTGAAGATAGTCTTGTTATCTACAGATTGTCTCGCGCTCCAGAGCGTAGAATTTTCTATATTGACGTTGGTAATCTACCCAAAGTCAAAGCGGAGCAGTATCTCCGTGACGTTATGAATCGTTATAGAAATAAACTAGTCTATAACGCAGATACTGGTGAGATCAAGGATGACAAAAAGTTCATGTCTATGTTGGAAGACTTCTGGCTTCCTAGGCGTGAAGGTGGTCGTGGCACAGAAATCTCCACGCTGCCTGGTGGTCAGAACCTTGGTGAACTGACTGACGTTGATTATTTCCAAAAGAAACTCTATAGATCTCTGAATATTCCCGACACCAGAGTCGGTGGTAATGATGGATTTAACCTGGGTCGTTCCAGTGAAATTCTACGTGATGAACTAATGTTCAGTAAGTTCGTTGGTCGTCTCCGCAAGAGATTCAGTATGATCTTCCTGGATATGCTGAAGACTCAACTCATTCTGAAAAACATCTGTACTCCTCAAGACTGGGAGAAGATGGCAGAACATATTCAGTTTGATTATCTATATGATAATCACTTTGCTGAATTGAAAGAGACTGAGTTGATGACTGAAAGATTGAACCTTATGGTTGCAATCGAACCTTATATTGGCACTTATTATTCCAGAGATTACGTTAAGCGTAAAGTTCTCCGTCAAACCGATCAAGAGATCGTTGATATGGAGAAGGAAATGGAAGATGAGAATGAGCAAGGTATCGGTGTCCCTCTCGAAACTCAAAATCAAATTATGCAAGGTCGTATGAATAATTTGGGTAACGATCAAAAGGAACCTGATCTAGAATCTCAGGGTAGAAGAGCAGACGCGGAAGCTGATAGAAAGACTTCCGTAGATATCAAGAAAGCAAAGATATAAATAAATACAGGAAAATTGGAGTTTATTTAATGGATTCTACCGTTGATTTGGTTAATATGATGCTGGGCGATGCTTCATCTTCTGAAGTTTCCGACAAAATTAAAGAAATTTTGTACAGCAAATCATCTGAAAAATTGGATAATGCGAAACCTCATATTGCTAATGCAATGTTTGGTAATGAAGTTCCCGATGAAACCGAAGAAGAATGAGCGCATCACAACCACTTAAAGTTTTTAGTATTGTCGGACCAATTCTCAGTAATAACGCTACTCGTGTTACTGGGGATCGATACATTGTTAGAACTGGTCTACTACACGCTTCTGCTGCCGCAGGTAAGGATGGTGGACTAGTTGGTGTTTGTAACACTACGACTTCCAATGTGGGTGTTACTTCTGTCCACGTGAATAAGGCGGATGACGTTCTTCTTAGATACGCTCACCCAAAACAAGCAAAGATTACTGGTATCACAACTGGAGCACAAACCACTCTGATTGTTGATAGTCAGGATACTAAGTTTACTGTAGAGGATAGAATTACTATTCTTGGTTCTTCGGTTGGTATTTACAATACTACTCTACAGCATGTACAGGTCGTATCTGTAATTGGAAGTCAACTTTCTAATAATTATCAAACCAAGATTGTTGTTGACGCAGATACTAGTTCGGGTCATGCAGCATTTACTGGTGTTGCAACAGCATATAAATCGGTAATTCCAGTTTTAAAACCAGAGTCCAGCAACGGTTGTGAAGCATACTTCGCAGAGGTACAACTAGCATGAAACTAATCACAGAAGAAATCGAATCGGTAGAAATTATTACCGAAGAACAAAACGGCAAAAAAACTCTGTATATTCAGGGTCCTTTCTTGCAGTGCGAAATTACTAATCGCAATGGTCGCATGTATCCCATGCAAACCATGGCAAAGGAAGTTGCTCGTTATACTGAGTCTTTTGTGAATAAGGGTCGTGCTCTAGGTGAACTTGGTCACCCCGATGGTCCTTCTATCAATCTTGATAGAGTGTCTCATAAAATTGTTGGTCTTTATCAAGAAGGTAACAATTTTATCGGTAAGGCACAAATTCTTTCCACACCCATGGGTAAGATTGCATCTTCTCTTCTTGGTGAAGGTGTAAAACTCGGTGTCTCTTCTAGAGGCATGGGTTCCATCTCTTCTAAAAATGGCGTGAACGTCGTTGGCGAAGACTTTATGCTGGCAACTGCTGCTGATATTGTAGCAGATCCTTCTGCACCTGATGCATTTGTTGACGGCATCATGGAAGGTAAAGAGTGGGTTTGGGAAGGAGGAATCCTTCGCGAAGCACGTTGTGAGCAAGTTAAGAAGCAAATTAATACCCTAGTTGACCAGAAAATGCTTGAGGCAAACAAACTTCGCCTCTTTGGTAATTTCTTGTCAAATATCTAGGTTTATAAATAACTTAAGAACAATAACGGAATAATTACTTCGGAGCAGTTCATCAGATGAGTAACGATCTACAGGAAATGGAGAACCAGGTAACAAGAGGCGCTGCAGCCGCTGAACCTATGCAGAAAGTTTCGGGTTATGTTCCCGATGCTGGCAGTATTGAAGATCTGGGTGGTCCTACTCCCCAGAACAGCAATCCTACTGATGATAGCAACAAGTTGGCAACCCCAACCAAAACTATCAAGCAGGTTAAAGATGTTGTAAACAAGGGTGCAAAACCCGCTGACCCCATGCCCAAGGCTCCTGCTTATGCAGAAGAGACCGAAGAGGAAGAGGGTACAGAAATTGTTGCTGAAGCAGAGACTACCGAAGAGGAAGTCGTTGCAGAACAGCAAGAAGAAACTCTAGAACTTGACCTTGAAGAAGATGTAAATGCACTTCTTGAAGGCGAAGAACTCTCCGAAGAGTTTAAAGAAAAAGCAACTATCGTCTTTGAAGCAGCAGTCCGTTCTAAGATTGCTGGTATTCAAGAGGCACTTGAAGCGCAGTACAATGCTGCACTTCAAGAAGAGATCGAATCTGTGAAGAGCGATCTAGTTGAGCGTGTTGACGCTTACCTAGAGTACGTTTCTGAAGAGTGGATCTCCGAAAATGAACTCCAGATCGAATCTGGAATCAAGGCCCAAGTAGCAGAAGACTTCATGTCTGGTCTCAAGGGTCTTTTTGAAGAACATTATGTGTACATCCCTGAAGATAAATACAATGTGCTAGATGCTATGGTAACCAAGCTTGATGAGATGGAAACCAAACTCAACGAGCAGATTGATAGAAACGTTGCACTGAACAAACAACTTTCTGAGTCTGTCTCTGGCAATATCCTCGATGAAGTATCTGAGGGTCTTGCACTGTCCCAAAAGGACAAACTCGCTTCTCTTGCAGAGGGCGTTGAGTTTGCTAGTGAGGAACAGTATCGTGAGAAACTGGTGACTCTACGTGAGTCATATTTTCCAAACCAGACTGCAACGGAGACTTCTGAGCAAGTCCTTACCGAGGAGGCAGTCGTAGATCATGGTTCGACAATGAATGCTTATCTGAGAGCACTCACTAAGTATTCTAAGTGATTATAATTAACACTTTCAAGTAAAAACGGAGACACAAAGCAATGTTCATGTCTGAACAGTTGCAGAAAAAGTGGGAACCTCTCCTTAACGCTGAAGGTCTTGAGCATATCAAAGATCCTCATCGTAGAGCGGTTACCGCAGTTCTGCTAGAAAACCAAGAATCTTTCCTTCGCCAGGAGCGTGCGCTTCTAAGCGAAACCCCTACAGTTAACACCGACCCCGCAGGTACTGGCAACCCTGGTTTCTCGGGTAGTGCAGCAACCTCCCCCGTCGCTGGTTTCGACCCCGTTCTGATCTCCTTGATCAGACGCTCCATGCCTAACCTGGTCGCATATGACCTCGCAGGCGTTCAACCCATGAACGGTCCTACTGGACTCATCTTCGCAATGCGCTCCCGCTACAACAGCCAGAGCGGCGCAGAAGCACTGTTCAACGAACCCGATTCGGCGTTCTCTGCACAGAACAACAATGCTTACAACCTCACCCAAGGTGATTACACTGGCGGTACTGATGGTGACAGCAGCGTTGGTTTCGGTACAACTGCACAGAGCGGTGTAAACCCTGCTGTTCTTAACGGCGGTTCGGCAAACGAGTATAACGTTGGTCAAGGTTTCAGAACTTCTGAGCTGGAAGCACTAGGTGACAACACCACCACCAACGACTTCAACGAGATGGCTTTCTCGATCGAGAAAGTTACCGTTACCGCAAGATCCAGAGCACTCAAGGCTGAGTACTCCTTGGAACTGGCACAAGACCTCAAGGCAATCCATGGTCTAGATGCTGAAGCGGAACTCGCAAACATTCTCTCCACAGAGATTCTTGCTGAGATCAACCGCGAAGTCATCAGAACCATCTACAAGGTTGCTGAAGCTGGTGCTCAGCAGAACGTTGCAACTCAGGGCGTATTTGACCTTGACGTTGACTCCAACGGTCGCTGGATGGCAGAGAAGTTCAAAGGTCTTCTGTTCCAACTAGAGCGCGATGCTAACGCAATCGCACAAAGAACTCGTAGAGGGAAGGGCAACATCATCCTCTGCTCCGCAGACGTTGCTTCCGCACTCTCCATGAGTGGTGTTCTCGATTACAGCCCTGCACTTAACACTGGTCTCCAGGTTGATGACACTGGCAACACCTTTGCTGGTACAATCAACGGTAAGTACAGAGTCTACATCGACCCCTATGCTGCTAACCTAAGTGCTGATCAGTACTACGTTATCGGTTATAAGGGTACTACTCCCTACGACGCTGGTCTGTTCTACTGCCCCTACGTTCCTCTCCAGATGGTTCGTGCAGTTGGTCAGGACACCTTCCAACCCAAGATCGGTTTCAAGACCCGCTACGGCATGGTCGCGAACCCCTTCGCACAAGGCACATCCCAAGGTTTCGGTGCAATCGCTGCAAGCAGCAACCGTTACTACAGACGTGTCAAGGTTGCAAACCTCATGTGATATCGGGTCACATACTTTCGGGACTCCTTCGGGGGTCCTTTTTTTATGCCCATAAATAGTCAAAAAAGTTGTTATGAGATACGTAGTAACTGGTGTCGGTAGGTGTGGAACTACTTTTTTGATGCTAATTTTATGTAAGTTAGGTATAGATACTGGATTTGATTTTGAATCAGAATCTCATAGATGTAAACATAAAAAATGCAATTCTGGATTTGAAACTGGTAATTTAAGTTTGACAGTTACAAAATCTCCAGGATATGTTTTACATAAGCACATGAGGGACAATATAAGAAAAGGATATTTTATCCTTCTTATGCAAAGATCTTTTTCGGAAGTAGCAGCATCACAAGAAAGATATCAAGGAACAGATGGTGGTTGTATTCCAATTACACATTTACAAAATCATCCACAATATTTGGCAAACTTACATGATGATTTTATTAAATGGATGAAGGAAAATAAAGTACACTATACTAATATTGATTTTCATTCAGCAATTCAAGATCCAAGATATCTCTACGATAAATTGAAACCTACTGGTGTCATAGATAATATAGATTATCCTACTTTTAAATCTGCCTGGGAGATTGCAGATAATCATCAAAAACGCAAATAGTACTAATGGCGCTCGATCAACCAAGTCCTAAATCATCTTCATGTATCTCTAATCATCCAGAAAGTCCCAACTTTCTAGCGATTACGGGATTTAGATTTATTATCCATAAAGCAAGAAAAGTATCGTTCTATTGCAACTCCGCCAATCTACCTGGAATCAATCTAGGAAGTGCTATTCAAGCAACCTATTTGAAAAACATTGATGTTCCTGGTGATAAAATAACTTATCAGGATTTGGTAATTAGATTTCTAGTAGATGAAAATATGGAGAACTATCTCCAAATTTATGACTGGATGACTGGACTTGGTTATCCCGAAGAAGTTAAGCAATATCAAGACCTGAAGGGCAATTCAAAATATTTCCCATCTAGATCATCTAGGGATCCTTTCAATGAGCGTTCGGATGCAACTCTACAGATTTTGACCAGCAATTATAATGTTAACACAGAAGTCATTTTTAAAGACGTTTTTCCTTCTGCTTTGACACCATTGACATTTGATGCAACTGTTCAAGATCAGCAGTACTTGACAGCAGAAGCAACATTCAAGTATACTATTTACGATATCTACAATAGTGACGGCGAAAAAGTATGAGCGTAAACCTTGACACCATCCAATCGATGTGGTCAAAGGATTCTGTAATGAACGAGGATGACCTAGGATTTGAGTCCCTAAGAATACCACAACTTCATGCAAAATACTTTGATCTTTATAATACACTAACACTACTACGCAAGCAGGCAGAAAAAAGAAGACAGCAAATTGACTTAGAAAGATATAAGTACTACACTGGTAAAGCAGACGCAGCAGTTTATGTTGAAGAACCATTTCCTTACAAAGTAAGGGAAAAGGATGCTATTCAACGTTACATGCTTAGTGATGAAAAACTTTCAGATGCAAAGTTAAAAGTAGAATACTTTGACGTGATGCTTTCATATCTTGAAGAGATTATTAAACAGTTGTCTAATAGGACTTTTCAGATTAAGAACGCGATTGAATGGGCACGCTTCCAGACAGGCGGATAGACGGTCTAACTAAATACCTTTAGGTGAATTTTATGATTGATGTCTGATCTAGTCATAACTAAGAAAAACGAAGTATTCCTAAAGGTTGAAGCAGAACCTCACGTCTACTACGAACTATCTGATCAATTTACTTTTGATGTACCTGGGGCTAAGTTTATGCCCCAGTACAGAAATAAGTATTGGGATGGAAAGATCAGGTTATTTAATGTTCAGACTGGGGAAATATACGCTGGACTAATTGACAAGTTAGTATATTTCTGCAAAAATCATAATTATAATTTTGAATTCGTCGAGAACAAGTATTACGGACTACCCTACGAAGAGACTGAGATTGTATCTAGGGAGGGTGTAGAAGAGTATAT
>Ga0255770_10000904_pt1 | contig 27724 bp, 20 predicted proteins | sample 071ome_22_FD_179968 | JGI IMG/M metagenome (GOLD analysis project Ga0255770, IMG submission 179968) | Coastal salt marsh microbial communities from the Groves Creek Marsh, Skidaway Island, Georgia - 071404AT metaG (version 2) | ecosystem: Environmental > Aquatic > Marine > Intertidal zone >...
TGGCGGCGGTCGCGTTCAACATCGTCACGTTCTCGCTCGCGGTGTACGCGACGGTCGAGATGCGACGCTGGCACGACGGCGACGTGAAACTCACGCTTCGTGGAAACGCCGTGCCGCTCGGCGGCGGCGCGCAAGCGCACGATGGCTCGGACAGACGGGCTGGGCTCTTCATCGGCGCCGGCTCTTGGCACGACCAAAAGTCGCTCGGCGCCGCGAAGAGTGACCATCAAGCCGTCGCTGCGGGTGAATACGTGTACCTTTTCGGTGGTGTCGACTCGACATCGGTACCGGGTACGGTGTCAACTTTGCAAACCATTGAGAAGTACGACGTCATCCGCCAAGAGTACTCGTCGGTAACAACAAACCTGAGAACGGCGCACTCGCAGTTTGGCGCGGGCGCTTTCAAGAGCTCGAGCGGTGACGTCGAAACCATCGTCATCGCCGGTGGTCTCGTCGATTCGGCAGCCGCAACTGCAAACTTGCAAACAGATCTCTTTTCTGTGGCTACCGAATCCATCTCTTCGGGCCCAGACTTGCAAGAAGCTCATCTTGATGGATGCATGGCGAGCACAGGCGACGCCGTGTACATGATTGGCGGTTGGACGTCAGGATACAATTCGCATTCAGCCAAAGTCGAAAAGCTCACTAAAGGTGGTAGCTCATGGAGTTACGTCGCTGATCTTCCTGAACCCCGCGGAGACTGCGCTGCCGCTGCGCTAAACGGCAAAGTCTACGTCGTTGGTGGCTACTACAGCGACAGCTACGACGCCTCTGAAGGTATGCGAAACACCCTCTACGAATACGATCCGGAGACGGACAAGTGGACGCAGAAGGCGTCCATGCGACACGCACGCGGTGATCTTCAGCTCGTCGCTCGCGACAACAGTCTTCTGGCCATTGGTGGTGAAGTGTTCCACACCAACTCGGATGGGGAACATCGAGACAAGGTTGCCTCTCATTTCGTCGAAGAATACTACCCGGACTCGGACCACTGGGAACATCGCGCCATGCTCGGACAAGGTCGCTTTCGCTTCGCGGCTACAGTCACGCACTGGGGAGTTCACGTCTTTGGCGGCTCTGCAGTCTGTGCTGAGCCGGCTAGTCCAACCGACTATTCGACGTGTGACGGTTTGCAAATGGACAGCCACGAAGTCTTCTTCGAGGCTGAGCACCCTCAAATCACCGTCGACTACTGAGTGGCATCGATCGACGTGACAAGTAAAATCCCGTTAGAGTTCACACTGAAAAAATGACTGGCGCATCGACGACGACGATCGTCAGCCGTTAGCTAATGACTTGAGTAGAATTAGCAAAGCACTTTTTTTTGCGTCGAGCGACGGCACGTCTCGCTGGGCGATTCGTTTTTTGGCTTAGAGTAGATAAAACGAATTTTCGATACGAACTCATTATATATGAAACTATTCAACTTGATGATGCTCGTTCGCTGCTAAACACTATCCTTCCTAAAGGTTGCTGCGCTATTACGTGTACTCGGAGTACACTTGGTACGGAATCGAGCCCAACGTCACCGACGACGTCGTCGAGTCGCCGACGGATCCTCTCACCGTTCCCAGCCCGAGGTCGTACGTGCCCGTGGATAAAGCCGGAGACACGCACACGATGCCCGCATCCGCATCGACGTCGTTGGAAACGAGCGGGGTCCACCCGTTGACGACAATCGTCCCGAATCGACAGGAAGTCATGGACGTCGCCGACACAGAGTTGCCGAGCGTAAAGACGACTCGCGTCCCGCCGTACGTCGGACCGAGGTGCGGCACGATGGAGTGCTGATACACCAACGTCTTTGACATGAATGAATACTTTGGTCCGCTCGCCTGAGATGCTAAACTACTTCCCGCCACGATGACCTGGGCTGAGGACGAATCCGTGCCGACGTACGGCGTCTCGCACGAAACGAGCGCCGACGACACAAACGAACCCATGGATGAGCCGCTCGTGTCGACGCCGAACGAGCAGCGCGGGACCCGGCCATCGGTTTCACGAATGGACTCATGGAGATTCTCACCAGTCAACCAGGTGACGGCGCCACCCTCGGCGGGACCACGCGCGGGTCCCACCGACGACGTCGCGGGCGTCGCCGTCACCTTGAGCACCGCGTCGCTCGCGTACGGCCCAGACGTCGGCAAATCTCGACCCGCGTACGTCATCATCACCGTCACGAATCCCGCGGGGAGCTGATTATTGCGCAAACACGTCGACCCGCTCGCCGTGGCTGTCTCTCCGACGCCTTGCGTCGCGCACGTGAGCCAAAGGGAAAACGTCGGTAGCGGATCGGCGGTCCATTCGTACGCCACCGGCTCGTACGTATTCTCCACTCTAGAGACGACGCCGTAGTATTCATCCACCACGTAAATCGTCGCCCCGTTCGACACCACCCCAGAGTTCATGGACGGCACCGCGCCGACCCAGAGCGAGATGTTCACGTTCGGAGCCATCGCCGGGGCGATGACGGTTATCGTGTACGCGTTGCTCGCCGAAGCGGCGACGCTAATCGTACCAAACCTCACGTACGGCGCGCCGTCATCCGTAAACATGGCGCCGAGTTTACCAGTCATCGTCAAGTCGATGGCGCCCCCACCCCGCGCGTCGGTCGCGTTCGTGTCCACGTCTGTGACGTTGAGCGCGTCTAGATTGACGCGCTCCACCAGCGCCACGCGGCTGTGACCCGTCGAATACATCGAGCTCTCCTCCGTCAAAGACGTCGGCGACGCAAACTTTGGAACCTCGCACACGACCAACGCGCTCGAGACGTACACACCCATCCCCCGATAAGAAGCCTCGAACCCCGTCGCCGATCCTCGCCACTCGCACTCGCGTTCGCTCCCCACGATTTCCGCTCGTCCATCCAACGGCAGCGCGTTTCTCCCCGTCAACCGCACGACGTCTCCCGCCGTCGCCACGTGCGGAGACGCCCGCGTGAGCACCCCCTTCATCTCGCGCACAAAGTTCACCACGCTCGACATCCCGAGCTCGTGAAACAACACCGCATCGACGCCACCGTTCGAGCTCAACCCCAGCGCGACGAAACCTTCCCGTCCGCTCGGAGCGTCGCATCGAACGCCGTCCGTTCCCGGGATGACCGTCGCGTCGTACGATTCCCCCGGCGACCCCCCGAACACGCACTTCAGCTGCCCTATGTCGTTCACCGCGTCCGACGCTCCCGGGGAAAAGTTCAGCCCGTACACGTCGACGACCCCGGAACCTCCTTCCGAAGACGTCGTCGACGGCACGCCCGTCGCCAAGAGTCCGACGTCTCTCGCGTGCGTGTACGCGCCCGCCCGTCCCACCAGCGACGCGACGACGGCGACGTGCGTCAAGACGACGACGGTCGCCGTGGACACGAAGCGCATACCGCGACCGCGTCCTCCTCCTCTGCGTCGCGTCGTCGGCATCGGCGTCATCATCGACTCGAACGAATGCGCAGGCCGCGGCCTAACGGACACACGCGCACTGTAACCGCACTGGACGTTCGTTGACGACGACGCGCGTTGACGACGACGCGCGTCGTTCGTCTACCCCGCGTGCTCGCGCATGTCCGATCCTTCGTCTCGCTCGAGATCGATCCGTCAACGTCGCGTCCGTCGACGGAGTGTGAAGAGGGACGTTCAAGTGTTGACGTTTCCAGACTGACGCGAACAATGTTGTGGAGCTACAATTCTATCACCTAAAGGCGTCGTATTTGGTACACCCGGGCCCGCCGACGCGAGGAACGTCGAGGGCGGGGGATGGGACCGCACCGCGCGCGGCGCGAAGGGCGTCGACGCGACGACGGGCGGCGTGGATGAACATTCGAGCGGCGAACGCGCGGCTTTGCGCGCGGAACGATGCGCCGGACGACGGATCGTCGTTTTCGTCGCCGAAACTAAAGCTATCGCTAATCTTGCCCGCGTCGCGCGTCGTCGTCGTATTCGTCGTCGTCGTCCAATTGAACAGGGCGTTCCCGGACGCCGACGCCGACGAACACGACGACTCCAACTCTGACGGCGGAGCGCGCGCGAAGCGCTTGCCTCTGCGCCGAACTCGAGGTTTGGACGCTTCCTCCTCCGTTCGTGCCCACGAATCGCGTCGCGCGGTGAAGTACCCACCGAGCGGGTGCGAGAACGCGTTGGATTCGTGTTCCCCCATCGCTCGCGCCCGTCGATCCGTCCGACTCGTCGTCGTCGCTTCCGTCGTCGTCGTCGGTTCGTTTAAATGTGGACAGCTGGCGGTTCGAGTCGCGTCGCGACCGTCGTCGCGCGGACGACGAACGGGAACCCACGAAGAGACGTCGACGATGAAGACGTCCTCGTCACCGTCCTCCTCGTCGTCCGGCGCGGTTCGCATCGCGATCGTCGCGGCGCGCCGTCGCGTCGTCGTCGCTCTCTGATGGATGGACGTGTGAGCGCGCGCGTGTCAGAGAGTGCCTACTCGTCCATAATGACGAGTCATGAACCGTAAAAACGGGTAGGGGGTCATCACTCCCTGCGATGCCCGTTCGTTCGTTCGTTCGTCAGTCTCTGACGCCGACGTCGACGCGCGCACCGCCGCCGCCGCCGCCGCCTCTACATCTACCTCTACCTCTGCTCTCTCTCCGTCGGCGAGTACCGACGAGTACCGAACCGAACCGCGCGCGGAAGCGAACGATCGGTCGTTCGATTCGCGATCGTCAATCGATCAATCATCTTATTCATCACAATCCGCGCGCGATGACGACGCCGGTGTCTCCCGAACAAGCGGCGGAGCGACGAGCGAAAGACGCGGACGCGCTGAAAGCGGCGATGGAAGCGGTGGCGACGGGTGGCGATGCCGCCGGCGCCGCCGGTGCGTCGACAGAGACGACGACGGAGACGACGACAGAGGAGGCGCCGACGAACGCGCGCGAAGACGTCGTCGTCGAGGAATCCCCCGCGGCGGTGGTGGCGGTGACGGAAGAGTCGTCGGTCGCCGTCGCCGATGCGGTGGAGGAATCCCCCGCGGCGGTGGCGACGGAACCGGTTCGACCGACGCACGATATTTACGGACGACCCATTCCGGAGGGCGCCGTCGTCTTGACAGAGCTGCCGAATAACAACGGAACGACGCGCCCGGAGTGCGTCGTCACGGATGAAGAAGTGGCGAGGTTGGAAGAGTACCTCGTCACCGGGTTCGGGTTGGTGCACGCGGACGGCGCCGACGGCGAGGGACTGGCGGTGGTGACCGTGAACGCGACGCGAATTCCGGGTTGGGCGGGAAGCGCGGATAGAGACGCGGCGCTCAAGCGCATCGTCAAGGTGTTGGAAGAGACGGCAGCCAAGGGCGATTACAACGTGGTGATTTATTTCGGGAACAACGATCGAACGAAAGGTGTGGTCCCGAGTAACACGCTGAATTGGCTCCACGACGTGCACGAAACGTTGACTTATCCGGTGAAGAAGAACGTGCGCCGCGTCGCCTTTGTCAACGCCTCTTGGATAGCGAGCGCCATCATCTCCGTCTCCATGTCTTTTATCAGCTCCAAGGCGCAGAAAAAGTTCATCTGGACCAACTCTTTAGAGGACATGGATAAGGATAGCGGGTTCCACCTCAGCGCGAGCATGTGTGGCGAAAGGTTTTTAGCCTCAATCGGTTGGACGGCGACGACGAGCGAAACGGATGAGCGAAACGTCGCTCCCGAGGCGACGACGACGACGACCACGACGACGTAGGACTTTGTTTTTGTATTAATGATGATTAAAAACGCAACGAACAATGATGGTGAATGTGTCAAGTCAAGGCGGTCACGCCTTTTTGACCGCCTTGATGACGGCGGAGAAATCTTCGTCGTCGCACCCGTCGCGTCGGGCGCGCTTGTACAACTCATTCGCCGCCGCCGCCACGGGCATTTCCTGCGCGAGCTCATCCGCCAACGCGATGGCGAGGCGCATATCCTTTTGTTGATGCTTCAACGGAAACGCCGGGGCAAACTTTCCGGCGTTCATCGTCGGTCCTTTCAGCGCGTACATCGGCGTCGCGATGGCTCCGAGCGAAATCACCCGCAAGAGCGTCTCGGGATCCAAGTCGCACTTTTCCGAGAGCGTCAACCCTTCCGCGAACGCACCCATCATGCTACCCATGATCATGTTCACCACGAGTTTCATCTTTGCCCCTTGTCCGACGTCGCCGAGGTAAAAGTGCGCCTTACCCATCGTTTCCAACGGCGCCGCGCACTCCCGGTACAAATCCTCGTCGCCGGCGCACAAAAAGATCAACGCCCCGTCCTCGGCGGGTTTCTTAGACCCGCTCACCGGCGCCTCCAAAAACCTCGCCCCGGCGTTTCGAACGATATCCGCGATCGCCCGCGACGTCGCCGCGTCCACCGTGCTCACGTCGACGTATCCTTTCCCCGGCGATAACCCGCCCGCCGAAGCCTTCGCGACCGCGAGCGCCGCCTCTGGCGTGCTCACCATGACGAAAGTCACGTCCGACTCTTCGCACGTCTTCGCCGCGGATTCCATCGCCGTCGCCCCGGCGTCGACGACCGGTTTCATCGCTTCGCTCGTGCGGTTCCACACGCGGACTTCGTGGCCGGCGTCGATGAGGTTTTTCGCCATCGGCACGCCCATGATGCCGCACCCGAGGAAACCAATCTTCATCGACGCCATGGTAACGACGGAACGTCTACGATGGATCTTGTGCTCGACGGCACACCGCGCGAGAGGTTGTCGGAACGACGACGACGACGGGGCGAACGCGGGGGAATATCGGGACGCGGGAAGTCGCGTCGCGCGCATACGCGTCGGGTTCTGAGGAGATCGCGCGCGAGAGACGCGGGCCCCCTCGCGCGTTTGTTGATGGAAACCTTCCTTTACTCGATGATACATAAAACCGCCCGACGCCCGACGGTCGACGCGCGGTGACTTTAAACCCTCCCCGAACCTACTCGTCCCCTTCTCTCGATTGCGTCGCGTCTCTGAGCTCCATCTCGAGCTCTCTCTTTGCGGCTAAAATTTTGCTCACCTCGCTCACGCACGCCCGAAGCTGATTCTCGAGCATGGTTTTCGCGGTGCGCTCGATCGCGAGCTCGGATTCCAACCGCGCGCGCTCGGCGCGGAGACCCTCGATCGTTTCTTTTTCGTCGTCGCCGGATTCGTCGTCGTCGCGCTTCATCGGGCCGGGCATGCCGCCGGTGTACGCGCGAAGACGACGGCGCATTCGCATCGATGTCGGCGCCGGCATCGATGCCGATGATGCGCGCTCGCGTCGGCGCGTCACCGTTACGACGACGTTCGGCAACGTCGCCGGCGCCGCGTTGAACGATGTAAGCATGGTTCGGTCGTCGCGCGGCGTCGCGGTGTCGCGATCGGCGCGTCGATTGGATGATTGGATTTTTCTGTCAAAAAAGTGACTCGGGTCGTCGGTTACTTTTTGTCTCTGTTTGTTTTACAACGCGTCGTCGCTCGCGGGTGCGACGACGCCGATGACGGATGAATCTTTTTTTCGATCACGCGTCGCCGGCGTAAATCTTTTGACCGATGGCGGTGAAGTCTGCATTCTTAAACTTGAAGACGCGCGTCTTGAAGACGCCGTCGGCGACGGCGAGCGTTTCGTCGCTCGCCCCCGTGCCTTCGTATTGTAAAACGCGATCCCACTCCTCCTTATCCTTGGTGTATCGGTACAGGGCGAGCGTGCTGGGGAAGTGGGTGTCGTCGCACTTCCGCGTCGCTTCCTCGGCGTCGGCCAGAGCCTCGGCTTCGTCGCTCGATTGCAAGAGGCTTCTTTGTTTCGACGAAGCGGAACGTTGTTGACCTCGTCGCGGTCTTCGAGGCGCGCACGTGCTAATCTTCAGACACCTCGGAATGTCGTTGAGATGCATGGATATGCGAGAACCACCGATCAAGGGTTCGTGAATGAAGACGCGCTCTCGATCGGCGAGGTAACCCCAACCTTTTCTCGCGCGTTTTTGCCACTTGTGCACCGCGCTCTCGCTCGCGAGCTCAAAGGATTGCGGGCGCATTTCGCTCGAGCACTCGTCGTCCGAGTAGAGCATCAACCCCCCCAAATCCCACTGATTGTGCATCTTACTCGGAGATTCGCTCCCTTTGAGCGATTCTAATCTCCACCACTCGCCGTATCTCGCCTCTTCCTCCGCCGCTTCGTCCTCACCATCCATGAGTTCCACCGTCGGACGTCCCGTCTTTGGGTCTCGCACGACGTTGTCAAACTTGTGTCTCTCCGTCTGCGAAGACAGCGCAAACTTAGTCACCGCGTCCCTCGTCGTCGGGTTCACCATCGTGTACACCAACAACGCCATGGACGCGATCAACAAAACGCTCGACGCGAGGTTACACCGACAAAATATATTCGTCGACGACGCGTTTTTCCTCGCTTCATCCGCGTCGTCGAAAATGTCATCCACGAGATCGCTCTCATCCGCGTCCACGCCCGGTCCGATCTCTACATCCTTTTGCCGTTCGTACGCCCCGACGGCGTGCGCGGGAGGCGCATCGGGGCCTAACGACGCCAACAGCCTCGCCTTGTCGTCGTCGTCGTCGCGTTCGTCGTCGACGATCAATCCTTCGCCCCGTTGATGCGGTGCCCTCGAGGAATTCCCATCATCATCCACGATCGCCTTGTCGTCGTCGTCGTCGCCCACCGCGAACGCGCTCGCGCGTCTAGACATGAGTCACACCGTCGTCGTCCCGCGAGACGTCGAGTCCGTCTCTTCGCCGAGACTTTCGTCGGCGCGTGAGAGAGTGAAGATTGATGAGATGAGATAACATGTCTGACCTTCCCGCGGGTGACGAGTCAGTCATGGCTACGGATTTGGTGTTTTATTATAAAACCAGTAATAAATGAATGCGTGCGCCGACGGAGCGGCGAAGATGCGTCGCGCGATGACGACGGTCGTCGTCGTCACGGCTCGTTTTCGAGGGCGGGCGACGACGAAGACGCGGATTTGAGCGCGTCGAGCGCCGCGGACATGACGCTCGCGGTGGCTTGTTGCGTCGACGCCCCGGATTCGCGAAGCTCGCCAAAGGTTTGGGAGAGGGAGCGAACCATGTGGGCGATGTCCTCGGAGGAGGACGCGGCGCTGCCGCCGGTGGATAAAGAAGAGCCCGCCGGGGATTTCGTCGTGACTTTTTTCTTCTTTGACGGGAGCGCCGAGCCGAGACCGGCGACGGCGATTTTGGGCTCGGGCGCGACCGGAACGGCGGTAGCGGCGGCTGGTTCGTCACCGCCGATGGACGTGCCCTCGGTGTTACGCATGCGCTGTTCAAACATGCCGAGCATCGGACGAAGCGCGCGCCCGAGTTCAGTCTCCAGAACCACCTTGGGCAAGTCTAAAATTTTCTGCGGAATTCCGGCGCCGACGAGAAATTCGGCGGCTTCGTTTGAAAAGTTGTTACAGTTGTGTTCCAAGAGGTTGTACGTCTCCGGCGTGAATCTCGGAGCGACTTCTCGCATGAAGTTCTCCCAGGTTTCCTCGTCAACCTCCGTCTCGCCGAGCTTTTCGACGCGCATCGGCGCGCCAAACTGCGTTTGCGTCAACGTCGCCGGGGCGCACTGTAAACCGTGCCCAAACCAATACTCTTTCCCGTAAACTACGATTCCGGTGTGGTACACCGCCTCGATCGTCGTCCCAAGAAGATCACCACTGAGCATTCTCGCCATTCCACCGCTGTGAGACGAGCGAAAGAACGCGCGCGACGATGCGACTTTAGTCAGTCTTTCCAACCTTCTAAAACTTTCCGACGGCTGCTCGCTTCGTCGCGTCCTTCACCGACACGTCGCGTCACGTTCCGCGAATAAACGACGCTCGACGCGTGAACGCGCGAACGACGAAACACCGATAAAGCGCACCTCAAGTCGTACACGTGCAACGAAACCTCGTGCGTCGTCGTCATCTTCCTCTTCCGCGCGCCGCTCCTCTCCTCAGTCTGTCTTTTCCTTCCTTTCGTCGGCACCTCCTCTCCGCGCGCGCCGTCGTCCGTTTTCCAATCCCTCCGCGACCGAGCGAGCGTTCGCTGAGCGCGCGATAAATGACAAAACGCGCTCGCGCGTCGCGTGCGCGCCCGAACCTCGTCGTCCGCGCGTCGCGATCTCTGGTGTCAGTCAGCCAGTCGGTCCGTCGGGTCGGTTCGCGTCGGTCGGTGTCCGGCGTCGTGTCCCAACATGCATAGGTCCGTGTTGTAATAGTATCAGAAAAGCGCGCGCGGCGAGAGACGAAAACCGGACGATCGATCGATCGATGCGTGATGTCAACGACCGACCGACCAACCGCCGGTCGATTGAACAAGATGCCGAGCTGACGCGATCTCGTTGCTCACTCCTCGTCGCGCGCGATCGCGACCCGGACGCTCGCGCGCGATCGCGACGTCGAAAGGCAAAAGTCAGCGAACGATCGTCAATCATGGTGAGCGCGGAGATGGCGGGATGCCTCGCGGCGTGCTTCGCGTCGTGGAAAGTGCTCATGGCGAAGAGCCGACCGCATTATAAAAAACGCAAGGGTGCGTACAGCGTGGCGTGTGAAGGGACGACCGGGGACGTCGCGGTGTGGAGAAACGCGGATCGAAAAGATTTTCACGTCGAGCCGTTCCCGGGATGCGATACCGTGCACAAGGTTTTTGAGTACGCGTGCGAGAAGAATGGAAACAGAAACGCGATGGGGGAGCGTCGATTGATCCAGCGAACGACGGAGAAAGGACCGGATGGGCGGGAGGTTGAGAAGCTGAACCTCGGTGAGTACGAGTGGATGACGTTCCGAGACGCTCGCGCGCGCGTGGATGCCATTGCGGCGGGGTTGGTTGATCTCGCTGGGCTCAAGCCGCAAGACAAGGTGATCATCTACGCCGATACCAAACGAGACTGGCAGCTCACGGCGCAAGCGTGCTTTCGCATGAACCTCACCGTGGTGACGATTTACGCGACGTTGGGTGAAGATGGCGTGCAACACGGCATCAACCAAACGCAAGCGAGCGTCGTGGTGTGCGATGGGAAGCTTTTGAAGACGCTCACCAAGGTGGCGGGTAACTGCCCGTCGCTCAAGCACGTCGTCACCATGGGCGAGCCAGAGCAAGCTTCTTTGGACAAGCTGCCGAAGAGCGTCTTCCAAGTTGGTCTCGATGAAGTGGCGCGACTCGGCGCTCGCAAGCCGATGGAAGCGCGTCCGCCAAAGCCGACGGATATTGCCGTCCTCATGTACACGAGCGGTACCACGGGCGCGCCAAAGGGTGTCATGCTCAATCACTCCAACGTGTGCGCCACGATGAGCGGTCTCAAGGATGCCGGCGATTTCACCAATAAAGATGTCTACTTGGCCTATTTGCCGCTCGCGCACATCATGGAGATGGCGGCCGAAACCGTCATGCTCGCTCTCGGTGCCGCCATCGGTTACGGCTCTCCGCAAACGCTCACCGACACTGGATTGAAGCTCGCGCCGGGCTCTCGAGGCGACGCGCCGACGCTCAAGCCGACGTTCATGGTTTTCGCCCCAGCCGTTCTCGATCGTGTTCGCCAAGCCGTCCAAGCCAAGTTTGGAGCCGCGAGTCCGGTTCTTAAGAAGCTCATCAACGCCGGTCTCGCCGCCGGTCGCAAGGACTTTGAGGCGGGTCGCATCGGCGCGCCTTTCTTTTACAACGCTCTCATCTTCAAAAAGGTGCAAAAGCTCATCGGCGGTCGCGTGCGCATTATGATTTCTGGTTCTGCTCCGCTCTCTCGCGAGACGCAAATCTTCATGCAAACGTGCTTCAGATGCCCGGTGCGTCAAGGCTACGGCTTGACCGAGACGGGCTCTTGCGGTACGATTGCCTCATTTGACGATTACTCCCCGACTGTCGGTCAAGTGTTGACTTCTGTTCGCATTTCTCTTCGTGACTGGGAGGAGGGCGGATACAGAACCGCCGACGCGCGCGATCCATCCATCGGCATGCCGCGCGGTGAGATTCTCATCGGTGGCCCCGTCGTCTGCCAAGGTTACTACACCGCCAAGCACATGCCGGATCCGGAGCTCGACGCCAAGAACAAGTCTGAGTTTAGCGTCATCGACGGCGTTCGCTACTTCCACACTGGCGACATTGGTCAGTTTACCGCCGACGGTCAACTCATGATTATCGACCGCAAGAAGGACTTGGTCAAGCTGCAACAGGGTGAATACGTCGCTCTCAGCAAGGTTGAAAACGTCCTCAAGCAGTGCCCGTACGTCGGTATGGCGATGACTTACGCCGATTCCAGCCACAGTTACTGCATCGCCATTTGCGTCGTCAACGAGGCGCCGATTAAAAAGTTTGCCAAGGAAAAGGGCATCGTCGGCGACATGGACGCTCTCTGCGCCAACGACGCCGTCATCAAGGAAGTCACCGCCGCGTGCAAGGCTGCGTGCAAGACGGGCAAGCTCGTTTCCTTTGAAACCCCGAGCAAGTACATTTTGACTTCTGAACCTTGGACGCCGGATAACGACTTGGTCACCGCCGCCTTCAAGCTCAAGCGTCAAAACATCGTCGGCGCCTTCAAGTCTCAAATCACCGCTCTGTACAAGTAAGCCGACGTGCCCACGACGACGAAGCGCCGTGCGACACCGCAACGATCACTTTCGCTCTTCTGCTTTCCTTCTTTCTTTCGCGTTTCAAACCACTCGTTTTTAATAATCAAAGCGAAAAGCTCTCTTTGCACACAATTGGAATCATTCGTCGTTCGTCGTCAGACGCGCGCGCGCGGACAAAGCTCGAGAGAGATGTCGTCGATGCCGTCGAACGAAAACCGCGCGGCGTCGAAACAGCGAAGAGGGAAACGCGCGGGAGTCGGCGGCGTCGTGAACGTCGACGAGACGGATGATTACACGGTGACGCCCGCGCAGACTGAAGTCTTGGCGAAATCACTGCGCGTGTACGCGACGATACCCCGAGCGATCGCGGAGGCGCACATGCGATTGAGAGGATACGAAGCGCCGGGGGAAGACGCGACGGATGCGTACGTGCGTGGGGCGCTGTTGAAGTGTTTGGTGCGAGAGGTGTTGAGTGAAAGAGAAGCGAGAGCGCGAGGCGAGCGGTTTGACCCGTACGTAAACGCGAGAGGGAAAGAAAAGACGACGACGGCGGCGGCTTTGAATGATGAAGAAGGTACGCGAGGACGGACGATGACGAAAGAGCAGACGGAGCGGGCGGCGAGCGTGGAAACGCGGGTGATTGATGGTGGGAGCGATAGCGATGAATCTGTCGGGAACGTCGCGTGTAGTAAAGTGACCGAATACGAGAGTCCGTCTGAGAGCGAGAGCGACGAGGAGGAGGATAACGACGACGACGACGACGACGAATATAGCGATGATGATGATGTGAGTGGGGAAAGCGACGGGGGGAATTACTTTGGTCGCCACGCGTCCGAGCCGCCGGCACCAGAAGGGGCGAATCCGTTTGCGTCGATGGATTTCGATCCCGCGCAGGAAGTGAAGAGTCAAATCGCCGAGGCAAAGCGTATCGTCGCCGAGCGAGACGCGCGCGCTAACGAGCTCGCTGATGCAATCAAGTCACTGAAAACGGACGATGGCGCCTTGAGTCCGACGGCGTCGTCTCGCGTCGCCTTTAGCGATAAGGGCGACGACGCCACGTCTGTCGCCGGGTCTGAACTCACCGACCGCTTCGACGCCATCTCCATAGCGTCCATCGCCGCAACGCTCGGAAGCGATGCGGCGGATCGCGTCGCCGATGTCGAAGGGAGCGAATTCGACGCCGTATCCCTCGCGTCTCACGGCACGCGCGGTATCGCGGAGGAAGGCTCTGACGACGAGCGCGCCGGCGTCATTTACGAAAGCGAGAGCGACGAGCGTCGACATCGCTTGAGCGCAGACTTTTCCGACGACTTGGATCTGCACCACGCCAAGGAGAACGCCCCACCGACACCCTAGCTCGGCCTCGACGCGTGATTCGCGGTTTAGAAGAAAGAGACGAATGTAACTGATGCCTAGCGCCGCCACCCGGCGGATGAAGAAAAAAGTCACTTTTTGTCCACGTCACTCAGCTCCCACGAGTGCGCGCCACAACGTGTCCTCGCGTCTCACCCGCCGCGACGAAAACCTCGTCCGCGAGACGACACCGAGACGCGCAGAAAGGTTCTGGTGCACTCGCGACGCGGTGTTAAGAACCGATCCCGATGTCCGCCGCGGCGAGCGCGGGGTCGTCGACGAGGTCGATAATCTGGTTTCGAAAAGCGCTGAGAATCCACGATAACCCGGCGCTCGCGGCGGGAATCGCCAACGCGAAGAGCGCGCAGCCCGTCTTTGTGCTCGACCCATGGTTTTGTAAACCCTCGAGGGTCGGACCGAACCGCATGCGGTTCTTGCTGCAGAGCCTGAGCGACTTGGACGCGTCGCTTCGAGACGTCGGAAGCTCGCTCTTGGTGCTCCATGGAGAACCGCGGGTGGTTCTTCCTCGCGCGTGCAAGTCTTGGAAGGTGGACTTGGTGACGTGGGAGCATGACATCGAACCTTACGCCAAGATACGAGACGGTGCCGTGCGAGGCGCACTCGAGCGAGCCGGGGTGGAGTGCGCGAGCCCGAGCGGTCATACGCTGTATGACGTCGACGAGTTTCTCTCCAAATGCGGCAAAGGAGGACCACCGACGACGTATCAGGGGTTCCTCAAAGTCATGGATAAGATGGGGACTCCAGCAAAGCCGATCGACGCGCCGACCAAGATGCCGGCGCCGTTCTCGCTGAGCCTTGAAGAGACGGGGGATTTAGTGCAAGGCGTCGCCGACGGCTACGGCATACCGAATTTGGAGGACCTCGGGTACGAAACTCTCGCCGACGACGAAGGATTCCCCGCGAGAGGCGGCGAGACGGAGGGTTTGAAGAGATTACGCAAGCAGCTCGCGCGCAAAGAGTGGGTCGGTAAGTTTGAAAAGCCAAACACGAGCCCCACGACGCTCTTTCACGGTTTGGACGTTGCCAAGCCAAAGCCAAAGAGCCCGTTTGAAATCGCCGCGGGCATCAAGAGTGAAGACATGAAAATGGGACCGGACGTCTTCATGACGCCTTCGACGACTGCTTTGAGTCCGTACATGAAGTTTGGTTGCGTTTCGCCGCGCGTATTTTATCATGAACTCAACGGCGTGTTGGCTGAACTAGGCGGGAAGCATTCCAAGCCGCCGGTGAGTTTGATGGGACAATTATTGTGGAGAGAGTTTTACTACGTCGTCGGCGCGGGAACGCCAAACTTTGACAAGATGGAAGGGAATCCAATTTGCCGCCAGATTCCGTGGAACAAGGATAAAGAGCTCTTTGCGGCGTGGGAGAATGCACAAACTGGCTACCCGTGGATTGACGCCGCCATGACGCAGTTGCGCCTCGAGGGTTGGCTTCATCACTTGGCTCGCCACGCAGTCGCGTGCTTCTTGACCAGAGGTGACTTATTCGTGCACTGGGAGTGGGGTAGAGACGTCTTCGACCGAGACCTCGTTGACGCCGACTGGGCGCTCAACAACGGCAACTGGATGTGGCTCTCGTGCTCAGCCTTTTTCTACCAATACTTCCGAGTCTACGGTCCGCATTCTTTCGCCAAAAAGTACGACAAGGAGGGCGAGTACGTCAAGCACTACCTCCCAGTACTCAGAAACATGCCCGCCAAGTACATCTACGAGCCTTGGCTCGCCCCTATCGAGGTTCAGAGAAAGGCGGGATGCGTCGTCGGCGTCGATTACCCGAGTCCCGTCGTCGAACACGCCGTCGCGAGCAAGGCTTGCATAGAAAAGATTGCCAACGCCTACGCCGCGCACAAGGATACCAACGCCAAAACCGGCGTCAAGCGCGCTCGAGGTGATTGACGACAGACCTGCTCCCTTTTCACCGTAGTCCTTTTCACTTGTAATTGTTTAACGTAGCGGCATGGTCCGAGTCGCGTGGATCCGCGCGCGTAAAACAGCCTTTGACTCGAAGTGTGAACACCATTCGCTGCCCACGCACATGGACGTAGATACCGAACGCGCGGCGTTGATCCCGCGCGATCGTGACCCGACCGCGACGAAAGATGCGTCGTCGTCGTCTCGTCGACGACGATGGGCCGTCGTCGGTGTCGCGACGAGCGTCGTCGTCGTGGCGTGCGTAGCGATGGTGTACTCGACCAACACCCAAGGCAAACTGTGGACGACGTCGCTCGGACTCCCGATCGGTGGGGTGCTGGCGATCAAGAACAAGGTGGAGGTGACGCGGAGACAGTACAGAGGGGATTTACACACGCTGTCGTGGCACCCAAAGTCTGGGTTTTCGTGCGAGTCGGTGCGAAGAGGAAAGGAGGACGTGCGTCCGCTCAAGGTGATGCTGGCGGAAGCGTTAGCGGAGGGAAACCTGACGGCGGCGGCGGCGATCGGAATGAATGAAAAACACGACGCGCGGATGAGAACGGCGGCGAGCTTGTTGACGCGAACGATAGAGCGGTACATGCCGAGTAGACTCGAGGCGAACTCGCCGCCGTTTCAGATTTTGTTTGAAGTGCACGATAATCCAAAGACGCCGTGCTCGGTGCCGGCGTTTGCGAAAACCCGGTGCGATTTCCCGCGTTGGACGCCGGTTTTCGCCTTTGGTAGCACTCCGAAGGACACAACTTTGTTACCGCCGCTCGTACCAGCCACGCTCTTGGTGCTCAACAGATGCATTTCGGCGGCGCTGGAGAAGAAGCGGTTGAACTCAAACGAGCCGCTGTGCGAATTTCTTCAATATCCAGAGGAAAAGTATTCTGCGGCGGTCGACTGCGGCAAGGACGACCTGTACAAGGCGGCGTGTAGGTATCACGGATTATTTAGCATCGATGCGGTCGACGACAGGAGCCAGTACGAATGGGATAATCTCATTCCGCGCGCCGTCTGGCGCGGGAGCGATTATCCCTTTCTCAATGAAGCCTTTAGCAGTCACAAGCCAGACGCGAAGCAATTCATGGAAAAGTTGATGCATTCGCAAGACAGACAAGCCGCCATGCGCGCAATGGTCGACTCTCCAGACATAGGCCCGAGGTTACGCACGGTGCTCCTCTCAAAACTGCACCCCGAGTTGATCGACGCCCGCTTTTACACGTGGGCGAACATCCTCGATCCCGTCGTCGAGGTTGGCAAGGAGCTCGGTTTTGAGGCGACGCAATCGATGTCGGCGAAAGATTTCGGCAAATTCAAGTATCACTTAGACATTGGTGGCGGTGGCGGCACAACCTGGAGCGGTGTCATTCCCAAGCTCTCCATGCCGGGCGTCCTCCTGCACCACGAGACGTCCATGAAGGATTCCTACTTTGACTCGCTCACGCCGTGGGTGCACTACATCCCCGTCTCCGAGGACCTCCACGACCTCATCGATCGCATTCAATGGGCCGAAGCCAATCCATCACACGCACGGCAAATTAGCGACAACGCCAGCGCCTGGGTCAGAGAGTTTCGCAAGCTCGAATCCTTGCTTCGTCACAACTACCAAGCCTTGGCCGTTCCGCTCGCGCAAGCGCTCGGTTCCGACGCTCTCGTCCCTTTCGAGCTCGCTCACGCGTGGACGCCAAACGCCAGAACCCCAACCCTTCCGTCATCCGTCGCGTGAGCGCACGCGCGGGTTATCAATCACACGTCTTGTATTGAACACACGTTAGACAAAACCATCCAACGCTACGCGTCCGCATTTCTGTCTTCCCCACTGGGGAGGGAGGGACAAGATGCAGTGCACTCAGATCTTCAGTCACCGCCGCCGCCATCGGGTACCATGGAGGACGAATCCACGCCGTCTCGACGAACGCGAACGCGGACGTCCAGGGCATCGTTCGCGCGTCGATCGACGACGAGTACCGCGATGACGAAGCGCGTCGTCCGACTTTTCATACTGTGTGTCGCGATCGCGTGCGCAACCTGTGTTGGCGTCGTGGTTGGATCGAAAGATTACTACGCCGCGTTGGGTGTCTCCCGGGGGGCGGACGAGTCGCAAATCAAACGGGCGTATCGAAAATTGGCGCTGAAATATCACCCGGATAAAAACCCGAACGATGAAGAGGCGAAGAAACGGTTCACGGAGATTTCGTCGGCGTACGAAGTGCTGAGCGATAAGGAGAAGCGCCGGATTTACGATCGTTACGGAGAGGAGGGCGTGAAGCAACACGAAGCGAGCGGGGCGAGCGGAAGAGGAGGAGGCGGAGCGCAAGACATATTTAGTCAGTTTTTCGGCGGTGGATTCGGTGGATTTGGGTTTGGTCACGATGACGGCGAACCAGAGACGCCCAAGGCGCCGACGGTGCGCGTGGACTTGACCATGTCTGTGAAGGAGGTGTACCTCGGAGCGAGCGTGCGAGTGCGACGCGAAAAGTTGGTCACGAAGAGCGCCAGAGGAACGAGAAAGTGCAACTGCAAACAGAAACTTGTGACAAGACAAGTTGGACCAGGGATGTATCAGCAGTACGCAGAGCAGCAATGCGAAGACTGTCCGAATGTAAAGCTGGTTCGAGAGGGCGCGGATTTGACGGTGGACGTCGATCCGGGCGTTCCAAACGGACACGAGGTTCTCTTCTTTGAAGAAGGCGACGCCATGATTGATGGCGATCCGGGTGACTTGCAGTTTATCGTCAAAACGGCGTACGACGCGCAGAATAAGATTACTCGAGTGGGCGCGAGCGATTTGCACATGACGTACGAAATCTCTCTCGTCGACGCCTTGAATGGATTTTCCAAAGTCTTCACCCACTACGACGGCCACGAAGTCGTCATCGCGCGCGATGGGGTCACCGTTCCGTTTGCAAAGATGACAATCCCGGGCGAAGGCTTACCAAAGCACAACCAGTTCAAAAAGTTTGGTGATTTGCACATCACTTTCCAGGTGCAATTCCCAAACAAGTTGGACAAGTCTCAACGCGACGTCGTCGCTAAGACTTTTAGCGGCGCAAACTTTGTCGAGGTCGGCAAGATCGATTGCTCTCTCGTTTGACGCGTAGATATTCTACATCTTGACGATTCTTTTAATATTATCTACCGTACGATCGGACAATCTGCGACGACGTGCAGCACGCTAGCGTGGACCTACGATTCGTGTCAATCGGAAGAGTACCTTTTGCGCCTCAATTACTTTGTCGATCGTGTTGTATAAAATTGAGACAGTTGGAAAACGCCTGAAAAATAACTTTGTCGATCGTTTCGTATAAAAAAAATCGATGAAGAAAAGACTTGTAGTAATGGAAAACGCTTTACGTCATCGAAAATCAACGGCAAAAGAAACAATGAAGCAGTGATTATGGGTATATCTCACAACGCAAAAGGATAACAAAGTCGCTGCGAAAAACACTCCGAGTTCACGTCGACGCCAGTCGTTATTTAAGTACCGGTACATGCTTATTAACATGCTTACTTAGATGAGTCGCTACCTTTCTCTTCGAGAAGGATATTCTAACTTCCAATCCGCGCCAAAAGTCTCGTCGTCAGACGAGCGCGTTTGCGGATGCGTCTTTAACTCACTCGTTACTTGATGAAGAGGTCAAATACGATTTTGTGGAAATCAACAGTCGCCGGAGACGTCTTCAACTTCTTCGACTTGGTGCCCATGGTCGTCGCACCGAGCTTGAGGCTCGCCTCAAAGTCCGTCGAGAGCGCCATGGATTCGTTCTCAGTAATTTGAACAGACTTTCTCACCGAAAAACCGTTTTCGGTCGACGGCGACGTCACGCCAGACGTGGTGAGAAACTGAAAACCAATGTACGGCTCCTTCTCCTCGTAGTCAAAGTTACCGCTCAATTTCAACGTCAGCGGGTCAAAATCAAAGCACTTTTCATAGTAAATCGTGCTCTTGCGCGTGTCAACGTTGATGTCGCCGTTAAACCACGAATCCGTCACCTTCCACTGCAAGTTGGGTTTGTAACTGAACACCTCCCGTCCAAACGAATTCCCGTCATTCTCCTTTTGCAGCGGCACGTCCGTTCCCGCCGTGATCACCACGTCCGGCGCGATCGGAATCCCCAACCGGAACTGTTTGCGAATCCTCAACAGCACCTCGGGCGCCGTTCCGAACTGCACGTACGACTTCAACTTATGCAGCGCATCCTCAGCCTTGTCCGCGACCGCGTCGGCCGCTTTTTCCATGTTCATCGCCGTCGAGTCGCCGTCGAGTCGCGCGTGGACGGACGCGCGCGGCGTTGATTGACGACAGCAATCCGACGTGGAATCAGTCATCGATCGACTTCAGTTTTACCGGTAGAATAATCGACCGGTTTCAGCATAATCGGACATTTGGACCGTTGAAACGACCGCGATCGCCGAGGGCGCGACCGAGGAGGACGAGCGACGGGAGAAGACGACGCGACGCGACCGAGCGCGGCGCGAACGCGATGGATGACAGAAAGAGTGCGTGAATGATTCCGACGACGATCGCGACGACGACGATGGCGACGACGCGGAATGCGGACCGAGAGGACGGATGAGCGAGGAGAAATGCGTTTCTTCGTGTGGAAGAGAGACTGACCCGAAACGCGTCTCGCCGTGTCTCGCGACCGGTTCTTCGGTGGTTGGCGCAGAGATTGGTATCGGTTTGACGAGCTTTGGGTGCGGATTTACCGTGCTCGGGGTGTTGTTCTTCTTCGACCGAGGGCTGTTGGCGATGGGGAACCTGATGTTTCTGTCGGGGGTGACGCTGACGATTGGACCGAAGCAGACGGTGAAGTTTTTCTTGAGACCGCGGAATCAGCGCGGGGCGTTTTGCTTCATCTTTGGGTTGTTGTTGGTGCTGTACGGATGGCCGTTTTTTGGGTTGTTGGTGGAAGGGTACGGGTTCATCGCGCTGTTTAGCGCCTTCTTCCCGACGGTGTTGATTTTCTTGAAGAGGGTGCCGGTGCTGGGTTCGATTTTAAGTTTACCGGGGGTCAAACACGTGACGACAACCATTATCGGAAAGGCGCAAACTCTTCCTGTCTGATCCCTAGAGATTTGAATGATCCCACGAACGGCCACGCCTTGGCATCGGTCGTGCAAACCGCTCACCTGGCAAAGGGACCGCAGACACAGGTCACGCTCCACACATCGTGGCTGAATCGGCAGCGCCGCGACCAAGTCGTGGTTGTCATCATGTAGGAAATATTTATTAGTGAATTCGCATCAACATCATCAATAAAAGTCTAGTAGTATACTGCATTCCAATCAATGGTTTCATATCGTACATGCGTCGCGCTTGTTACGCCGCGACTGAAGCGTTTTCCAACGCCTCAATCGTATTGGATTCAAACTCGCTCATCTCACGACGCGATATGCTATCGAGCAGCCAACTCATTGGCAAGATGGCCGCGGTGTTTCTAAATGTTTTCGCAAAGGGGACGATGCGTTCAATCAACCGACGTCGCTTTGCCGTTTTCATCGCGCCGTCTTCGACGATGATGAAAACTTGGTTAGCAGAAGTCGCTTGAATATCTGCATTCTGCGCCGCAATGGCGGTGTCATCTTCAACATCTACAATGCGTGAAGTCGTTGCGCCAGCCTTACGAGCAAACATCATCGTCGGTTCCAATGATTTGACTCCAAATGCGCCGGCAAAGATAAAGTGCGCTGAAGTAAATATCGGTGCTCCTGGCACGAGTCTCCCGCGCTTCGGTCCACCTTCGTTACCGAGCGTATCGCCTTGAATTTCAAATTGCTCTTCATCAACCATTTCGTTCGCACGATTCGACTCGTGGATCCAAGCAGAGCTCAAGATCCAACATCCATTGATGACGCCAAAAAAGTACTTCTCACTTCTAGTCTTCAAAAACATCTCTTTCGTCAATTTCGACTTGCCCATGACGACGTGCGTCGTCTGCGACGTCACACTAAGTTCGCGCACGCAGTCGAAAGTGTCACAAAACGCGAGCAGCAACGCTTTCTCAGAAGCAGTCAAGTGTGATCCAACAATGTGTGGCTTTGGCGGATTACGACCACCAATCAAATCGTAAGATGAGTCGCTGGGCGCTACAGATGCCAATCGTTCGAGGTTTGTATCCAATTCTACTCGCGGTCTTGTGTGCGTTGGTGTCGATTGTGTTATCGAGTGCGGACCGCACGTGAGACTGTAATCGACGTCGTCAAACGTGGTGCCGTGAGCGAGACGAGCGCACCAAATGTGATAAGACTTGCGACACGATCCGTTGAAACATCCTGCTGCTGCGCCGCTCTTCTTGCAGTGCGCGCAACGCAATCGACTTGCTCGACGGGCCTCTTTGCACACATTGATGAGATTCGGCGTCGAGCCTTTAGGTTCCCCACCGGCGTTGACGCATTGGGGCGCCCACAGCGCGCACGTTACGTGACTCCACACATTCTGTTTACCCTCCTTGAAATTTTGTACATCTTCACCAACCTCAGAGCCACGCTTACAAAACGCACACTTGTGCTCACCTTGAACTTTTGCGCTCGGATCGATCACGGGTCCCGTCCAGAGTCGTCGTTGTCGCTCCTCGTCGGTCGTCTTGTTTGCCGCCGAAGAGGACGCTCCCGCTTGTTTACGCCTCTTGCTCGCAGGTTCCTTCCCTTGATCTTCGTGCGTCCCACTCGGCAGTGCCACAGGCGCCAACGGTTTCATATTCGCACGAAGGTTCTTCAACAAGCTCACGCTCGTTCGTCTCGCCTGCTTACCCACTCCGTTTGCCTTGAGCTGTTCCCTCGGAATCTGGGATGCAAACGGCACCTCGTCCACATCCATCGCGCGCGCCGCGCACGCCAGCACACCCGTGAACGCCTCGACAATCTCCTCAAACCTCTCATCTCTTCTAGACTCCCGTTTTCTACACGGCGCTCGGCATGTCGGACACGTCGCTTTCGGATTGGTAAACAGCGTCTCGATGCACTCGACGCAAAAGTAGTGCGAACACGCCAGTTTCACCGGTTTCCGAGGCAAGCTCATGCATATCGCGCACGACAAGTTTCGCCCGAGCTCATCCAAAGATTCACGCAAGTCCCCACCAAAGTCTTCCACCGCGCGTTTGAGCGATCCTGTCGTCGTCGTCGCCGTCGACGCGCGGCGTTTCATCCTTTTCTCGGACGACAGATAAACTACCGACGAGGCTCTCGACGGGACTCACACCTCGACCGAACGACGCGTTTCTCGTTCGATCCGACGCGCGTCGCGTCCCGCGAACGATTCACCGATGAGCGCGTCTTCCGTGGACAGAGAGACGCCCACGGGGTCCGTCGGTCCGTCCGTCCGTCCGTCGGTCCGTCCGTTTCGTCGAGTTGTGAAGACCGTTTTCAAAAAAGCCGCAGCTGTCACTCGCTATCACTACACAACTACGCTCGACCGACCGAACGACCGAACGAACGAGCGCGACGACGATGCAAGCGACGTGTGCGATGCGCTTCCGCGCCGCCGTCGCGCCGTCGCGGCGCGGGGATCGCCGTGAAGCGAAGCGCGTATCGAGAGCGTCGTCAAAGATGACGGATAAGTTGACGATGGTGACGAGGCGTGAACACGATGCAGCACGGACGGTGCTGTCGGTATCGTCGATCGCGGCTGCGATCATCGCGACGGCTTCGTTCACCGTCGTCGCCCCGGATGCGAAGGCGATCGATCTCGTTCGTGTGGATCCCGCGGTGACCGAGTACATGAAGAAGCGCGACGAAGCGGCTTCGTTCAAGTGTAAGGGTGGGATGTTCGACTGCGATTCGGATCGTCGGGAATACGCGCGGGCGCAGAGCGAGAAACTTGTGGCGAGGTTGGCGACGCAAGAGCCGGGAGACGAGCCGGCGTGCTCGGTGGAGGACCCGTGTACGAATGACGTGCTTCGAGCGGCGTTCATGGGCACGAGTGGTTTGACGACGAGCGAAAAGCTGGAGAAGATGGGCCGCAGCGCGGATGTGGCGAACTCGACTTCGCAATACTTTGACAAGTGATTACCGGTGCGATGCCGGCGCTAAACCTATTTGTGATAACAAAATCTGTGTGTAAAATCTATCAAATCTCTAGCCGAGTCGTCGTCGCTCCTCGAGCTCGCCCCAGGAGGGTCCGATGGCAATCTTGACTGGACACGGGACGGAGAGCGTCATGGCGCGTTCCATGCATAATCGTATCGCGTCAGAAGCCTCATCGACGTACGATTCATCAACCTCGAAGAGCAATTCGTCGTGAATCTGTGCGACGAGCCGAATGCGAGTCGAATCGACCGAGTGCGCGGGAACGTCTGGGGCAAATGATCCGTGACCGACGGCGGAAAACCATCTGCACATGGCCATCTTCATCATGTCCGCCGCCGTGCCCTGTATGACGCTGTTCACCGCCTGTCGCTGCGCTTCAGATCTCTCGCCAAAGCTTTTTGAATGTATCTTTGGAAGAGATCGATGACGCCCAGACATTGGAAGCACCACCGCTCCTTGTTTGGCGGCTTGTTCCAACACGCGGGCAATCCAAGTCTGCACGCGTGGGAAAGCGCGATGAAACGCGTCAATGTATCCGCGCGCTTCTTCCTTTCCGATGTTCAGTTTCGAAGCCAATCCCGCGGCATGTTGTCCGTAAAGGATCCCGTACGCCGTTCTCTTTGCAATGTCTCTAGTACCCGGCTCTGCGGGTGCGTCTGGCGGCAGATTCTTACCAGCATTCCAGATTGCGACAAAGACGTCGCCGCCCTCATCAGCGGCTTTTTTAAACATCGATATCAACTTTTCCTCCCCGCACAGGTGCGCTAAAACTCTGAGCTCAATCTGGCTATAATCAGCCGCTAAAAATATTTTACCAGGCGCCGGCACGAATGCGTTTCGCATCGATCCTCGACCGACTTGTTGGACGTTTGGCGAGCTCGACGACAGACGTCCGGTTGCGGTCTTTGTGTTGTTCCACTGAGTGTGGATGCGATATTCATCATCGTCCTCACCGTGTGCCGACGCTGACCTGTCGTATCCATCGCACATGGCTCGCTCCTTAAGAGCGCCTCTGAAATCTAAAACGAGGCGCGGAAACGGATGCCGCTCGGCAAGAGAAGTGAGCACCTCCACGGATGTAGATATGTGAGACGTTTTCGACCCTTTCGCAGCGTGCGCGCCGGGATGAGGGAGCGAGAGCTTGTTGAAAAGCACATCCGCAACCTGCTGCGCGCTCGCGAGGTTGATGTCGACGCCAAAGTCGTTCTTTGCTTTCGCGTTGAGGGCATCCATTCGAGCGCTTGCTGCATTCTTCATCTCCCCCGCTCGGTCGCGATCGAAACCGATGCCATAGTACTCGAGCACGCCGAGACCAGCCGCGACACGCGACTCGACGCGCCTAGCCGCCGCAATTCTACGATGCCTGTTCGCGCCTTGGACGCAAAAGTCGAGTGCGTTGCGTACGTCGTCGCGTAATCGTGCGAGCGCATCGGCCGCGTCTCTTGGCGATGCGCGTTGAAACGCGCTCGCGACTACATCGAGGCCACCGTCGAAACCACTGTCTGGATTTATGAGCCACGCGTCGAGGCGACAGTCGGACATGCGCACCGTCGAAGGATCGATCGCCGCGCCGGCGTCCATCGCCGCTCGAACGACCCTTTGCGCGTGGTACGTCGACACCCGACGAGTCGCAAAGAGCTTTGTCAAACAATCCTTTGTAAATTGATCATCTCGCCTCAAAAAGTAAGCCTCATTACTATCGCGAAAGTAAACTGCGAAACCAACGACGTCGCTCTGTACACCACTCTGCGCGTCGTCGTCGTCCGCGTCTAGAAACACGACGTCATCTGCCAGAGTAAACTTTTTTGCCGCTGCTCTCGCCTTTTTCTTTTCGCTCGCCTCGACGTCGCGAAAGTTACTTGAGTACCCGAACCAAATCTCCAATCCGCATCGAACGCAATCCCGCGATAAAACACCGAGACAGCATCCACCCTCGTCGTCGTTGTCATCGTCGTCGCCCTCACCAACCTTGACTTCCTCGCACCGACGTCGAAACGCCTCGATAACCGACGCCCCGGCGTCTGAATCCAACCATCCATCAGGAAGATCCTCCAGCGCGCATCCTCGTCCGGGTTCACACGCCATTTCAAACGCCTCCGCACCCGCGGTCGGCGCCGCCTTTCGCCGCGTCGTCTTCGCTCTCTTCGTCTTTGGTTCGTTCGTCGGATTTGATTTCGGCTGTCGCGTCGCGCGCGTCTTCTCCGTCGTCTTCATCGTCGTCTCTCGTACCTCCACCACGACCGCACCGTCACCGGTACGATCCAACCTCGAACTGTGCATCGTTTGCCGTCGTGCTGCATCCCCGTCGCGTCCTCTTTCCGTCGTCGTCGTCGTCGTCGTCGGTCGTCTATGTTGTTGTTGTCGTCTTGCCTCTAGAGTCGTTGTTGACGTCGACGCATCGCGTCTCTCACGCCTCTCCGTCGTCGTCGTCGCCTCCCCGCCACCGGCTCGTGGATCACGCGCCGTCGTCGACGACGGAGGTTTCGGCGCCGGTCTCTCGAATCGCCACCGGTGACGCGTCGTCATCGTTTGAGGATTTCACGCGCACTCCTTCACGCGCGTCGTCATTGCATGCCGTCGTCTTCGCTCCGGGAGACACCGCACACCGTCCACCGACGCGCATCCTCGACCGTCGTCGCCGCCATCGCCGTCGTCGTCCTCGCCCGCGTCCTCGCGCGTTTCGACGAGACTCGTCGCGCGACGTTCGGAACCTCGCGCGTCGGCGGCAGTTGGAAAAAGGTAAAAGTCATGACGTCGACGACGAACGCGACGTCGACGACGCTCGAGGCGCGATCGGCGGATGCGCCGCTGACGGTGTCAGACTTGATCTTTGGCGCGTCTCCGTTGGCGGGGATTTACGAAGCGACGACGTACGAGACGGCGCGGGAGACGGTGAAGGCGGCGTTGGACGTCGGGTTTACTCGGTTTGACACGGCGCCGCACTACGGGTTGGGTTTGAGCGAGCGTCGGTTAGGCGACGCGCTTCGGGATTTAAACGCAGACATGACGCGAGTCAAGGTGTACACTAAAGTTGGGCGGGTGATGAAACCCATCGATGCGGTGACGGAGGAGGAGAAACGAAATGGAAAAGTGGAGTGGGGCAACGTTCCCGGAGACGCCGGATGCATTTTCCCAGAGGCTCCGACGGACGTATTACCGGTTTTAGATTACACCGCGGGCGGGTTTGAGCGCTCGCACGCCGATAGTTTATCGAGATTAGGGATCGATCGCATCGAAGGGTTGCGAATTCACGACGCGGAAACGGCGGAGAGATTTGAGGAAGCCGTGCGCGGCGGCGGCGTGCGCGCGCTCGCCGCGCTGCGCGACTCGGGCGCCGTTTCCGAAGTATCCCTCGGCATGAACGACGCCTCGTACATCATGCGCATGCTCAACGAGAACGAACCGGGAACCTTCGATTCCGTCATGATGGCCGGTTCGTGGAACCTCCTCGACCAAGACGGCCTCGACGTCCTCCTCGAGTGTCAAGCCAGAGGCGTCGCCGTGCACAACGCCGGTATTTTCGCCAGCGGCTTGCTCGTCGGCGGTTCCCACTACAAGTACGCCCCCGCCCCGCCCGAGATCATCGACCGCGTCGACCGCTGGCGTCGTCTCTGCGCCGAGCACGCCGTCGCCCTCCCCGCCGTCGCCATCGCTTTCGCCTGCGCCCCGCGCGTAGTGACCCTCTGCGCCGTCGGCGTCAAGTCTCCCGACGAGGCTCGTCAAGCCGCCCGCTGGCTCGCCGACGCCCGCGCCGTCCCCGGCGCCCTCTGGGTCGACGCCGTCGCTCGCGGGTTGCTTCCCAAGGGTCTTCCCCTTCCGTCGTCCCCGTCGTCTTCGTAGCGTTTCAATCGATGCAACCAAATCAATCGATTCAATCAAATCAATCAAATCAATCAATCAATCA
>Ga0255770_10000905_pt1 | contig 27664 bp, 20 predicted proteins | sample 071ome_22_FD_179968 | JGI IMG/M metagenome (GOLD analysis project Ga0255770, IMG submission 179968) | Coastal salt marsh microbial communities from the Groves Creek Marsh, Skidaway Island, Georgia - 071404AT metaG (version 2) | ecosystem: Environmental > Aquatic > Marine > Intertidal zone >...
CCCGGAGCTGCGGCGCTGGCTCGGAGAGGCCACGGGCCTCTCCGAAGCCGTCCTCGAAGCCACCTATGCCCATGTGGGCGACCTCGCCGAAACCCTCGCCCTAGTGCTTCCGCCGCCGCCAGCGGGCACCACCGCCCCGGCGACGAGCCTCCGGGCCCTGCTAGAAGAAACCCTCGCGCCCCTTCGCGGCGCCAGCGCCGAAACGCGGAAGCGCGCCCTCCTCGCCCTGTGGAAAGCCTATCCCCAGGGCCCGCGCCTCTGGCTGAACAAGCTCATCACCGGGGGACTTCGCGTCGGCGTAGGGGAAGGGCTCACGCTTCGGGCCCTGGGCGAGGCCTTTGGGCTCGACCCCGCCGTGCTTCAGCACCGCTGGATGACCCCCCAGCCCCCTTCCGCGGCGGCCTTCGAAGCGCTCGTCGATCCGCACAACGCCACACTCCACTGGGCGGCGCCCTACCCCTTCTGCCTGGCACAACCCCTTCGGGACGGGGTTCTACCCCCGCACCCGTCCACGGCGGTGCTGGCGGAATGGAAATGGGATGGGGTGCGCTGCCAGCTGGTGCGGCGGGAGGGCAATACGGCGCTTTGGTCCCGCGGCCGGGAGCGCCTCGAGGATCGCTTTCCCGAGCTGACGGCCGCAACCGACGGCCTACCCGAGGGCACGGTCCTCGATGGGGAGCTCCTGGCCTGGACCGAGGACGGCCCTGGCCCCTTCGTCGAACTCAGCCGACGTCTGCAGCGCAAGCGCGTCACGGCGGCGCTTCAGCGCGCGGTCCCGGTACGCTTTATGGCCTACGACCTCCTTGAACTTTACGGCGAGGACCTTCGCCCCCAGCCCCTCGCCCAGCGCCGCCAGCGCCTTGAGGCCCTGCTAGCCCCTGCCCCCGCGCCGGCCCTCATGCTTTCCCCCCAGCTGGACAACCGCAGTTGGGAAAGCCTTGCGGCCCTGCGCGCCGACGCGCGCAGTCAAGCCGCGGAAGGGTTAATGCTGAAGCACGAAGGCAGCGCCTATGAAAGCGGTCGGCGTCACCAAAGCTGGTGGAAATGGAAGCTTGATCCGGAAACGGTGGACACCGTCTTGCTCTATGCCCAGCCCGGGCATGGCCGCCGGGCGAACCTCTACACGGACTTCACCTTCGCGGTATGGGACCGGGGCGCCCTCGTGCCCCTCGCCAAGGCCTATTCGGGGCTGGACGAGGCCACCCTTGAGCGCCTCGATCACTGGATTCGGCGCCATACGAGGGAACGCTTCGGCCCCGTACGCTCCGTAACGCCAGCGCTGGTCTTTGAGCTGGCCTTCGACAGCGCTCATGCGGCGCCCCGGCGAAAGGCCGGCATGGCCCTGCGCTTTCCTCGCATTCATCGCTGGCGGGAGGATCTCGCTATCGAGGATGCGGATGAACTTGAAACCCTCAAGGCCCGGCTCCTTCCCCATGGCTAGGGCACGCCCCCAGCAAGCGGCGCTCGAGGCCTGGCTTGACGCCCAGGGCTGGGCGTTGGCGCCCTTTCAGCGGGCCCTGGCGGAAGCCTTTCGGGAAGGGCAGGACGGACTTTGCCTAGCGGGGACCGGCAGTGGAAAAACCTTAGGCGCCTTCCTCGGGCCGGCCCTCGCTATTCCTGCCCAAAGTTCCGGGCTTCAAGTGCTTTGGCTTACCCCCCTTCGGGCCCTGGCCCGGGACCTCGCTACCCAGCTGGAAAGCTTCTGCGAAGCCCTCGGCCTCCCCTGGCGGGTCGGAATCCGCAATGGCGATAGCACGGCGAAGGAGCGGCGCCAGCTCCGGCAGGCGCTCCCGGAGGTGCTCGTCACCACGCCGGAAAGCCTGTCCCTATTGCTGGCAAGCCCGAACTTTATTGCCCAGGCGCCGTCCTTGCAGGCCGTCGTGGTGGATGAGTGGCATGCGCTCCTGGGAACGAAGCGCGGTGTGCTCCTTGAGCTAGCCTTGGCTCGGCTCCATAGCCTGGCCCCGGAGGCCCGGCGCTGGGGGCTCTCGGCCACCGTGGCCGACCCCGAGCATGCCCTCGAGGTCTTACTCGGCCCGGGGCGTCGCGGGCGCCTGATCCGAGGGCCCCAGGGCACCCCGCCGGCGGTGACCACTCTCATTCCAGAGGAAATCGAACGCTTTCCCTGGGCGGGACACCTCGGGCTGCGAAGCCTGCCCCAGGTGCTTACCCTGCTTAAGAAAGCGCCGACTTCCCTGATCTTTTGCAACACGCGCTTTCAAGCGGAGCGCTGGTTTGAGGCGCTCCAGCGCGCCGACCTTAGCCTCGTGGGGCAGCTTGCGCTGCACCACGGCAGCCTCGCCCTGGGCACGCGACAACGCATCGAAGACGCCCTGAAAGCCGGCGCGCTGAAGGCCGTGGTGGCCACCTCAAGCCTCGATCTGGGGGTAGACTTTAGCCCCGTTACCCAGGTCATCCAGATCGGTGGCCCCAAGGGCGTGGCCCGGGCCCGGCAACGGGCGGGGCGAAGCGGACACCATCCCGGCGGTACGCCCCGGCTCTATTGCGTGCCTACCCATGCCTTCGAACTGCTTGAGTTTGCAGCGCTGCGAGACGCCCTGGAGACCGGGGGGCTCGAACCCCAGCGCGGCCTTCAGAACAGCTTTGACGTGCTGACCCAGCATGTCCTTACCCGCATCCTCGGCGAGCCGGGTTCCTCAGACGCGCTGTTGGCCGAGGCCCGGCGCACCCACGCCTTTGCCACGCTGAGCACCGCGGAGCTGGCCTGGGTGCTCGATCATCTCCAACGCGGCGGCCCGGCGCTTAAGGCCTACGAGGACTACGCCAAGATCACGCGGAACGAGGCCGGTGCCTGGACCGTCACCTCGCCCCGCATCGCTCGGCGCCATCGTCTCTCCATCGGCACCATTGTGAGCGATGCCTTGGTCACCCTGCGCTGGCGCCGGGGCGGGACCCTCGGCCAGGTGGAGGAGCGCTTTATCCGCCAGCTACGCCCGGGGGACGGCTTTACCTTCGCGGGGCGCGCCCTGGTGCTGTGTCGCGTGGATGGCATGACGGCGCTGGTCCGTCCAGGAAAGGCCCGGCGCGTTCACACCCCGCGCTGGGCCGGCAGCCGCATGCCCCTCTCGAGCACGCTGGCCGACGGGGTTCTACAACGGTTGGATCCCGCAGCCTCGCTTCCCGAGCGAGAGGAGATGGCCGCTCTGGCACCGCTCCTCCACCTACAGGAGACCCTATCGGCGCGGCCTACGCCGGGGGTGCTGCTCATCGAACACCTGGAAAGCCGGGAGGGCTATCACCTTTTCCTATATCCCTTTGCAGGGCGTCAGGTTCACGAGGGCCTCGGGCCCCTCCTGGCCTGGCGCCTCGGTCAGCATCAGGAGAGTACGGTCGCGGTGACGGTGAATGATTATGGGATCGAGCTCCTGTCCTCCGCGCCCCTGCCCGAGGAGGACAGGGCGCTGCGCCGCTGGCTCTCCCCGGAGGGTCTTGGAGAGGCCCTGATCGCCTGCTGCGAAGGCACGGGCCTTGCGGAACAGCGCTTTCGCACCATTGCGCGCATCTCCGGCTTGATCTTCCAAGGCTTTCCCGGGGGACCCAAATCCCAACGCGCCCTTCAGCTGTCTTCCCGCCTCCTGTTCGACGTCTTCAAGCGCTACGACCCGGAAAATCCCTTTCTGCAGCAGGCGCAGCGCGAGGTCCTCTCGGAGGAGCTCGATAGCGATCGCCTCGAAGCCCGGCTCCGAGACCTGAGCCGCCAGCCTTGGCAAAGCCGACAGCTAGCGAGCCTTTCGCCCTTTGCCTTCCCCCTCTGGGCCACCCGGGTGCACGCCCGCTATAGCTCGGAATCGGCCGCGCAACGCATCGCACGCATGCTCGCCCAGCTGGAACGCCGCCATGGCTAAGCCTTCCGGTGCGACGTGCCTCACCCTCGGGAAGACCGCCCTCTGGCTCCTGCCCGAGAAGGCCGTCCTGTGGGACCGAACCCTATTTGTAGCGGACGTCCATTTGGAGAAAGCGAGCTTCTTCCAGCGCCAGGGCTTCGCCGTGCCCAAGGGTAGCGACGCCGAAGACCTGGAGCGCCTCCGTACGCTCCTACACGCCCATGGGTGCGAACGGCTTGTGGTGCTGGGGGATTTTTTCCACCGCCCGCTCCGCCCCGGGAGCAGCGCCCAGGCGCACCTCGCGGCCTGGCTCGAAGTCCTGGAAAGGGCCGGGGTTTCCGTTCATCTCGTGGGCGGCAATCACGACGGTGCGGCGCCCCAGAAAGACACGGCCAGGGGACTGCACTGGGAGCGGGAGGGCTGGCGCCTGGGGCCCCTAAGCTGCCGCCACGAACCTTTGGGGACGTCAGAGGAACCGACCCTCGCGGGCCATCTTCACCCGGGCTACCGCCTACGCGCAGCGCGCAAGAGTAGCTTCTACGGACCGGTCTTTTGGCGCCGGGGGCAGGAACTGGTGCTGCCCGCCTTTGGCAGCTTAACGGGAACGCTCGCGGTGCGCCCTGGCCCCGGCGACGCCCTCTTCCTTGTGGCCGAGGGCGCCGTTCACCCCCTGCCCGGGGGGTAAAACCAGAACTCGAGCATGGTCGTGGCCTCGGGGAAGCGCGCCTCATGGGCCTGCCCCGGCGCCAGGTGGTACCACGCCCCCGGGGCATAAAGCCGCTCCGGCGCGGCTCCACAGGTCAGCCCTAGGCACCCCGTAAGCACCACGCCCCAGTTTTCCGTGGGGTGATCGTGGGCCGGGATGTGCTCCCCCGCGGCGTAGCTCGCCAGCAGCACATCGGCACCCGCGGCCGCCAGCTTATGGGCGTGGAAGCTGCCCTCGAAGGGCTCAAGACGCGCCAGCAATTCCGGGGGAAAGGGGTGGATTTCAGCCATGGGCATGGGGCTCGGTCATTCGGGGAGCGTAATCCCAGAAGGTGGCTTTGCTCGGCGCAAGGCGCAGCGCCCACTCCTGATCCCGGCGCCCCTGGAGCCATCGGGCGAGCCGAGAGCCTTCCCCAATGCCGTAGCGGGCCAGCAGGTGATCAAGCTGCGCGCCTCCCGCTTCCGGAAAGAGGGCGACGGTCCCCTGGCCCCGGAGCCCTCGGTAGGGGGCGAGGCGCGTGGAGATTTCAAAGCCCACCTTCGGCGCGCGTTGCAGGCGCCGGGTCAGCCAGGCCTCCGCGTGGCTCACACCCCAGAGGGCGCCGGCTTCATAACGGAACCACAGCGTCGCGATTTGCGGCGTGCCATGGCGGTCGAGCACGGCTAGGCGCATGGGCTCCCGATGCCCCTCAAGGAAGGTCCGAAGGGTCGTTTCATTTGGGCAGGCGCGGACTTCGCAATTCGGAAATAGCATGGGGTTTCCTGAGCCCTTGTGAGGGACGGCGGCTTTCCTTGCTATGCTCTACCGGTCCTGGGCGCGCAGCAAGCCCTTCGGAGCCAGACCCATGCCCCACGCCATCGCCCGCTTCCTCATCAGCCATCCCCGGGGCCTTGCCCTGCTGCTCCTGGGGGCCCTTCTCCTCGCAGCCCTTGGAGGGCAGCAGTTCCGCATCGATGCCTCCTCGGACTCCCTCGTAGTAGAAACGGACCCTGCTCTAGCCACCTGGCGCGCCATGAACGCCCGCTATGGCAGCGGGGAATTTCTCGTGGTCACCTATGAGCCGGACACGCCGCTCTTCGAAGCGCCCGCTCTACGGATCCTGGGAGCCCTAGTCGAGGCGCTGCGGGCCGTGGACGGCGTGGAGGATGTGCAAAGCCTGCTTGACGTCCCCCTGCTTAAATCGCCGCCGGTTCCCCTGGATGCGTTGAGTGAGGGGGTGCGAACGCTCCGGGATCCCACGACGGATCGAACCCTGGCGCAGAAGGAATTGCTCGAGAGTCCCCTCTTTCGCAACCTCCTCCTGAGCCCGGATGGGCAAACCACCGCCCTCCAGGTCACGCTCAGTCCCGATGACACCTTTGATACCCTTCTTGGGGAACGCCAGCGCTGGCTCCTCGAAGCCGAAAGCCGCAGCCTGACCCCCGAGGAAGAAGATGCCCGCAGCGCCGCCGTGGCCGCACTCGACGCCTACAAGCCGCAGGCCGCCGCTCGGCAGGCGGCCCTCGTCGCGGCGGTACGGGATATCGTCGACCAATACCGCAGCAGCGCGACGGTTCACCTCGCCGGCGTGCCCATGATCGCTGACGACATGCTGCGCTTCGTGCGCAGTGATCTTGAGCGCTTCAGCCTGGGGGTCCTCGGGCTGCTCGTGGCAACGCTGGCGTATTTCTTTCGAACCCTACGCTGGGTGGTTCTACCCCTTGCCAATGCGGCCCTCACCACGGGGCTCATGGTGGGCCTCCTTGGCGCCGTAGGCTGGCCCATTACGGTGATTTCCTCGAACTTTGCTTCGCTCCTGATCATCATCAGCATGAGCCTCGCCATCCACCTCATCGTCCGCTTCCGGGAGCTGGAGGTGGCCGAGCCTTCGCAATCGGTCCCGGAGCGCCTCGAGGCCACCCTGCGCTCGAAGTTCTGGCCCTGCTTCTTTACTGCGGTAACCACCATGGTGGCCTTTGGCTCCCTCGTTACCTCGGGGATCGTGCCCGTGGTGGACTTCGGCTGGATGATGACCGTCGGCGTCGCCCTGGCCTTGGGGGTGACCTTTGTCTTCTTCCCCCTGGCCGTCACCGTGCTGCCCGCTGGCGGAACGGGGGCCACCCCCCGCACCCCGGCCTTCGTGGAGCTGCTCGGCCGCGCCACGGCGCGCCATCCCCTCGCCCTGGTGCTCGCAAGCGGCCTCCTCGCCCTCGGGGCCGCCAGCGGCATTGCCCGGCTGGACGTGGAGAATAGCTTCCTCGACTACTTCGCCGAGGACACGGAGATCTATCAGGGCATGAGCTACGTCGATCGGAAGCTCGGGGGCACCACGCCCCTAGATGTGCTCATCGACTTTCCCAGCCTGCCCCCTGCCCAAGACGATCCCTTCGCCGCCCCTGCCTCAGACCCCTTCGGAGATCCCTTCAGCGATCCCGCTGCGGACCCGTTCGGGGACCCGTTCGGGGACCCGTTCAGGGACCCCTTCGCCGAGCCCAGCGGAGCTTCCGCAGAAGGCCCTTCGCTGGGGGCGACCCCCTCGGCACGGAGCTTTGACCGCTACTGGGTCACACCGGCTCGGGTGGCGCTGGTGGAGCAAGCCGAGGCCTTTCTGAATGCCCAACCGGAAACGGGCAAGGTGCTCTCCCTGGGCACGCTCCACGCCCTGGCGAAGGACTTTAATGACGGTCGTCCCCTCGACGGCGCGGAGCTGACGCTGGTGCTCGGAGCCATCCCGGAGGCCTTCAAGGACACGCTCCTAACGCCCTACGTGGACACGGAAGCAAGCCAGGTGCGCCTGGCCGTGCGCATGCTCGAAAGCGATCGCGGCCTGCGGCGGAATGCCTTCCTAGAGCGTATCCAAGAGGATCTGCCGGAAGCCTTGGGCATCGCCCCGGAGCGGGTCACCCTTTCAGGCATGACCGTGCTCATGAACAACATGCTGCAAAGCCTTTTCGACTCCCAGCGCAACACTCTCTTGGCCGTGTGCTTGGGCATTCTCCTAACCTTTGCGTTGCTGTTTCGATCCCTCAGCCTAGGGCTCCTGGCGCTCCTGCCCAACGTGCTTGCCGCGGCGCTGGTGCTCGGGCTCATGGGCTGGATCGGCCTGCCCTTGGATCTCATGACCATCACCATTGCGGCCATCGTGATCGGTATCGGCGTGGACGACACGATTCACTACATCCACCGCTACCGGGAGGAAGTGGCCCGCGATGGCGACGGCCGGGCCGCGCTGCTTCGCAGCCATCGATCCATCGGCCACGCCATTTTCTTCACCTCCGTGACGGTCATGGCCGGGTTTTCGATTCTGGGGCTGAGCAACTTCAATCCCACGGTGTACTTCGGCCTGCTGACCGCCCTTTCCATGGCCCTAGCGCTTCTTGCCAACCTCACCCTCCTACCCGCCCTGCTACTCCTGGCGAAGGGTCGCTAAGCCCGGAACGGAGGGCCGAAGCCCTTGCCGCTGAGGCGCGGGGGCCGTAGGGTCAGGGCCTTTATCCCTCGCGCCCTGGGAGATCCTATGAAGCGCCTTATCCTTGGTTTTATCGCCGTGCTACTGGCGGCCTGTGGCGGCAATGCGCCCCCGGCCGAATCCACGCTCTCGAGCGAGGAAGCGCGCTGGGCAGCGCGGGCCCAGAAGGTGACGATCACCCGGGATGAGTGGGGCATTCCCCACATCGAAGCCCCGACGGATGCAGACGCGGTCTTCGGCATGATGTACGCGCAGGCCGAGGACGACTTCCCTCGCATCGAGCGAAACTTCCTCTTTTCCCAGGGGCGCCTGGGGGAAGCCTTCGGCCCCGACTACCGCTGGATCGACCTGCGCATGAAACTCTTCATCGATCCCGACGAAATGAAGCAGGAATACGACCAAAGCCCCCCCTGGCTCCAGGCCCTCATGGACGCCTGGGCCGACGGCCTGAACTACTACCTTGCCACCCACCCCGATGCGGACGTGAAGGTGCTCACTCGCTTTGAGCCCTGGATGGCCCTGTCCTTCTCCGAGGGCAGCATCGGTGGGGATATCGAACGCGTACGCCCGGAGGCCCTCGCCGCCTTCTACGAGAACCAGCCCCTTAGCCAGTGGGATCAAGGCACCGGGGCCAACAGCGCCATTCGCGCCGTCGCCTCCCAGGGGGAAGCACTCGGCTTACCAAGCGCCTCCGTGGGCTCCAACGGCTTTGCCGTCTCCCCCCTGAAGAGCGAAAGCGGCAACGCTCTGCTGCTCATCAACCCCCACACCTCCTTCTACTTTCGCCACGAAGCCCACGTGAAAAGCGACGAGGGGCTGAACGCCTACGGCGCCTCCACCTGGGGTCAATTCTTCGTCTACCAGGGATTTAACGAAACAGCCGGGTGGATGCACACCTCCAGCGCCGTGGACAACATCGACGAGTTCGAAGAAACCATCGTTCGTCAGGAGGACGGCCTGTTCTACCGCTATGGCGATGAGCTTCGCCCCCTGGAGCAGAAGACCGTCACCGTGCGCCTGCGCCAGGAGGACGGCACCTTCACAGAGGAGCGCTACCCCACCTATCGGACGCACCACGGACCCATCGTGCGCGCGGAAGGGGATCGCTGGATTGCCGTGGCCCTCATGGAGGCGCCGCGGAAGGCCCTGATTCAGAGCTACGCCCGAACCAAAGCCAAGAACCTTGACGAATTCCTCAAGATCATGGAGTCGCACACCAATTCCTCGAACAACACGGTGTTTGCCGATGCAGCGGGGAATATCGCTTATCTCCACTCGAACTTTGTGCCCAAGCGCCGAAGTGATTTGGACTACCTAAATCCCGTGGATGGCAGCGACCCCAGCACGGACTGGCAAGGCCTGCACACCATCGAAGAAAGCCCCAACAGCATCAACCCCCCCACAGGCTGGGTGCAGAACACCAATAACTGGCCCTACTCCGCTGCCGGCGCAGAGCACAGCCCGCGGCAAAAGGACTATCCCCCGTACATGGATAGCGGCAGCGAAAACGCGCGGGGCATTCATGCCCTGGCCCTGCTAGAGCCCATGACTGCGGTGGACCTCGACGGCCTGGTGACGCTCGCCTACGACGAAGCCCTGCCGGCCTTCGATGAACTCCTGCCCCCGCTCTTCGCCGCGTTTGCGGGCCTCTCCGGGGACGCCCCGGCGAAAGCTCGGTTGGCCCCGGCCATCGGGCAGCTCGAAGCCTGGGACCGGCGCTACGCCGTTGATTCCGTGGCCACGGCGGTGGCCATCTTCTGGGGGGATGCGCTCCGCGCCGCCGTGAGCGACGAAGCGCGAGCCAACCGCTGGAATATGCTGACGGTGATGGCGGAAGCGGCACCGGCCGTTCAGCTGAAGGCTCTCGAAGACGCCCTGGCCCGCCTCGAGACGGGCTTCGGGACCTGGGAGACGCCCTGGGGCGAGATCAACCGCTTCCAGCGCCTAAGCGGCGCCATCGATCTTCGTTATGACGACGGTGCCCCGAGCCTCCCGGTGGCCTTTACCTCCTCCTTTTGGGGTTCGCTGGCGGCCTTTGGCGCAGCCCCGCGCAATGGCACGCAGCGCTGGTACGGCAATCGGGGTAACAGCTTCGTCGCCGTAGTGGAATTTGGGGAGAAGGTCCGGGCTCGGGCCATCACCGCCGGGGGCCTAAGCCGCATCCCCGACAATCGCCATTTCGATGACCAGGCCGAGCGCTATGCCGCTGGCGATCTTCGAGAGGTGTACTTCTACCCGGAGGCCATCGCGGCGCACAGCCTCGGCACCTACCGTCCCGGGGAGCCCCGGCCGTGATTCGCCGGCGAACGGTGCTCAAGGCCCTGGCACTGCTGCCGGGGCTCGGCGCCCTGCGCGCCTTCGGGGAGACCGAGGGGCCGGAGCGCTGGCGCCCCCTGGTGAGCGCCGCCGCCTACCGGGTGCTCTTTGAAGAAGCGACGGAGCGCCCCTATTCCAGCCCCTTGAACGATGAGAAACGGCGGGGGACCTATCACTGCGCTGCTTGCTACGCCCCGCTTTTCGCGAGCGATGCGAAGTACGACAGCGGCACGGGCTGGCCCAGCTTTACCCAGGCGCTGCCCGAAGCCATGGGCACGAAGCGGGACTTCAAGCTGATCGTGCCCCGCACCGAATACCACTGCGCCCGCTGCGGTGGCCACCAGGGACACGTCTTCAAGGATGGGCCGAGACCCACGGGGCAACGCTGGTGCAATAACGGCCTCGCCCTGCACTTTGTGCCCGAGGGCGAGGCGGCGCCATCCCTACGCTGACCCGAAGGCGCCTAGGGCCCCGCTAGAGCAGCGCGCTGGCGAGGAGGAAGGCCACCCAGGCCGCCCCGTAGGCGAGCACGAGGTACGCTGCCACCATGGACAGGGGTAGGCGCCAGCTGCCGCTCTCCCGTGCCAGCACGGCGACCGTAGACACACACTGCAGCGCCAAGGCGAAAAAGACCAGCAGAGCCAAACCCGACGGCAGACCCATGCCTGAGGCCTGGATCTGATCGGCCAGGGGCAGGAAATTTTCCTCTGCCCCTTCGATGCCAAAGATCGCCCCAAGGGTGCCGACGAAAACCTCCCGGGCGAGGAAGGACGTGAGGATGGCCACACCGTAGCGCCAATCGAGACCCAGGGGCGCAAAGAGGGGCTCGATCCAGCGGCCCAGGCCGCCGAGCCAGGAGGCGCCCAGATCCTCGCCGCTATTCGGAAAATATCCCAGCACCCACACCACTACGGTCACCGCAAAGATCACGGCCCCGGCCTTGGTCACAAAATCCTTCGACCGGCGCAGCGCCGTCTGCAGGAGCGGACCCCAAGCGGGTACGCGATAGGGCGGCATCTCTAGGACAAAGGGCAGATCGTCGTCCTTCGAGGGAGACAGGCGGGATACGAGGGAGGTCACCACCAGCCCCGCGAGCAGCCCGAAAAGATACAGCCCGACCATGGCCAAGCCCTGAAGCCCGAGCAGCCCCCCAAGCATCGGCGTGGCCGGGATGAAGGCCGCAATCAAGAGCGTATAAACGGGGAGGCGCGCCGAGCAGGGCATGAGCGGCACGGCCAGGTAGGTGAGCCAGCGTTTTCGCGGCGATTCCACCACCCGGGCAGCGTAAATGCCGGGAATGGCGCAGGCGACCCCGGACAGCATGGGGACGAAGCTTTTTCCCGTGAGCCCAAAGACGCGCAGGGGGCGATGGCAGATCACCGCGGCCCGGGCCATGTAGCCAGAGTCCTCCATAATGCCGACGATCACCGTGAGCACGAAAATCTGGGGCACGAAGACCAGGAAGGCACCAACGCCGCCGAAGAGCGCATCGGAGACGAAGTCCTTGAGCAGCGTGCTCGGGAGCAGGGGTACGAGCCCATCGGCGCCCCAGGCAAGGGCCGCCTCGATCCCGTCCATGGCTGGGGCCGCCCAGGTGAAGATGGATTGGAACAAAACGGCCATAAGCGCAAAGAAGGCAAGGCCCCCAAAGATCGAGTGGAGGAAGAACCCATCGAGGCGCGTTTGCCCGCGCAGCAGCAGGGCCCCGGGGGCACCAAAGCGCGCCATGAGATCCTGCGCCTCGGCTTGAAGGGCCTCATCCTGAAGCTCCGCGTAGCGCGGCGGCACGGGAACACCAGCGGCGCCCGCGAGGGCACCGCGCAGGGTGTCTAAGCCCGCGCCGGTTTTCCCCGAGACAGGAAAGACCGGAACACCCAGGGCCACGCTGAGCCCCGCCGCGTCAAAGGCCCCGCCCCCGGGCGGGAAGGCGTCCGTCATGGTTGCCACCAGCAGCACGTCCTTGCCCTGCCGGGCGCCTTCTCGAAGCACCTGAAGCGCAAGGGACAGGCTTTTCCCGAGGCGCGTGGCATCCACGACGCAGAGCACCCGCTGCAGCTCAGGGCGCGCCAGCGCCGCCTGAAAGCCATCGGAGGCAATGCGCTCCTCACCGCTGATGGGCGCGAGGGAATAGGTCCCGGGAAAATCGATCAGCACTTCGTCGCCATGGCCCAGCAGCTCGCCGCGACCCAGGCGCACCGTAATGCCAGGGAAATTCGCCACCTTCTGGGAAAGGCCTGTCAGCCGGTTGAAGAGCAGGCTCTTCCCCGAGTTCGGGCTTCCCACCAGCACGGTCTCACGAGGCATGGGCAGACTCTTCCAGCGGCTCGGTGTAAATTCGCCGCGCTATTTCTCGCTCAAGGGAAAAGCAGGCGCCGGCAACGGCATATACCCGGGGGGCCCCAAAGGCCGGGCGATGGACGCATTCCACTATCGCGCCGGGCAAAAAGCCGAGCTCCCGCAGCCGCTGCGCCTGAGCCGCCGGAAGCGCGTCGCTGAGGTCCCGGACGCGAGCACGCTGCCCCCTTGGCAGGGCCCAAAGCGGCTGGGACATGGGGACACTCCTTCCAGAGGCGCGAGAAGGCTGGGAGGCTAGCATAGAATGGGAATTATTCACATTTAGGAATGGCGCATTCATGGCGCAGGGGCTCCTACGGAACCGAGATTATCGCCTACTCTGGGCCCTTCTGGTCGCCAGCGGCATCGCCCTATGGCTGCGCATTTTAGGGACGGCGCAGGCACTCCTGGAAAGCGAAGGGGATCCCTGGCGCGTGGGGCTTATCGGCGCCATCCAGCTCGTGGTTCAGATTCCCGCCCTGCTCTGGGGGGGAACCCTTGCAGACCGAGTGAATCGCAAAACGCTCATGCTCGCAGCCAACAGCTTGAGCGCCGCGGCCATGGGTCTGCTCGGGCTCCTGGGCACCCAGGGGACGATGCCCAGCGAGCTCATCTACCTCGCCATCGCCCTCACCGCCGCAACACAAATGTTTGCCAACCCCGCCCGAGCCGCCCTGGCGGCAGCGGTGCTTCCGCCGGAGCAGCTCATGCGGGGCACCTCCATTGATAACGGGACCGGGAACGCCTGCGCCGTGGCCGGCCCCCTACTCTTCGCAGCGCTCACCACCCAGCTCGGCCTCGGGGGCACCTTCCTCGTGGCCGCGGCGCTATCGGCCATCGCTGCACTACTCCCCCTCACCCTCCGCTGCTCCGGGCGCCTTGCGGAAGGGGTGGCCCCCAGCACGGCCTGGCAAGACACGGTGGCCGGGGTGCGCTACGTGGCGCGCCACCCCATTCTGCCCGGACTCTTCCTCCTGGACACGGGCATTACCGTTGTGTCCTTCTACCGGGAGATTTTGCCCGTGCTGGCCCTCGGGATGTTTGCCGGGGGCGCCGGCGCCACGGGTCTTTTGGGTTCCGCCAACGCCGCCGGCGCCATCGCCGGCTCCGCCGTCGCACTGCTCCTTGCTGCCTACCGGGCGAAGGGCCGGCTGGTGCTCTACGCTTCCCTGGCCTACGCCGCCACCCTCTTCGCCTTTGGTTTGGCGGAGCACCTGTGGCTTGGCTGCGTGCTCATCGCCCTCGTCGGCGCCACCGATGCGGTGACCGTCACCGTGCGCCATAGCACGGTCATGCTCACCACCCCGGACGCCATGCGGGGCCGAGCCTACGCGCTCATGATCCTGGCCGCGCAAACGGCCAATAATCTGGGTACGCTGTGGATTGGCTTTTTTGCGGGATGGCTCGGCGCCCGGGAGAGCATGCTTCTGGGTGCCGTGCTCGCGCTCCTGGCCACCCTGGCCATCGCGGCGCTCTGGGCCCCAATTCGTCACTATCGTTCCGACTAAGGAGACATTATGTCCCTTTGGCATGACCTGAGCTGGGTGCTTCCCCTTCGCCACCCCGCCCTGACGTGGATTTTCGAAGCCTTCACCCTGGCGGGCTACCCCCTCTTCTACCTTGCGCTGCTGCCCCTGGCGTATTGGCTTTGGAAGCCCCGGGAAAGCCACCAGCTGGTCGCCTTCCTCATCCTGAGCGCCTTGCTCAACAGTTTCCTGAAGGATTTTTTTGACGATCCGCGCCCCGATGTGACCTTCGCCCTTGATGGGCGCGTGGGCGGCAGCTACGGCTTCCCCAGCGGCCATGCCCAGTTGGCGGTGGTGACCTGGGGCGCTCTGGCGATTTTCGCGGGCACCCGCGCCGCCAAGCTGGGCGCCGCGGTGATGATCGTTGGCATCTGCCTAAGCCGCCTCTACCTGGGCGTGCACGATATCGAGGACGTGGTGGGCGGGCTCGCGCTGGGCGGCCTCAGCCTGCTGCTTTTTGCCCGCTACCGGGAAGCGCTCATCACCCAGTGGGAACGCCTCCCCTGGCTGCCGCAGGGGGCCGTGCTGCTCGCCCCCCTGGGTTTACTCCCCCTGCTTTGGCCCGAACCCGACGGCCCCGGGGGCGTCCTGGGGCTCAGCGCCTACCTTTTCGGATGGTGGCTGGGGCATCGCCTCGCACGCAACGAAAACCCGGCGCAGCCGACCCTTGGCGGAATCTCGGGGTGGCTGATCGCGGCAGGCGCGCTGGCCGTGCTGTTCCTGGGCCTCAGCCAAATCAGCACCGGGCTGGAGGCCCTGGGCCTTGGGGAAGGCCTCTCAGCCTTGCTCGAAATTACCGTGATGGGCGCCTACGTTACGGCCCTGGCTGGCGGAGGAAGGTGGCTTCAAAGGCACTGAGCCCCCGCACCTCTCCGTCGGGCCCAAGGTCGAAGCGGGCAAAGGTGCCCCGGTTCCAATCCTTGAAGGTCACCAGAAAGGTATCGCCGTGCCAGGGCTCGAGGCCATAGCGGCGGGTGCGCGTCTCCAGCGTTAGGCGCGACCCATCATCGGCCAGCACCAGATTAAGCGGCCCCGCGGTATCGCTGAAATAGCGCCCCGCGTAGGCCCGGAGGGGCACGGTCGGCGGCGCATAGGGCCGGCGACTCGTTAAGGCCTCCCATGCTGCCACGCGTTTCATAGACCGAGCCTGGTAAAGATCCCGCACCGCTGCAAACCAGGCCGAGCGATCCTCCTCCGCGCGGCCGTCCATCACCCTCCAGAGGGCACCGTGGCGGAGCTCCGCCCCCTCCCGATTGGCCATCACCATGATGGCCTTCCCCTGGCTCCGATCGAGCCCCAGAAGCGCCACGAAGCCGCTCAGGCTGCCCGTGTGATAGTCGATTTTCCGGCCCTGAAAGTCCTGCTGGTACCAGCCGAGGGCGTAGCTGCGCCAGGCCGGCTTGGTCAGGCTTGCGGTGGGGTAGTACTCGTCCTCAGACAGCATCACCTGAGGCTCGAAGAGCGTGGCCACGGCGGCTTCGGACAGCACCCGTTCCCCGGCCTGATTCAACCCCCCGGCCAAAAGACACTGGGCCCAGCGGGCCATGTCGTTGACCGTGGACCAGACGGAGCCGGCGGCGTTGGGCTGCTCGGGAAGGAAGGAATGGTCAATTTCCCGGAGCACCCCCCGAACCTCGTCGTGGGGCCGGGCCCGGGGCAGGGCATCGGGGATAGCCCCCCGCTTTGCAAAGGTGCGATCCATGCCCAGGGGACCCCAGACGCGCGTCTGCAGGAGCACAGGCCAGGGCTCACCGCTCACCCGCTCAAGCACCCGGGCCACCAGCTGGTAGCCCGTATTTTGGTAGATAAAGGCGCTCCGGGGCGGCGCCGCCGGCAAAGTGTTCCCCAGGTAGGGCAGCTGGAGCTCCAGGGACATGCCCTGATTGAACACGAGAAAGTCCGTACTCGGCAGACCGCTGCGGTGGGTCAGCAAATCCCGAACGGTCAGCTCCGCGGCCATTTGCGGATCCCCCAGGCGGAAGTCGGGCAGGTGGCGCTGCACCGGATCGTCTAGGGAAAGGCGCCCCTCATCCACCAGGATGAGCGCGGCCGCGGCGATCATTGCCTTCGTGGTGGAGGCGTTCGCAAAGAGCGTATCGGGGGTGACGGGGCGGCCGCCGCTCACCGCTGTCGTGCCATAGCCCCGGGCGAAGACCAGGGAACCCTGCTCCACCACGGAAACCGCCAGCCCCGGCACGCCCCAAACCGCCATGGCCTCCCGAAGTTCGCCGTCGAAGGCTGCCGCATCCAGGGCCAGGGCCCGGGGCCCCGAAGCCAGCCCAAAAAGCAGGGCAAGCAAAAAGCCAAAAGCCCGTAGGGTCGTGAGGGGATGGGGGAAACGCGCGGTCATGAGCCAGTCCCTGCCAAGGCGGAAGGGCCCTAGCATAGCGCGGCGGGGCAAAAAAAAGCGCCGGCGAAGGCCGGCGCTTTGTACCTGCTTTGGGAAACGACTTTTAGGCGCTAGGCCTTAAGCGGCGTCAAAGCCGATCACGGCCTTGGTCTCGAGGAACTCCTCGAGGCCCCACACGCTAAACTCCCGGCCGTTGCCGGACTGCTTGTAACCCCCGAAGGGAGCTCCCGGGTTCACCCCAGCACCGTTCAGGTGCACGTTGCCCGCGCGAAGCTTGCTGGCCACGGCCTTCGCCCGCTCCGCAGAGCCGGAAATGTAGGCCGATAGGCCGTAGACCGTGTCGTTGGCGATGCGGACCGCGTCCTCTTCGTCTTTGTAGCCAATGAGGGACAGCACGGGACCAAAGATCTCTTCCTGGGCGATGGTCATGTCGTTGGTAACATGGGAGAACACCGTGGGCTTCACGAAGTAGCCCCGGTTCATGCCCTCGGGGCGACCCACGCCACCGGTTTCGAGCTTAGCGCCCTCGTCGATGCCCTTCTGGATGAGGGCCTGCACCTTATCGAACTGCATTTGGGAAACGAGCGGACCCACCTGGGTGCCAGCATCGCTGGGATCGCCGACCACGATGGCCTCGGCGGTGGCCTTGGCGATGGCTGCAGCTTCGTCCATGCGCGCTTCCGGGACCAGCATCCGCGTCGGCGCGTTGCAGGACTGTCCCGTGTTCATGCACATGCCCGCCATATCCCGGGACACGGCGGCGGCAAAGTCGGCGTCGTCGAGGATGATGTTCGGAGACTTGCCACCGAGTTCCTGGGTGACGCGCTTCACGGTCTTCGCCGCTTCCTGAGCCACGGAGATGCCCGCACGGGTGGAGCCGGTAAAGGACATCATGTCGATGTCCGGGTGGGAGGACATGGCCACGCCCACCTCCGGCCCCGTGCCGTTCACGAGATTGAAGACGCCCGCGGGGACGCCGGCCTCGTGCATCACCTCAGCGAAGATCAGCGCATTGATCGGCGCAATTTCCGTGGGCTTCAGGACCATGGTGCACCCCGCCGCAATGGCCGGACCCACCTTGGCGGCGATCTGATTCAGAGGCCAGTTCCAGGGCGTGATCAGACCGCAAACCCCGATGGGCTCCCGGACAATCTTGTTGCCGGCCACCATCTGCTCGAAGGAAAACGCCTTCAGAGCATTCAGGGTGTACATGAGGTGGCCCAGCCCCGCCGGCGCCTGCGCCGCGTTGGCCAGCCCCATGGGGGCGCCCATCTCCTGGGACACGGCGGCGGCGATATCGCCCATGCGCGCCTTGTAGCACTCGATAATTTTTTCCAGAAGGGCGATGCGCTCCTCCCGGCTGGTTTGCGAGAAGGTCTCGAAAGCGGCCTTCGCAGCGGCCACCGCGCGGTCCACGTCGGCGCTGTTGCCCAGCGCGATGGCGCAGATGGGCTCTTCCGTGGCCGGGTTGATCACGTCCATCGTTTCCGTACCGATGGGATCCACCCACTCGCCGTTGATATAAAACTTTTTGGCGTTATCCATACCCAATTCTCTCCCAATGAAAGGTGCGCCGGTCGCCCCCCCGGGGCGCGGTGCCGCGGGCGCTTGATGCGCTGCGGAGCCCCGAGTCTACTAAACCTCCACCGCCACACCACCCCCCCCTTTTTCCCCTCTTGGCCCACCCGTGGCCCTGGCGTAAGGTCTAGGGCAGGGAGACAAGGGAGGGAGACCCATGAGCGAAGCCATCGCCGAAGCGCCCTGGCGCCATATTGAAGTTGAGCCGCTAGCGCCGAGCCTCGGCGCCGTGGTCCGCGGGGTTGATCTCGCTGCGCCCACGACCGCGCAGCTGGAAGAGATCAAGGCCGCCTGGGCCCAGCACCTGGTGCTGACCTTCCCCGAGCAAACGCTCGATCGGGAGGCGCACAAGGCCTTTGGGCGAGCCTTCGGCACGCTCCACGTGCATCCGCTCAATCACGCCCGGGGCGGCGACGCCGAAATACTCGTGGTAAAAACCGACGCCGATTCGAAGTACACGGCGGGAGATGCCTGGCATACGGACGTCACCTGCGATGCCGTTCCGCCCCTCGGCTCTGCCCTTTACATCACGGAAGTGCCCCCGAGCGGTGGCGGGGATACGCTCTTTGCGAACATGTATCTGGCCTGGGAAACCCTGTCCGAAAGCCTTCAAGCCTTTCTTTCAGACAAGTTTGCCGTCCACGACGGCGCCCTTCCCTACGTGGGGGCCTACGGCGTTTCCCCTCCCGAGGGCAGCAACTATCCGCGAAATCGCCACCCCATCGCCCCGCGCCACCCGGTTACGGGAAAGCGCCTTCTGTACGTTAATAGTGGCTTCACCACGCACATTGAGGGGTTAAAGCGCGAGGAAAGCCGGGCCATTCTCGATCTACTGTTCCGCCACATCGAGCGCAACCCCCGCTTCCAATGCCGGGTGCGCTGGCAGCCCGGCACCCTGACCCTATGGGACAACCGGTGCACGCAGCATCACGCTCTCTGGGACTACTACCCGGAGCGCCGCTACGGCGAGCGCGTATCCATCCTCGGGGACGCCGCCCCTAGCCTCTAAGTCCGCCTAGCTTCTGGAGACCGCATCCATGGCCCCTGCTCGTGTGCTCATCGCTAACCGCGGCGAGATCGCCGTTCGCCTTATGGAAACCCTGCGCAGCGAGGGCATGGAAAGCGTTGCGGTCTATGCCGAAGACGACGCCGCGGGGCTCTGGGTACGCCTCGCTCATCACGCCGAGGCCCTGCCTCGCACCGGCGCGGCGGCCTACCTAGACCAAGACGCCGTCCTCGCTGCGGCCAAGGCCAGCGGTGCCACCGCTATCCATCCGGGCTACGGTTTTTTGTCTGAGAACGCGACCTTTGCCGAGCGCTGCGAGGGCGCAGGACTGACCTTCCTCGGTCCTACCCCAGCCCAGCTCCGCGCCCTGGGCTCAAAAACCGAGGCCCGAACCCTCGCGAGGAAGCTCGGCGTTCCTCTGCTGCCCGGTACGGAAGGGGTCACGAGCCTCGAGGACGCCCTGGCCTTTCAGAAAGCCCATCCCGGTCCCCTGATGCTTAAGGCCGTCAGCGGCGGCGGCGGGCGCGGTATTCGCCCCGTTAGGAAAGGGGAGGACCTCACGGAGGCCTTCACCCGCTGCGCCCAGGAGGCTGAAAAGGCCTTCGGCGACGGGGCGCTCTACCTGGAACAAGCGCTTTTGGCCCCGCGCCATATCGAAGTACAGATCCTCGGCGACGGTCAGGGGGGCGTGGTGCATCTTTGGGAGCGGGAATGCACGCTCCAGCGCCGACGGCAAAAGCTGCTGGAGGTAGCGCCGAGCCCCACCCTCGATGCCGCGCTACGGGATCGAATCCTGGACGCGGCCCTGAGCCTTGCCCAGCACCTCGGCTACCGAAGCCTAGGCACCTTTGAGTTTTTGGTCGATCCCGCGGCCCCCGAGGGCTTTGCCTTTATGGAAGCCAATCCGCGCTTGCAGGTGGAGCACACGGTCACGGAGATGATCACCGGGCTCGATCTCGTTGCCTGCCAGTTGGCCATCGGCGCCGGCGCCACCTTGGATAGCCTCGGCCTCCGCGAACCGCCGGCTTATCGGGGCTTTGCGGCCCAGGCCCGCGTGAATCTAGAAACCCTCGACGGAGAGGGGAACGTCAAGCCCCAGGGGGGCACGCTCACGGGCTACACCCCGCCTACGGGCCCGGGGGTGCGGGTGGATGGCTGGGGCGAGGTGGGGCTTCGTCCCTCCCCTCGCTACGACTCCCTGCTGGCCAAGGTCATCACCCACAGCGCTACGGGCAGCTACGCCCAGGCCCTGGGCAAGCTCGAGGCGGCCCTCGGCCGCTTCGACCTGCGGGGCATCGAAAGCACCCTGCCGCTCCTTCGAGCCCTGCTCCGGGATCCCGCGGTGCAGGAAAACCGTATCGACACCACCTATGTGGAACGCCATGCCCAGGCCCTCGTCACTGCCGCGGAAAGCCTGAAGCCTGCCCCCCGCGCCGAGGAAGACGCCCAACAGGCCGCGGCCTCCGTGACCCTCAGCGCCGGCGACATCGCCCTTCCCGCCCCCATGCAAGGCACGGTGGTGAACTGGTCCGTCGCGGAAGGGGATGCGGTGGCCGAGGGCGCCCTCCTTTGCGTGATGGACGCCATGAAGATGGAGCACGAAATTCGCGCACCCCGGTCCGGGCTGATTGCGAGCCTTCACTGTGAGGCCGGAGATGCGGTGCTGGAGGGCGCCATGCTGGCAGCCCTCACCCCCGCGGAGGTGGCGGCGGAAGGGGAAGCGGCGGAAGCGGATGTCGACCTTGACCACATCCGCCCTGACCTCGCCGAGGTAATCGAACGCCACGGCTTCGGGCTCGATGAGAATCGCCCGGACGCCGTGGCCCGGCGCCGGAAAACGGGGCAGCGCACCACGCGAGAGAACCTCGAAGATCTGGTCGATGCGGACTCCTTCGTGGAATACGGATCCCTGCTCATTGCGGCACAGCGCCGGCGCCGCCCCATTGATGACCTCATCAAGCGCACCCCGGCCGACGGCATGGTCGCCGGCCACGGGATCGTCAACGGCGATCTCTTCGACCCGGACCGAAGCCGCACCGTGGTGATGAGCTACGACTACACGGTGCTCGCTGGCACCCAGGGCACCATGAACCACATCAAGAAGGATCGGCTCATCGAACTGGCCGAGCGCTCCCGCATGCCCGTGGTGTTCTTCACGGAAGGGGGCGGGGGACGCCCGGGAGATACGGACGGCATTGGCGTGGCGGGGCTTGATTGCCTTGCCTTCTGGACCTTCGGCCAGCTCTCCGGGCAGGTGCCCCTCATCGGCATCACCTCGGGCCGCTGCTTTGCGGGGAACGCCGCGCTCTTGGGCACCTGCGACGTGGTCATCGCCACGGAAAACAGCAACATTGGCATGGGCGGACCGGCCATGATTGAGGGCGGCGGCCTCGGGGTCTTCCCGCCGGAGGCCGTGGGCCCCCTATCCGTGCAGCGAAAAAACGGTGTAGTGGATCTCGTCGCCAAGGACGAAGCGGAAGCCGTCGCCCTGGCGAAGCAGTACCTCAGCTATTTCCAGGGGCCCGTGAAGGACTGGTCCTGCGCCGACCAGCGCACCCTGCGCCACCTCATTCCCGAGAATCGGCTACGCGTTTACGACGTGCGCAAGGTCATCCACGCCTTGGCTGACGAAGGCTCCGTCCTTGAGCTGCGCCGGGAGTTCGGAGTGGGCATGATCACCTGCCTTGCGCGTATCGAGGGCAAGCCCGTGGGCCTGATCGCCAACGACCCCACCCACCTCTCCGGAGCCATCGATGCCGTGGGCTGCGATAAGTCCGCGCGCTTTATGCAGCTGTGCGACGCCTTCAACCTGCCCATCGTGTCCCTCTGCGACACCCCGGGCTTTATGGTAGGTCCGGCGGAGGAAGAGAATGCCATGGTGCGCCACGCGGGCCGGCTCTTCGTGGTGGCGGGCAGCCTCACCGTGCCGCTCATGACCCTAGTGCTCCGGAAAGGCTATGGCCTGGGCGCCCAGGCGATGACCGGCGGCAGCTTCAGGGCGCCCTACTTCATCGTGGGCTGGCCCACGAGCGAGTTTGGCGGCATGGGCCTGGAAGGTGCGGTGAAGCTCGGCTATCGCAAGGAGCTTGAGGCAATCGAGGACCCCGAGGCGCGAGAAAAGACCTATCAGGAAATGGTCGATCGCATGTATCAGCGGGGCAAGGGAACGAACATGGCCTCTCACTTCGAGATTGACGATGTGATTGACCCGGCAGAGAGCCGGCGCTGGATCAGCGCCGGTCTTGAAGCCAACCCCCTACCCCACTGGCGCACGATCCCGCCGAAGCGGCCCTGCGTCGATACCTGGTAAGTCCCCTAAGGAGAGTCATGACCGCCCCACCCTGGTTTAGCTTCGGCCTCGCCCAACCCGGCGAGGCCGGCGCCGTCACCGTCGATGGCGCCACCATCACCTATGAGCGTTGGGCCGGCCCGGAAGGGGCCCCCGGCGTGGTGCTGATTCACGGTAGCAACGCCCATCGTCACTGGTGGCGCTTCCTCGCCCCCTATCTGGCCCGGAAGTACACCGTGGCGGCCCTCGATCTTTCGGGCCACGGGGACTCGGGCCACCGCGATCGCTACAGCGGCGAAACCTTTGCCCGGGAGGTCTTTGCCGTCTGCGAAGCGGCCTTGCCGCCTAAGCCCTTTGTGATCGGCCATAGCTTTGGGGGCTTCGTCGCCCTGCAAACGGCCCACTATTTCGGCCATCAGCTGCGCGGGGTGATCTTCAACGATTTCACCGTGCGGCCCCGAAGCAGCTACGTGGAGTGGGGCCTACGGGCCCAGCGCGAAGGGCGCAGGGAACCTCGCGCCCTGCGCACCTACCCGGACCTAGAAACGGCCCTGGGGCGCTTCCGCCTGGTCCCGGAGCAGCCGCCCCTTGATCCTGCCGTACACCGCTTCCTCGCGGAGGCGGGGCTAAAAGCCGTGGACGGCGGCTGGACCTGGAAGTTTGATCCGGCCCTTTTCGATCATCTCGAGATGGGCATCGACCAGGTGGACCGCTTTGCCCACCTGGCCTGCCCGAGCGCGGTGATCCTGGGGGAGCACTCGGCGGACGATGGCGCGCGCAGCGGCCCCTTCCTCCGGGCGGCGACGGAAGGGCTCCTCCCCATCATCACCCTGCCCGACATGCACCATCACATGATGTTCGAGAACCCCCTGGCGCTGCTCGCGGCCTTTGAGGGCTTTCTCGATAGCTGGCGCGCGGAAGCCGAACGCGATCGGCTGAAGGGCCTGCTGGCGGCCCTACCCACCTTTCCCGAAACTAAAGAGGACTGACGCCCATGAGCGCTCCTGATCGCCAAAACACCCGCATCACCTTGGCCAAGCGTCCCGAGGGGATGCCCGTAGCCTCGGACTTCGCCGTTGAGCACGCACCCGCACCCACGCCAGGGCCCGGGGAAGTGCTGCTGAAAACGCTCTATCTTTCCCTCGACCCCTACATGCGGGGCCGCATGAGCGATCGGAAATCCTACGCCGCGCCCCTGGAAATCGGGGAGGTGATTACCGGGGGTGTGGTGGCGGAGGTCGTCGCCTCGGAGAACGCGGCCTACCCCGTGGGCACGCTGGTGACCCATCACTCGGGGTGGCAGGGCTACGCCCTGGCTAACCCAGAGACGGCCCCGCTGCCCATCGTTGATCCCAACAACGCCCCCATCAGCACCGCCGTAGGCGTCACGGGTATGCCCGGGCAAACGGCCTACTTTGGCCTGTTCCGCGTTGGCAAGCCCCAGCCCGGGGAGACGGTGGTGGTCTCGGCGGCCTCCGGCGCCGTCGGCGCCACCGTGGGCCAGCTCGCCAAGGCCCACGGCTGCCGGGTCATCGGCGTGGCCGGAGGGCGAGAAAAATGCGCCTGGTGCGTGGACGAAGCGGGCTTCGATGCCTGCGTTGACTACCGCGATCCGACCTTCCCGGCGCAGCTGGCGGCGGCCTGCCCCGACGGCGTGGATGTGTATTTTGAGAACGTGGGGGGCGCCGTGCTCGAAGCCGTGGCGCCGCTTCTCAAGCCCACCTCCCGCATCCCCGTCTGCGGTTACATTTCCGCCTACAACAGCCCAAGCGACGCCGTACTCGAAGCCCCCGACGCCTGGCTCAAGCGCACCGTAAATGCTGAGCTGGAAACGCGCTTCTTCCTGGTCCACGAATGGGCGGGGGAGTTTGGGGAAGCAACCAAGGCCCTGGGCGCCATGATCCGGGAAGGAACACTGAAGTACCGGGAGACGGTGGTGGAGGGCCTGGAGAAGGCTCCGGAAGCCTTCCTCATGCTGTTCACCGGGGCCAACGCCGGCAAGCTCCTGGTCAAAGTCAGTGACCGGGAAAACCCCTGAATCGGAGAGGGCTCAGCGCCTCCGCTGGGCCCTCTTAATCCTCGGCGCAAGCCTGCTGGGGTCGGGACTGCTCGTCACGGCCCTAGCCCCCCAAACCCCAACCCCCCTTCCGGCGTGGCCAACATCAGCACCGTCACCCATAGCACCATCATGAGGGCATAGCCCGGCCCCCAGCGGAGAATCTCCCGGGGCCGGACGCCATAGCGCCCAGTCATGAAAAGGTTCATGCCTGAGAGCGGTGCCACCGCGGTCCCAATGCCCCACCCCGCCACAAAGGCAAAGGCCATGCGGGAGGGGTCTCCGCCGAGGGGGGTCAAGATGCTGGCCGCGGCGGCGATGGAAATCACCGGGTGCACGCCCAAATAGGCGGTGGCCACGACAGCCGCAGTGGTCAGGGGATAGGCCCAGAGCCCAAGCACGAACGCCTCGCCCCCCTGCCCGGCCAACCAGCCATCCAGCAGCGTAGAAACGCCAAAGGCGAAGACCCCCGCGGCTAGAAACAATACGTGCTGGGCAGCGGTCGACGGCAGCTTCTCGGCGAGGAGGGCCTGCCCCGCTGCAGCCCACTGGCCCCGGGGCAGGGCAAGGAACGCGAGGGGCGGGGCCAGGGTCGCCACCATCACCACCACGGAAACGTCAGGATAGATGGCCTTTCCCCCGAGCACCGCCAGCAAGAGGACGGCGGTGAGCCAGAGGGCACGGCGTCCCAGCTGAAAGGCACCCAGGTGCGCGCCTGCCCCTTCCCGCCGCAGCGTCAGGTAGGTAATAAGGAGCGCCCCTGCCGCGGCGAGAAACCCCAGGGGCAAGGTCACGCTGGCCTTCGCTGCCGGCGCGTAGGTTTGAGCCACGGCGGTGGCCACGAAGAACGGGGACCAGAAAGCTGCCGCGCAGTAGGGCCGGGTAATGGCCAGGGCCTCGGCGCGGGTGAGCCGGGGCCCCTCCTGCCGATTTCGGGCGAAGCTATCGCCCACGAGCGCTGCCGCCGCCAGATTAATCACCGCGCCGACGAGGTGCACAGACAGCAGGAGGCCCAGGAGCCCCGTGCCCCGGGCCTCCGAGCGACTTGCTTCCGCAGGCAGCAGCCCGAGGAAGGCTACGCCGAGAAACAGCGCAAGGATCGGCAAGTTAATGGTGAAGGCCCGACCCAGGCCGGCGAGGGTCTCGGGGCCAAAGCCCTGAAGCCAAGCCAGGGCGCCGCAGCCCACCCCGAGAAGCAAAAGCCCCCCCGCTACCCGGCGCGTACCTTGGTCGACCCGGGGCAGTACAAGCAGCCCCGCCACCCAGGCGAGTACCGCCGCGGGGACGGGAGACAGAGGACCGTAGCTCGCGCCCAAAAAGGCCAGGAGCGTCAGTAGCAGCAGCCAGCCCACGGCCAGGGGGGGCAGGGTCAGCACCACCGCTCTGCCACCAGTTCGAGGGTCCGAGGACCGGCAAAGGCGTCCCAGAGCGATACGACCGTCTCGTTCCCGGCGGGCCAGCGGCGCTCAGGGTCAAGCGCGGCCAGAGGCCCAAGGACGAAATCTCGATCCAGGGCTCGGGGATGGGGCACGGTCAGCCGAGGGCTCGCGATGCGCTCTTCGCCAAAAAGCACCAGGTCGAGATCGAGGGTGCGGGGTGCATTGGGAACCGAGCGCGCCCGGCCGTGCCCCTGCTCAAGCGCCAGCAAAGCGTCGAGCAAGGCCTCCGGCGCCAGGGCCTCGGGCACGGCAAAGCGCACCACCGCATTCCAAAAGGGCGGGCTACCCGGGGGGCAATGCTGCGGTGCGGAGCGATAAAGGGGGCTGGCGGCGAAGCCGTCGGGGTAGGCCTCCCGCAGTGCGCACGCCGCCGCCCGGAGCGTTTCTTGCCCCGCGCCTAGATTCGCCCCAAGGCCCACCACCACCTGTTTCACCCTGCCCCCCTTGTCCATGCGCCAAGTTTAGCGCCCGGAGCCTCTCCACGCTGCTAGGCTTAGGGCCTTTCCAGCTCATCGCGCAGAAAAAGGACGCCCCCATGGAAATCGCACTGGTTACGGGAACAAGCAGCGGCATCGGTTTCGCGACGGCTATCGCCCTGGCAAAGGCCGGCTACCAGGTTTACGCGGGCATGCGCTCCCTGGCGAAGGCCGCCCCCCTGGCTGAAGCGGCGGCGGGGCTTCCCGTGGAAATCCTGGAAATGGACGTCACCTCCCAGGCCAGCGTCGATGCGGCTTTCGAACGTATCGCCCTCCGGGGCCCCGTGGACGTGCTCGTCAACAATGCCGGGGTCGGCGGCGCCACCCCCCTCGAACTCACGCCCCTGGACGAACACCGCGCGATCTTCGAGACCAACTACTTCGGCGCCATGCGCTGCATTCACGCCGTACTCGGCAGCATGCGGGAACGGCGCACGGGGTCCATCGTAAACATCACTTCCGTGGAGGGACGCCTCGCCATTCCTAATCAGGTCGCCTATTCCTCGAGCAAGTGGGCCCTCGAGTGCGCCGGGGAGGCCCTGGCCCACGAGATGAGCGCCTTTGGGGTGCGGGTCTTCAACGTGGAGCCGGGGGTCATCATGACGGAGATCTTCAACAACTCGGCTCCGGCCACACGCTACGACAAGACCTCCCCCTACCTCCACATCATGCGCCGCAACGGCAAGATGTTTGCCGCCGGTTTCCGGCAGGGGACGCCTCCGGAAGCGGTCGCCGACACCATCGTGGAAGCGGTCACGAGCGAGACCTATCGCCTCCGCTGGCCCGTGGGCGCGGATGCCGTGGGCATGATCGAAGGGCGGAAAGCCATGACCGACGAAGCCTGGATCGCCCTCGGCGCCGACCTCCCGGACGCGGATTACAACGCCGAATTCAAGGCCCGCTTCGGTATCGATCTTTAGGACGGACCCCTAGTGGGCAAGGCCTGAGGGCTCTGGCACACTCGGTTAGTCAAATCTTGCGTTAGCGATGGGAGAGAGCACGCATGAAAGCCGCCGTTTTGTATGAAACGAACAAACCGCTCGTGATCGAGGATGTGAAGGTGTCCAAGCCCGGCCCCCGGGAGGTGCTCGTACGCACCGCCGCGGCCGGCGTGTGCCACTCCGATCTGCACTTCGCGGATGGCTCCTACCCCTACCCGCTGCCCGCCATTCTTGGGCACGAGTCCGCCGGTGTGGTGGAAGCGGTGGGAGACATGGTCACCTACGTGAAGCCTGGGGATCACGTCATCACCTGCCTCTCCGCCTTCTGCGGGCACTGCGAGCACTGCCTCACGG
>Ga0255770_10000906_pt1 | contig 27650 bp, 17 predicted proteins | sample 071ome_22_FD_179968 | JGI IMG/M metagenome (GOLD analysis project Ga0255770, IMG submission 179968) | Coastal salt marsh microbial communities from the Groves Creek Marsh, Skidaway Island, Georgia - 071404AT metaG (version 2) | ecosystem: Environmental > Aquatic > Marine > Intertidal zone >...
TGTTTCGTATTATTTCGTATTGGTTTATGTACCGTTCGTATACGAGTTATACACTCATACATAATAGGTGGTTTGGTGTAGATATAGTACTCTGATGGTATCGTGAAAACACCCGGGTGTGACGACGCTGACGTTGAGGGTTGAGTGGAATGAATGGAACCGGTTTAGCATTTAGCATTGATCGACGCGCGACGGTCGACGGTCGACGACGATGATTGCGATGGATCGCGCGACGACGGGGTCGTTCGTCGGAAGCGGCGCCGCCGCCGCCGCGCACGCGGTCCCGGGGAGGAGGAGACCGGCGACGGGAAGACCGCGCCGAAACGGGGTGGGTAACGGTAATTGGCACCCGTGTCGAATTACGACGACGACGACGACGATGATGGCGACGTCCACGCGGGCTTCGCGTCGGTGGGGCGACGACGTCGCGGTGGTGTGGAACGACGACTCGGGGAGACGAGGTTCGAGGTTGGTCGGGGAATCGGCGGGGCGGGGCGGGACGCGGGACGCGGGCGAAAAAGCCCCGGGCGCGAAGAGGGACGTCGTCGCGACGACGTTCGTTGCGTTGGCGCGCAGAGCGCTCTTGGCGATTTTTGTCGCGTGCGTGTCGGTGCGAGCGGTGACGCCGGTACCGGCGGTGGCGGGCGCGTCGGCGTCGACGTCGACGACGACGACGACGAAAAAGTCCTCCGCGACGCCGGGCGCCTCCGTGGAGGCGCTGAAAGCGGGCGTTCGGGAAACGTCGCGAAAGACGATGCGAACCACCTTGCAAGGAGTGGGTTCGCTGTTGCAGAGAATCGAGGCGAAGACGCAGGAGGACTGGCACATCGAAGACGTTTGGGTGCTCTTCGTGTGGAACTGGCTCATTCGTCGAGGGCGCGAAAAGGCGCACGAGGCGCTCGAAGCGGTGAAAAAGTCTTTGAACGCGTCCCGGGAATCGATACCCTTTGAAGGGTCCACGATGGATTGGTTAAAGGCTCCGATGCAGCTCGTCCAGGCGCTCTTCGTTCTGAGCTATCTCTTTGACGTCGTGTGCGACATGATTGACCAGCTCTCCACCGAGTGGGACATTCCCGAGCCCATCAAGGTTGGTTTCGACAAGGGATCTTACACGTTTACTTGCGGCATCTTGCTCGTCATGACGATTCAAAAGTACGGTCCGAATTTACTCGGTAAGTTTATTCCGGCGATGCGCGAGGATGCCGCGGTGCAGCTCGTCATCACCCGTCTCCTTTCCGCGTTTGTCGTCGTCGCCACGCTCATGCTCACCCTCTCCGCGTTTGGCATCCCGGCGCAAGTTCTCTTCTCCTTCGGCGGTCTCGGGGGTCTCGCCTTCGGTTTGGCCGCTAAAGATTTCATCAGCAACCTCATCGGTGGTCTCGTGCTCGCCGTGATGCGACCGTTCACCATTGGTGAGAAGATTTATCTCACGGGTGGCGGCGGCAAGTATCGCGATTCCAAGGAGAAGGACGTGTCCAACTACAAGGTTGTGGAAATCGGCTGGTATCAAACCAAGCTCATCCCGAAGGATGGCAAGGTGACGACGATTCCGAACGGCTACTTCCTCGGCGCCAACGTCATCAACTCGACGCGTGAACCCCACGAGTGGCTCGGCCCGCAGATTCGCATCGCGATTCAAGACTACGACTCCGTCATCGCCATGACGAACGCCGTCAGGGAGTACCTCATCAAAGAACCCGCGGTGGCGTCCGACTACAAGGATCCCGTCGTCTTCATGAAGAAGATTGAGGAGGACCACCTCCTGGTCCAAGTCGAATGCTTCCTTTTCAACCAACCGCCGACTTCCGACATATCGCACAAGAAGGCGCGAGAGCGCGTCCTCGTCGAGATTATCAAAATCGTGCGACAGTACTGCCCGCACTCGCCGGCGCTGCCGATGCAAGTGGATGCGCAACAAAACTCTTGGACCGTGAGCCCGGCGCCTTCTGTGTGAGCGAGCGATTTCAGTACAAAGAATAAAATCGTCAATCTATCCATCTGGGACGCAAAGCGACGTCGCGAAGTTCGCGGCGTCCCGGCTTATTAACTCGTCATCATTTCATAACATTATCAATAGTTTTAACGTACGGTACTTAAAAGTACGTGGTACCGGTACTTGGTATAATAACATGTACTACTAATCCTGAGAGACGTTTCTACTAGGCGTATACGTTTTCCGCGCGCATCGGGCTCAGACGCGTCTTGAACTCGCACGCGAGACTCACCCCGAGGAACTCGGCGCACTGCGCTCGCGCCTCCTCCGCCGCGGCGGGATCCGCGCCGCCAAACATCACTCGCACGGGTTCGCTCTCCGGGATCGCGATCAACCTAGCCGCGATCCCGCGCATCTCACACGCGCTCAGCAACGCCGACGCGCCGGCGCTCGGAATGAGCACGCCCAAGGGGAGCGCTCTCGGCGACTTTGGCCAATCCGAGCGCGCGACGCGCGTCGCCGTCGTCTCCAACGCGTACGCGCACGGCTTTTCAATCACCCGCCTCCGAATCTCCGCCTCGGTCGTGTCGTGTTCGGCGCACGCCGTGAGTATCAAAACCTTGGTCGACGCATCGCATCCGCACGCGCCGAGCGTCGCCTCAGCCCACGCGCGCGCCGACGTCGCCGTGGGTCCGCCCGTAGCGCTCGCAAAGGCGAAAGTTTTCGAATTCTCACCACCCTTCCCGTCGCCGCTCGCCGCCCGAATCGTCGTCAACGGTGAACCCAACACGTCGTCGTCTCGCAATTTCTCGTTCCTCGACCCAACGCCGGTGAACCCGCTCGTCGTCGCGTCGCCGTCGCCGCACGCGACGCTTCCGACGACGCGCGCGCGAGTCGCCGCCGCGCTCGCCCCGCACACTTCCCATCCAGTTTCGCTTCCCGTCGTCACCACCACCAGCGTCGACGCCACCGTCGACGACGACGACCGCGCGCTCCCATCGAAACACCCGACCGTGTACGCCGTCGCGCGTCGTCGCCCGTCGTACGCCCCGCTCTGCGCCAGACTGCGTTCGAGCGTTTCATCCACTCTCGACCGGGTGAACGCCGCCCCGCCGTCGTCTTCCGCGACGTCCAACGGGGACGACCACATGCGTGTCCTCGGTTTCCTTTGGTGTCGGCGCGGACCCGCTCGACGCGCGCGTTCGACGTCGTCTGGCGACGCGCGACGCGTCGTTGACCATCCATTCCATCCAACGAAACGAGTGGAATTACACCCGTAATCACACGTTTGAACGTAGGTTTTAGAATCAGACAGTGTGCCGTCCTCTGTGTGACGGTTCGTGAACCGTGAATCGATGGCGTAGTTGGTTATCGCATCTCGTTTACACCGAGAAGGTCCACGGTTCGAACCCGTGTCGATTCATGGTTTTTTGATAGGCCTATTTCTTCTTAAGTATGTGTCGAATGTCCGACTTTTCGTGAAGCGTTCGTTGGTTTTCGCACGGAGCGCGTGAGCCAAACGTCCGAGTTTTCGTGTTCGTCGCTTCGTTTTGCGTCGTCGTCGTATTAGTGGTGGTGGTGGTGTTTGCGAGTGGCTGATTAAATTAAATCTTCTAGTATCGCGTTTCTCTTTTATTCACAAACTTTAGTGTCGGTGCGTGTCGTCCGTGGCTAGAGGAAATCGTCCTCGTCCTCGTCCTCGTCCTCGTCGTCGAGGTTCAAACTCTGGGTGCGCGAGTGGTCGTCGTCGCCGCGACGAACGCGGGACGGGGTGTGGAAAGTTGCGTCGTCGTCGACGGATCCCGAGCCGGCGCCCCAAGAAGGCGGCGGCGGGGACTCTCCGACGTCGTCAGCCATGTCGGCGTAGGCGGCGAAATCGAGAGCGTTGCCCGGAACGGCGCCTTCGTCAAAGGCTTGGTTCATAAACGTGCGCGTGGCGCCAAACATGTCGTCGATTTGATCTTGCAAATCGCCGTCAAAGGCGTCCCAGTACCACGACATGAAGAAGTTCATCGCGACCCGCTTCGACCTGAGGTTGCGGCGGATCAACTCACGGTGCAGCTCGCGCTCCTCAACCACGGATTTCCATTTGTCCATGGCGGCGCGAAGCGTGGAACGTTGCGAACGCGCGATGACATTGTTGATAATTCTGTCGCGGTACGAGGAGGCTTGCTCAGATCTCTTTCGATCCTCGAGACCTTCCTTCCAAGCGTAGAAGCACGACGTGACGCATCTGTTGCGGATTCTCGACACGAATCGCGCGATGACGGCGCGCTGTCGACGCAGCTCGATCGTTTGTTCTTGCCAGCGCGTAAAGCTCTGCGACAACTTGAGACGAAGCATGCGACTGACAATCTTGCGCAGCTGCACCTTGGCGTCGTACGATTCCGCGGCAAACTCACGCCAACGGTTAAAAGCACGCGCGAGGTGTTGCTTCTTGATGCGACTGAATGTCTTGGTCAAGACTGCGTGACGAAGTTTGGATTCGCGCGCGACTTCCGCCCACTTGTAAAACGCGGCTGTCCTCGCGCGGAAGCGATACTTCTTGACAAACCTATCCACGAGAATGGCGCGACGAGCCTTGGTCGCGACGAGATCAGCCCACTGATAAAATGCTTTAGACATGACGCGATTCTGTACTCTAAAGATGACCTTTTGAACCTTGCGTCGTTCTGTCTTGGACTCTTGCGCGTTGTCATACCAAGCGTTGAACGCCTTGCTCACCGTTCGCTGACGATATCGCACGAGGAACGCGGAGACTCGCTGCCGATTGTTGATGGCTGTGAACGCCTTTTCGGCCCAGCCAGCAAACGCTTTCGCGAGATCCATGCGATGCATGCGCTTATTCATGACGTCAGCCAACATTTCAAGACGCTTGTCGCGCTTCGTCGAGACTTGCGCCCACGTGGTGAAAGCCATCGCGAGCGATCGTCGCGTCGCTCTCGTGATAAACTTGGTCAGCTTAACGCGATCTGAGACAAGCTTGGACGTATTGTTTGCCCAGGCGTCGAAAGCGGCTCCCATCTTTGCGTTCTTCATCTTGCACAGTGCGTTTTGAAGAATGACTTGCCGCTTCTTCTTGAGCATAGTCGCGTTGCGCCACGCAAACAAAACCTCCTTCTTCAGGCGTCTGTTGGTGCGTTGAACGAATCGATCGACCAACAACTTTTCCTCCTTGGCCACCTTGTGGTATTTGAACCAAGCTTGGAACGCAGCGCGCATAATGTCCGTGCGCAGAGGATAGAGAATCTTGTGCAGCAGGTATTCGGTGCTCGACGTTGAAACATTTCCAGCGCCAATCTCCACCGTTCTCATGAGCGTTTCGCTCATCCATCTCACGGTTGCCGTGTTTGCCTCGTCTTCGACGGACTCCACGAGCATCTGTACGCGCGCGTGAGAAGAAGAGTTGGTCGAAAGGCAAGCAGAGGCGATGCCACCATCGAAAGCGCACGCCAGCATGCGCGCTTCCTCGGGCGAACGACCCTGAGACGTAAACTCAGTTCTCTTGTAACGGCACAAACCAGCCTCTAAACCAGCGCTGAACGCATCTGGATAACTCATGGTTGCTTTGCGAGCTTCGGCGTGATCCCGTGAGAAGTTGCCCCTGTAAAAGGCACCCATGAAGAGCCTAGCCTCCCGAGGAGCCATTTTTCCCGCGTCAACGACGAGTTTGCCTCTCGCCATGGCTCTGTTTTGTGAAGATAACGACTCGATCGACTCGCCAATGTCAAAGGCAGACGTCAAAAGCATCGCTTCTTCGATAGTATCGGCGTTGTCCCAAATGTATGTGTAGCGTAACTGAATCATCCTAGAAGCGATGGTGATGCCTTGATCAAATGCGTGTGACACGGCGCCTTCCGCCGCCGCATCGCCCTCGACGTGACGCAGAACAGATTGTCGCGCGAGATTGATCGCCCCCAAAGGATCGCTGAGAGCGTCCGTGAGCTTGTAAGTGGCTGCATTTTCCGTCTCTTCTCCGCTGTCGAACGCCGTGGTGACCAAGTCTACGCGCACTCGGGGCGACTTCTTCGCCGCGCTCTCAAAGCATCGACGGAGATGATGCTCCTTGAGCGTCCCACGCATTTGGAAGCCAATTGTGAGAGCGTTGTTGAGATGCACACCGATTCGTCGGCTCGGAGCCACGCGTTCGGCAACCTCTCGTCGCAGTTTATTGGAGCGCATTTCGTTTGCCCAGGTGTGAAACGCGACGTACGCGTAGCGATTCAGGACAGAGCTGTACACCTTTCTCAGGTGCTTCTCGCGGCCCGCGTCTTGACGCCAGGTGGTCAAGACTCGTCGCAACAGTCGTTTATTGTACTCTTTAGACTGGTACGTCGCAAAGGCGTTTTCAACCAACTTGACCTTGTCTCCGCCAAACCTGACGCCACTCTCGCGGCGCCAATGCGCGAACGCATGGCGAAGCGCGTTTCCTCGCTGCATGTTTCGGAACACGGTGACGATTGAATTCAAACGCTCTTCATCGAGGTTTTCCAACATCTTCGCTCTGAGCTCCAAAGCTCTTCGCTGCTGCTTGAGGTCGGCCATCTTCTTGTTGCGCTCTTCGACTTCGCTCGCCAAAGAATCCACCTCGTTTTGAGCAAACGCGCGGAGACGATTGAGCTCGCTGAGAGCCCACTCTCGAAGCTTGTCGTCCGCTTCGTGAAGCTCTTGAAGCTCTTGCTCGATAATCTTGCGCGCAGCGACTTCCTTTTCCAACGCTGCGGCCCACTCCTTCATGAGGGCACCTCCCATGGCGTGCATGGCGTGCGGTCTTCCTCGCATTTGCGGCGGTCCGGCGTTTTCTTGCGACAATCTCCAACGATCAACCGCGCTGAGCGAGCGCGTCGTGCCCCCGGGCGTGCTATGACGAGAAGTGCTCGGTCCGAGTTTATACTCTTCCGTCTCACCGTCCCCGGCGCCAGCGCCGACGACTCGACCGAGACGAACCATCGTCACCTTGAGTCTATACGCGTCCAAACGACGGTGCTTGAGCGTAATCTCCACCCGGGTCCACGCCGAGTCTCCCAACTTGCGCCGTTCATCCTGATCGATCACCCACTCCTCCCAGGTACCAAAGTTGGCGCTCGCAAATCCCAAACGACTTCTCGCGTGTCTCGTCGCTTGCAACAACCGATCGTGCGCGTACGCGCATCTGAAACCCGTGTATCCGTTGTGTTCCAACACCTCCAACTGCGCCGCTTCGCGTTCTCTCAACCCAGCCGAGCTCCCTTTACCGTTTTCATCCACAACAAACTTGTACTTCTTCTCCCCATCCCTCGATTCATCCACCACGACTTCACACGCGTACGGGTACCCCTCATCCGGCGTCACGAACGCCACCACGTCCCCCGGTTTCAACCCGACCCGTCCGACGCCTCCTTGCTTGTAATCAATCTCCCTCTTCGGAAGTTCCACCTCCGACGCGAGCTCCCTTCCCTGTCCGCTCCGTTCGCTTCGCCCATCGTTCCCACCGGCATTTCTCTCGCCCCCGCCGAACCCGAACCCCCCGAAGAACCCTCCTCGCGACCGCGTCGACGCCCCGGGCGAGTTCGACCGGGACGTCGGTTCGCCCAGCGTCGCCAACGCCTCCATGGACGCCCGGGCGTCGACGCGCGCCCCGCCCCGGCCCCGGCCTCCCGTCACCGGCGACGATCGTCGCGACGACGCCCTCGATCCGTACCCGCCGCTCTCATCCACCAGCGTTTCCGACGCGTCCGCGTACGTTTCGCCGGTGTCCCCGTCGCGACGCATCATCATCGTTCACGCGCGATCCAAACTGCGCTCGAACGCGATTCGATTCGATTCGATTCGTTCACGATGATGATTCGCTTCGGGTTCGGGTGTTCCACGCGCTTCTCCGCGCGTTCGCGACGAACGAGACGCGCGTTCGCGACGACGACGACGCTTTCCCGCGGCCGTCCGCGTCGCGCTCTGTCGGCGTCGGAACGATCCATCCATCCATCAACGCATCCATCCGTCAAACCATCAATCTCTCCTCAGCGCGCGTCGTTCACGTTCAAACCGAGAGACCGAGACCGGGACCGCGCTCGAAGAATTAATATTACATTGGTGGTTTCATTGCATTGCATTGCGAATTGCGAATTGCGACGCGAAACGCGCGAAACGCGGCCGGGCGGCGCCGGCGCTTTGCGATGAAGACGGTAGCGCTCGCGGTGCGGACCTCACGCCATGGTTTCTTTGAAAGGATCGTACGTGCTCGAACCGTCCTCGTCGAGCAAGTTTAACGAACGAAGCCGACGCTCTTGGTAATACTCGAGCTTGTCCAAACGGGAAGCGACGACGTCAAAGAAACTGGCGGTTTCGATGAGGGCAGACTTCTCGGCGAGACGGACGCGAACGGCGAGGTTTTGACGGTGGGACAGGGAACCCGGGGTGGAGGTGAGGGCGGACTTCTCTTGGTCGACGCCGCGGGTGGCGTAGGCGGAGAGGGCGGCGGCGACGCCGTCGAGAATGGAGGCGCAGCAATCGGCTTCGTTTTCTTTGGAGAGGGGATCGGAGATGAGCTGCCAACACTGCTGGCGAAACAGTGCTTCGAGTAAAAACGCATCTTGGCCTTGGCAGTTGAGCAAACGCAAGAATGTGCGGAGTTCGAGGTCGGGATCGGAGTACGGACGCAACACAAAGGTGGGCGTCTCGCTCAGTCCGGCGACGTCGAGGACGTCGAGCTTGTCGTACAAATTCGGATCGTCTTCGGGGATGGAGAGCGTCAAGGCGTACCCTGGGGACGGTGTCACGGCGTCGACGAACCCAAAGTCTAACGCGAACTGAGTATCCGTACCGTCTGGGGCGTAGTTGACCAATAAAGGTTCACCCGCTTTGAGCGCTCTGTCGGCGTCGACGCGCATCGATCCGCCGCCATCCTTGCCGCCGCCAAAGAGACCAGCCACCGCACCCGCGATACCCCCGTTCGCGGACCATTTCGCCGCGCTCAGTGTGCTGTGATTAATCATATCAATCCCTGGTACGAGCGCGATGTTTGCCCCTTCGCACGGAGGAAGCGCTCTCGATCGTAAAATCCCAAACGCCCATCGAAAACTCGCCTCGTCAAAGAAAGCCCCGGGAAAGACGTCGGGGTAGTTTTGAAACAATCCGGTCGACAAGTCTTCGTACACCGAGCGAAGATACGAATCGTACGACGCGGCGTTATCCAAAAGCTGCGTCCCCGCGAGTTCACTCAGCTCCTCCGCGCTCCAAAACAACGGAGAATCCAAAGATTTAGGAAGCGCCTCGACGTACGGGGCGAAATCCGACGCCGACCCGCGTTGACGCTCCTTCAACAGCGTCAACGCCAACACCGTCCACGGCGCCAACCCACCGGGCGGCGTTTTCAACGCTTCGGATAACTCAGCATCGCCGTACCCGACATCCGGCGTCAACCAGCACGTTTTCGGCACCGTCATCGCTCGCTCATTTTTCCCGATTGGTTTCGTCGCCCGCACCCCCCACCCGGCGTCCATCGTGCTTCCAATCTCTTCGTACGCGTTCGTGCGATACGGTTCCGTTCCGGAGACGTCCGCCCCGCGGGATTCGAGCCAACGCCACAGACGCGTCATGGTTTCCCCCGTTCGGGCGTCGGAATCGGTATCGGAATCGTCACCCGTCGCGCCGCTGCTCGCGGGGCGCACACCGCTCCCTCGTCGCTCGCTCGCGCGCATCTTGTTCGCGTGCGACGACGACGCACCACCGCACCGCCGTCGCATCGACGCGAACATCGACGCCGACGTCGACATCGTCGCTGTTTTACACGTTTTCATCGTCATCGCGCGATGAGGATGCGCGCGCGCCTGAGTGTGGATGGGTGTGGTAGGTTCACCGCGGCGGACCGACTGAGCGAGCGGAATTCATCCGCCGACGCTTTAAAAGACGACTGACGACGGATGACGGGTCACCTTCACCGCGGACGAGGAGTGGTGACGATGACGACGAATGACTCGGCGTACTTCGATCGCGAGGACGACGAGAACGGTGCGACGACGAGGACGACGTGGAGCAAGGCGTCGCTACAACGGCAGAGACATTTAAACGAAACCGACGCATCTTTTGACGCTCTGCCGACTCGCGCGACGAATGCGAAAGGGGCGAATTTCCCGGCGGCGAGAACGATTTTGTGGGACGACGATGACGCCGTGGAATCGTTCGTGCGAAACGCGAGCGACGGCAGTTTTGATGGTGATGATGGTAATCTTTTGAGACGTTGCGAGGCGTTCGCAAACGCGCCGGTCATCTCGATGAGTGGAAGGACGACGGGGGAGATTGCACGGATTATATCCGAGATGGATGATGAGGATGAAGCGGTGGACGGGGTGCGGGCGCGAAGTGGGTGGTCGGTGAGACCGCGGGTGGTTTGTTTGGTCGGGGATAACTCGGACGCGAGCTCGACGGTTACCGTGACGGCAAAGGCGACGAGTCGGCTTCGTCGAAGCGGTGGTGGTGCAGCGGACGTTGGTGACGAGGACGACGAGGACGTCGTTTTGGGTGACAGACAAGTGGAGATTTCAGCCGTGTTGGTGCCTTACGACGCGGTTGGGAACGAGTATTCGGTTTCTTCCACTTTACACGGAACGGCGTGGGACGACGAGGAAGCGCTTCGAAGAGCGTTTCATTTCGGGTGCGAGAGCGACGCCCCTCTGTGTCCGGCGACGTTTTACCCGATGCGTGCCGCCGCGACGCTCGTGGATGACGAGAGTTCGCCGGGAGATTTGGCGCTTCGCATCGTTTTCGCCGTCGACGCGCCAGCGTGTACGTTTGAGCTGAGACGCATCAACCCGCTGCGACTGGCTCTGAACCAAATATCGCGAAATATGCTCGATGTCGACGCGTCCGCGAATACGACTAATCAAAGGAGTGGCATCGCGACGGGGTTTGTGACGCTCGATCGAGCGCGCAGAGTCATCCTTCTCGATGAGTCTGCAACCGGCACTCGGGAAGAACCAGTCACCGGCGTTTGGGTGCGAGGCGTCGACGACGTGGACGTCGCCGCCGTCTGGGCCGCGTGTCTACGATTCGCGTGCTCGGAGAGATTGAACAAGTTGACGCAGCGAGGAAGGTTTTTGCTTGTCGCTTACGTCGCCGGGGCATCCGTGCCGCAGTTTTTTGAAGTGATTGCGTCGCAAGCAAGCTCGCCGTTTGTTCCTTACGGAATCGACGCAGTCGTGCGCCCGGGTGAGTCAATCCTCGTCAAGTCGACCCCGTTGGACGAAGGCGTCGTTCCAAATTACTTTACCGTCAAACCAGAGGAGTACGAGGAGCGGTATTACCGCGACGCATCCACAGATGAAGACGCGGAGGATTACGAAACCGATGACGAGGAAGGCTACGTCGATGAAGCTCTGTACGACGAGGCATACGAGATCGACCGCCGCGAACGCGCCGCGCAGATGGAGATGCTTCAAAAGGAAATTGACTCACTGCGAGACGCGATCGCTCGCGCGTCGGAAGAAGAAGCGAGGCGGGATGAAGAAGAAGAAGATGATGATGATGATAAAGAATACGACGAACTGGGCGAGGCTGAGTACGAAGTTCGCCGAATCAAAGAATCGGATGACGAAGAAGACAACGTGAGTGTGAGCGATCAAGTGCATCTCTTGGCGGAAGATCTCAATAAGAAAATAATGCAATCTCGAGGCGTGGCGGAGGATGAAAGCACGTTTAGAGTTGGATTTGATCCCGCCGCGGCTGGCTACGTTCGCGTCCCTGACAACGAAGCCGAAGCCGAAGCACTGGCTGACGCCTTGCGTGACATCGACGAAGATATCCTCCGACTTCGTCGTCCAAACGAACTCGCTTTGGATCGCGAGAGCGAACTGCGCGCTCAGTTGCGCGCTGAATACGGTGATGTCCCTCAAATGGTCACCGCCGACGCTGACGCAAAGAATGCGAGCGACAAATACTTTCCAAAAATCAAATTTAACCCGGACGCGTTGATCGATGAAGAGGAAAAGGAAGAGGACGACGATATTATCAAGCGTTATGTCGATCAATACGGCGAAGACGGTCTCCTAGCGGCGTTGTAACGATTTTGTAGAATAAACGTGTGAGATGCGTGTAAACACTGGTTGACGAGCGCTTCAGTCCTCGACGTACATGATCGCTTTAGCGCCGAGAAGCACCGTGAACCCGCGCGTTCTTCAAGCAAGACGAACGAACGTTCGCGTTCGCGCCGTGGACGAGGGATACTGCGCTCTCGTGTGTACTTCGAAGGAGTGTAAACGCATCGGTCGCAGTCCGAGAACGCTTGCCTTGTTACAAGAGCTCGTGGAGAACGACCCCGAGTTTGCGGGCCTGAGCGTCGGAACGACGCGCTGCCAGAGCGAGTGCGCAGACGGTCCGAACGTCAAGCTTCTTCCAGAGGGCGCTGTGCTGAACGACTGTCGGAGCGAAGAAGACTGCAAGACTGCGCTGAGACGACTCGCCGCTTACGAGCGTTCAACGTGATGACGACGCACAGGGCGACGTTGATCGTCGAACAGCTCGAACGACGCGCCACGCCGAGTGTCAAGACGTGGATGACAAATTACATGAAGGGTAGCACGCCGTTCATCGGTTGCAAGATACCCGTTGTCCGGGAGTCAGTGCGTTGCGTCGTCGGCCCAACGTCTAAAAAGCGTGGCAGAGGTGACGACGACAATGACGATGCAAAGACAACAGGCGTAGCTAAGACGTACGTTGAAGATGCTATTTCGTTACTGCGACACGACTGCGGCGACGCAAAACAGGCGGGGATCATTCTGCTATGCGAACACGAACCACTGTCGACGTTGTCGGATGAGACACTGCTGCGGCAACTCGAGTCGCAAGTTTTACGCACGAAGGAGCGATACGTGAACGACTGGGCGGTCGCGGATTCCCTCGCGATAAAAGTATTGAAGAGAATGTGGAAGGCTAACCCGAGATTGGCACCGAAAATTCTTTCCTGGGCATCCGATGAAAACGCAACACTTTGGCATCGACGACTCGGCATCGTCGCCTTTGTCAAAGAATTTGGATCGCTCCCCAAGGGTATCGACGCGTTTCAACTCGTCAATGCGTGCGAAGATAATCTCTTAGCCGCTCCGGATGAACGTTTCGCGCAGACTGGGACGGCGTGGGTGACTCGATACGCTTTGGCGTGCGGCGACAACGTCGTGCGAGAGTACGCGCTGAACATGGTCGTAAGGCATGGTAAGCTTTGGACGACAGAAGCGAAGAAATCGCTCGTGGAACAAATCACGCGCGATTCGGCCACGAAGGAGCGCATTTTGAACCTCGGCTGATTCAATTTATTCTTTTTAGAGTGCTTGTTTGGAATTGACAAAGTAAAGTTTAAATTGTTACATAAATGCTGCGAAGCTCAACTCGGATAGAGGAACATGCCTTTAATCCCCTCCGGATCGATGATGAACCCGAGCGCGCGGTAGAATGGGATCACATCTTGATCTGCGAATAGCGTCACGTTTGCAACATCTCGCGCGAGGAGCGACCGAATCATAGAAGTTACTAAAGCTTTGCCTAAGCCGACGCCCTGGTAGGCCGGATCGACGATAATGTCCCAGAGCGTGGCGTTGAAGACGTGATCGCTCGTGGCTCGCGCGCAACCAATCAAACGACCTTTCGAAGTATCCCCTCGATTACCAGTATCGGGATCAACGTCGACCTCGTAAAGCGTCGCCACCATGAAGGAGTTTTCGAGCGCTCGCTTGATCTTCTCTCTGGGTCTCTCCGGCCATCCCACGGCCTCGCACAAGCGCTCCACCTCCATGACATCCAAGGTTGCGGTCGTGCTAAACACAATTGCCTTGGTTTTACCGCTCGCATCAACCTTTGAGCTGAGCTGCACGTCCGCCTGTTGCGAAGGAACAAAAATAGGTCAGAACGCCTTCTTTTCAACACGAGACAGTGGGCGTCGTCTGGAACGCAACTGTCGGCATACGCGCGCGTTTAAACAGCGGGACACGTACCTCGATACCCTTCTCTACGAATGCGTATGGCTCGACGACGCCAGAGCCTTCACTCCTCGATGTGGACGGGCTCAACGCGCGCGGAATCGCTCTCGCCAGCCTGTTGCCTCCTCTCTCCACGCCGAGTCGCCGCACCGGCGCGACCGTTGCCGACGTGGACGCGACCGAAACCATCGCCGCTCGCATGTTACTCTTTCACGCGATCAGCCTCGGAGCTTTGACGGCGCGCGTCTGTGGACGTCCTCGCGTCCAACTCTGGCGGGAAAAATCTGACGTGAGATTGATTTGACTGAAGTGACACTTTCACTGCGTCATAACGCGAACGACGACGTCGAATATGCACGGACGTCACCGACAGACGAAAGAAGAGCGAGAACAACGGCGCAGTGCGAACATCGAACGCGTTCGTAACTTTAACGCGCTTCAGGTGCGTGGAACACGTTCTTTAAGATTATTGTCGTGTGCTGACGGAAAACTTTCCACGCGTAGGCTGACGTTTTACGACGACGACGCGAGGGCTTGAGAGACGATGCGTCGATGAAAGCGTGCGCAAAGCTCCTGGGTTTGTGTCCAGAGGTTTTAACGGGCTGGAACTATCGCAGAGAGACGTTGGAGGCGAGAGAGAGCGAAAGAGAAGATGCAACCGTCGCGAAAGGCGCCGAAGCGGAAGCGTCCACGAGCGATGACTGGTGGAGCCCAGAGCTCGCGCTCAGTGAGACGGCGCTGCGGAACAATCCAAAGAGTTATCCGTCGTGGTACCATAGAAAGTGGGTGATTGAAAGGCTCATCGCCAAGTTTGGTAAAGAGAAGGGCGAGGTGCGGGAAGTGCTCGAACGCGAGCACGGGCTGTGCGTCAAACTGCTTGAAGCGGACGATAGAAACTTTCACTGTTGGGCGTACAGACGCTTCATCGTTGGACTACTCGAGCGCTCGAGCGAGAACGAACTGGCGTACACGATGACGAAGATTGAGAGCAACTTTAGTAACTATAGCGCTTGGCACCATCGAAGCGCCGAGCTCACGGCGCGAGGAGAGTTGACCAAGGAGACGCTAGATGCGGAATTCGAGCTCGTCGCGAACGCTTTTTACACCGAACCGGAGGATCAAAGCGCGTGGATGTACCACAGATGGCTCACGCTCCGAGCTAAAGAACTTCCCGATGAGAGCAAGCGCTCTGATACTCTCGAAAAGGCGCTCGACGTCTGTCGCGAAGTCTCAGAGCTCGAACCCGCGTGCAAATGGCCGCTGTTGGCGCAAGTGATCATCACTGAGAAGAGGGAAGAAAAGACGTTCGAGCGTTTAGCATCCATCGATCCAGCTCGGCGAGGATATTACCGGGATATCGTCGCCGCGGGCTCGGCGGCGGCGACATAATCCCGACGACGTCGCGCGGTTCAAACGGGGAGACCAAGGAGAAAATAGTACCATCTTAGTAATGGGCAGCGATTAGTCATTTTGTATAGTGTGAAACACAGTCGTATTACATCATGAAATTATGTGCACTCGAAAGTATTCGCAAGCGTCGAGATTAAAAAAGTATTCATCGTAAACGCATCCTAATGTCCTCTATAGTAAGTCGCCAAATTGACTACTCCACTGGCTCATACAGTTGCGACGCCATCGTCGCGATCACCATTTTGCGCGTGCGGTACAGCGAAAACGTCTATTGAAGTTGGGCATACCACAAACCGGTGATCTTGACATCCTTCGGCACCTTGGCACCAAGATCGGTGTCAGACGGCTGGATGGACTCGAAGACGCCAGCAATTTCACCGGTGGCCGGGTCGTACTTGGCCACGTTGAACACGGCGGAACCCTTGAGCGCGGCAGCGTTCTTGGTGTTTTCCTTTTGGAGTTCTTCGGAGTCAGCGCGCGCCGGGAGGGCAACGGCGTTGTCGTAACCGGTGGAACCACCACGGCCCTTCGGGTCGAGGAAGGAGGAACCACGGTAGGACGGCACAACGAAGTCACCACCGAATTGGGAGGTGTTACCCTTACCGGTGAATTCCTTCAAGGTGAAGAGGAACGGAACACGCTCACCACCCGGCAATTGGACGGTGACCGGGGCGTAGTCGAGACCATCCTTCTCTTGGATGGCGACGGAGCCATCAGAGCCGACCTTGAAGGAGCCAGCCATGCCGTCGAGGGTGTAGGTAAGACGGGTCATGAGGCGGGTCTTGGAGAACTCGGACTCACCAGCCTTGAATTGGGATTCTTCCTTGACGGTGAAGGAGGTCGGTTCCATGCAGAACTTCTCGAGGGCGTAGTCGCCAGCCTTGATTTCCTTGCCGGAAACGCCGCCTTCGACGACCGGGCAAGTGTTGGCGAGACCGGTGCCCTTCACTTGGAGGTAGGTCAAGCCTTGGAGTTCGTCGTAGGTGACGGCACCCGCGGACTACGATTGTTAAACGAGCGCAACTGGTTAGTCATCGGTCGAGATCGTTTCGACGGTCCGCCTCGATCGGCGCGCGCGCGCGCTTCATCTTCATCAGACGAGAGGAAAGCTCTCGACTAACAACTCATACTGTTTCCCCATACACCATTTTATCCGAGGCATCGGTCGTCGATCGATCGATCGAGGAAAAAACCAACCGCTTTCTCGGATAACAAACAAATCCCGATGGAGATTCTCTGTCTGAGTGGGTTGTATTTTCACCGTTCACGACTCGACAAAAAACATCAACAACGACAACGGACAAACACGTGGAACCGACAGACGCGTCGGGTCGTTCGGATGGCGAGCAACGGGTCGTCGGGTTGGGGCGACATCGAAATCGTACCTGCGCGAGGACGGCACCGGCGACGCCGAGGGAGACGGACGCCTTGGAGACCTTCTCGGCGAATTGCTTCATGTCAGCGCGAGCGGCCGTCTTGACGGAGGATCTGTCGCGAGACGGAGAAAACGAGGTCGTAACGTCAGTAACAGCGAACGAGACGAATGATGTGATGATATCGGCGACGATCTACCGCTGAGGAATCGACGCGACGCGACGACGAGAAGGGAGCCGACGCGACGAATCGACGCGACGAATCGAAACGAGAATTAATATCCCCGTTTCGTTTCCCGCCGCCGACCCGCGGGAAAACCCGCGACGGCGGTCGCGCGCGGTCGGTTTCACGAAACGCATATCGTCCCGATCGTCCTCGATCGCGAGCGAACCCCGATACGAACCCCACGGAACGTGGACGCCGAGCGTCGACGCCGAGCGTCGCCTCTCGGTGCATCGCGCGCGATGCGCGTCAAAGAACTCGTTCGCTCTTCCCGCACACCGCGCGCGGCGTCCCCGACCGTCGCGTCGTTCGCACGCGTCCCGAACGACGACCCGACCCGCGATCGCGATCCAGGGGTCCCGCGGTCGCGATACGAGCGCATCGAGCGTCGACGCGTGCGACTCTGCGCGACGCGATCCCGCCCGCGATCGTCGCGCGAGACCCCCGCGCGCGCGCGCGTTTCGAATCGTCTTCACATCTCACGCACCGCTTGACAGACTTGGACGCCTTGAGGGCGGAAACCTTGCCGAACACGGCGGAGGAGGTGATGGACGCCATGGTGATAGACTTGTGACTTTCTTGGAGCGCACGAATGGCGCCCGCCGAGGTCGGGGTCGGGAGAAAGAACGATTCGTTCGGGTGGTGGATTTATCATTCAAACACGCGTGTCTTGTTTTCTTCTCCATATCTATGTATTACGTTCTACAGTATGAGCACATCATCCACGGTTCTGAATTTCGGACATGTGGGGCCGATAGAAACGCCCGGGTCACGGGATCGTCGACGCCCGGATCCGCGATCGAGGGAGGATTCACCACTGGACGGATCGATCGATCTATGGATCGATGGATGGATGGATGGATGGAGTTCGGACATCTGGGTCGAGCTCGCGCGGACAAAAAAAGGAGAGAAAGTCGTCCTCGCGCTCGCTGGCGGCTGCGAAAGCGAACGGCGAACGCCCGACGACGACGGCAGAAGCGGGACGCGAAATAGTCGGGACGTCGCGCGAGTCGTTGCGTTCGGAGACAGCACCAGTGGCGGGACGACGACGACGACGACGACGAGCTGGACGACGGCGTCAACGTCAACATGTTGCGAAGAAACGCGCGTTTGCGGCGGGAGTTCGTGTACAGAAAGTCACTCGAAGGCAAAGAGCGCGAACTGTACGAGAAGAAACGGACGATACGACAGTGCTTGGAGGATGGAAAGGCGATACCGACCGAGTTGAAGCGGGACGAGGCGAAACTGCGAGAGGAGGTGGCGCTGGAGGACGCGAGGACGGCGTCGTACGGGGCGCAGACGGTGGATGACGAGTACGCGAGGGCGAACGAGACGGAACCGAGGGTGCTGCTGACGACGTCGCGGGACCCGTCGAGCCGGTTGACGCAGTTTGCAAAGGAGTTAAAGTTGTTGTTTCCGACGTCGCAACGCGTGAACAGAGGCTCACAGATTTTGCCCGATCTCACCGAGTTGTGCAAGACGGGCGGCTTTACCGACTTGGTGATGGTGCACGAGCACCGGGGGGAGCCTGATGGATTGGTCATCTCCCACATGCCCTTCGGTCCGACGTGTTACTTTGGTCTATCGAATACGGTGATGAGACACGACATTAAGGATCAGGATATCGGTCACGTCTCGGAAGTTTTCCCGCATTTAATTTTGGAAAACTTTACGACGCCGCTGGGAAAGCGCACCGCGACGGTGCTCAAACACTTGTTTCCGGAACCCAAAGCGAAGAGTAAGCGAGTGGTGACGTTTGCGAACGACGCAGATTACATTTCACTCAGACATCACACGTATGAAATGCCTCGCGGGGCCAAATCTGTCGCCCTGACGGAGATTGGACCACGCTTTGAGATGCGTTTGTACCAAATCAAGCTCGGGCTCGTCGACCAAGACGACGCCGACGTGGAGTGGTCGCTGCGTCCGTTCATGCGTTCGGGTAAGAAAGCGAGACTTTAGGTGATTCATAGCGGAACAAGTTTTCTTTTAAAAACAATACGTAGAAACTAGGTAGAAATAAATGGAGCTCAAGCCGATCCTTCTTTGGTGTACGCGACGTCGAGGCCAGCTACGGATCCACCCGAGCGAATCTCCTGTGCGAGATGCGTGACGTCGTTGAAGACTTGAAACCCAACACATGGCCCGTCCGTCGCAATGTCAAAGTGAAGTCTGTGTACGCACGCGTTCTGCGAACAAAAGAGCGAAGATTGCTTACCCGTGGTCCTCGGAGAGTCAAAGAGCGTCTTGAGCAGGATGTCGATGAACATTCCGTGCGCGACGACGTAAACATCCGCCCGAGGCTCATCTCCGTCGTGCATCGCCCTCGCCTTGCCCCACAGCCACTTACTGACTTTATCAACGCGACTTTGCGCGTCCACGACGCTCTCACATCCCCGACTCGGATCCCACCATCCATTTTCCATATCCTTTGGAGCGTCGCAAATCGGAAACTCCTTCTCAATCTCTTCCCGCGTCATCCCGGTGTGACCGATCGGCGCGCCCTCACCCCCGCGCGCGCCCTCGAAACACCCACCGTGTTCGTGAAGATCGCTCCGCACTCTGACCCGCACCCCGAGCCCGGAACCGACGGCTGAAGACGTCAGCAAACACCTTCGCATGGGCGAGCTCCAAACCTCCACGCTCCTCGTCGGCGTCGCCTCTCTCTCCAACTCAAACCTCTTCCGCAGCGCCTCCGCCTGCGCCTTACCTCTTTCCGTGAGCCCTGGATCGGAACTCCGCCCCGGATTGTGCAATCCCGGTTCCGCCAGCGCGTTATTCGCAGACTGCGCGTGTCGAATCAAGTAAAGGTACATGGCTGACGCTTTCGTTTGAGACGAGACGATGCCAAAACTCTGCGCGACCGAACGAGCGATTGATTCGACGTCGCGACGCTCACTTTTGCCTCGAAACCGACGACGGCGGCGGTTTCTTCTTCTTTCTTCGACGATCGCTCGGCGTCGACGTCTGACGCGTCGACGTCTGTGCGCGACTTCGTGTATACACTGTTTGTACATAGCGTAACGGTTTTCGCACACATTTCATTCAAATGCGTCGTCGGAGACGGTGCGCCACGTCAGTCGCACTCGCGCGCGCGACCGCGACGCGCCGCGCTCAAACGAACGAGCTCCGGGGTGGGGAAGAAAAGGACGCGTTCACGACTCGATCGATCGACGCGCCGGTTCCGTCGACGTCATGGGATGCGTCGCGAGTAAAAAAGCAAAGGATGACGACGATGAGAATTCGAGCGCGAGACGTTTGGAGGACGCGGATGATCTTCCTCGTCGAGACGACGGAACGCTCGATCTGTCATCGCTTTTGGCGCGAACGAGCTCTGGGGGCGTGATCGAGCCGCCGCGGGACGATGAGTTTGAAGAGAGCGAACACGGAGACGGGGTGGGGATGAGAGGAACGTCAGCGAGGGGCGGGCCGAGAAAGACGCAGAGCGGCGGATTGACGTCGCCTTCGAGACGGGCGAGAACGGGAGCCGATGCCTCGATGTCGCCGTCGAATTCATTGCATTTTAGGGGTGATAATTCGAGTGTTCGGCACGATAGGAGCGCGTCGACGCGGCGGATTGGTCGAGAACGTCTTGAATCGCAACGGTTTCCGTCGAGCGGAGCGCTCACGTCACCGTACAAGGCGGCGCGACCAGAGGAATTCGAGCGCTCGATTTCGGGAGGTAACAAAGGTCAGGCAGAACCGGGTGAAAGGGCTGTAATGATGTCGCCAGTGTCAGCGCGCGGTGATATGAGCGATCGCAAGACTGGTTACGATCGTGCTGATCGAACGCCGAGTTTGGAATACCTCAACGAGGCGCGCAAGAGAGGCAACGGATGGGCTCCGCCGGTGAAGAGCACTTCAATCGTAGCGCAAGCGAGGAAACGCGCCATGCACAAGAGAACGCTTTCGGAAGAACCGAGCGCTTTTGTAGGAGCACAGCTCGCGTATAGACCACCGACAGGATTAGAAGACGTGAAGGAGGTTCCAACGCGTTACCAACGCGCTCAGTTTCTCGAGGCGGTTAACGTCGCCGTGAGCGAGATGAAAGAAAGGCAAGATTTCGTTCGTCGTCTCACCTTGGAAACGATCGAGAGTTGCAAAGCGCTGGCCGAGCTCGAGGGCCCCGTCGAGGCGCTACTCAGGCTAGAAAATATCGATAAGAACGCCTCTGAAGTGCTATCGATGCAACAGCCGACGGCGACAAAGCACGTCGAATTCGCGTCTGACACACACAGCGGCTCTGGTTTCGCAGAGCCCTCGTCGAACAGCGTGTTCAGCGAGGATGGCGATGAGGTATCGAGTGCCATCTCTACGTATTCGTTTCAAATGGAAACATCTCCGCGCACGTCTGATAGAAGTGTCGATTTCGTCATACAGAGGCCAAAAGAGGACTTCTCCATCGATGAGCTGGAGCGTGAGCTGATTTCAGTGAAGGCGTCGCTCGTCGACGAATAGCCAATCGCGCTACCCGAGATTTGGCTCGAAAATTTAGGACAAGAGTAGTCAACAGATGTTTAGAGTTAGTATGTGGCTGTGGCTGCGACGATTATCTGAAAGTAATCATAACAAATTTCATCTAAAGGAGAACCTAAAGAGCTTAGTCGAACAAGTCGAAGTCCATGTCGGCTTCTTCCTCTTCTTCCTCGACGGCCGCGGCGGCAGCCTTCGGGGCGTCTCCGCCACCAGCGGCCGGAGCAGCAGCGGCGAAGGCACCCGGGTTGGCGAGGTAAGCCTTGACCTTGTCGGCGAGCTCGAAAGAGTACTCGGTGCCGATGGCAATGGCGAGCACGTTCTTGTACGCATTGACAATAGAGTGCGGCACGGACGCGAGGGTCGGGTAGCCGGAGCCGAGGGAGAGGGAAGCGATGGTCTTGACACCAGCCATGAACTTGGCCTCGAGAGCGTCGTCGGTAATGTCCAAGACAGCGGACGGGTACATGGCACCCTTGTCGTAGACTTCAAGAACTTCCAAGCCGTAGGTGAACGGGGTGAACTTCATCTTACCGAGCAAAGCAGCGGCGGAGGAGGAAACACGGTCACCAACCTTCAACACGGTAATGTCGTTGAGGATTTCAATCGTACCCTTGTTAATCTTCGTCGCAATGTTGAGCGTTTGGAAGAAAGACGTTTGGGACGGTTCCATACCAGTCGGACCAGCCGGAACGACAACCTCAACCGGGGCGATGGCGCCGATACGGGCCGGGGCCGGCACAACGAATTGCTTAATCTTCGTGCGGGTTTCGAGCAAGTCACCCTTGGTGAAGATGATACCGACGTTACCGATGAGCTTGTTAGCCAAGATCATCCAGGTGTCGTCACCCTTCGCCTTGCAGTAGTTGGAGATGCACTTGCGCATCAACGTGTTCTTACCCATGAGAACGACGGATTCCGGGCGGCAAGCCTGCGCGTGGTGAGAGCGAAACGAGCGAGTAGTCAGTCAAAAGTCCTAGGTCGGTTCACGTTGAAAGCTTCGCGCGAGGTGTTCGAGCGTGCAAGCCCCAGCAAGATCGCGCGAGCTCCAGGGCTTTAGGGCTTTGGTGCGACATCCGCGACAACGACTACTTACCGCACGGATGTCCATGAATTGCTTGGAACCGACGTTGTCGGCGTGGACCAAAAGAGCGGTGTCATAGTTGTCCAATAAGTCGTTGACACGCTGGGCGTAGCCTTGCTTCTTGATAGCGGCGGCGGACGGCATCTTTTTCGATTTCGCTTGTGTAGGTTCCTTAAAACGGCGGGACCAAGTACTGCTTACAAATGCAGCAAGGAGAGTGAGAGCGTTTTACACTTCTTTAACCCGTGCGCCGTGTATGTCGATACGGTTAAACCTGTATTCGACTGTGGTGCGTTCGCGACGGCTGGAGCGTCGCAAAGAGGCGGATCGGTTGGAAATCCAAGTCAGTCTCTTTCGACGACGGACGCGACGAACACGACGCACCGAGGACGGGGATCGATTGACAAATGTGGGTCGACCATTTGGCGATTCACGACTCGTCATTTTGGAAATGTTTTGTCTTCTTCTAGTTTCACATTGGTTTATTTTCGTCTAAATACGTATGATGAGGCTATATTTAGGAAACCATCGCGTCGTTGGTTTCGTTGAACATGTAGTCGCTCGAGTAGTCCAACATGAACTGCGTCGAACGCTTGACGTCCAGGAACATGCCGTACACTTTAGAGACGTCTTCTACGTCCACCTTGGCAGATTTGCGTCGGGACGCCTTGAGCGAGGCTGCGGAAATGAGCTGAATGGCGTAACGCAAGCTCGTCTCGCACGCAATTTTGCAAAGCAAGTCCTTCGCGTCGTCGCTCAACACGACGTCTTCCTCCTCGCATCTAATCTCCAGGATGGCCTTCATCTCACGCTCATCGTACGGTTGCGTGTGAATGATGAGTAACCGGTCTAAAAGGTCGATCGGGATGCCATGCGGCGAACGGAACTCGGTGCCGCGAATCTTGGTGATGCCACGATTCGTGGCGACAACTAGAATGGGCGCTAGTTCGTTTTCGAGCGCTCTGTTGAGGAAGGAAAAGCACTCGATGTCGAGCATGTGCACCTCATCGATGAAGAGCACGCCCGGAATGATCTCAGCCTTGCCTTCTTCCTTCCACTCACCAACTTTTGAGTCAATTTGCTCGCGAATCTCCGCGCGAATCTCGCCAGTGTCACCGGCAAAGAGCGCCAAGAATCCCTGAGTCCTAGAGTTGATGACGTCAATCTCGTGGAGGGAAACAGTGTGCACGACTTCCTTGCGCTTCTGCAATTCCCCTTCAGGGCACGCGACAAACTTGGTGGTGGCGCCCATGGCGTCGTAGTCGCGCGACTTTGAGAAAGAGCGACCGAGCTTGGTGATTCCACCACTCGCCTTGTCAATGCTGATGACGTCACCCGCGTTCACCTTGGCCTTTCCGATCGCCTCGATCATTTTCGTTCCCAAGTCGTATACCGTCTCCATATCGCTCGTTTTCATGGTCAACTTTCCAGTCTTTGCAGCATTCGCAAACGATCCCACCGGTTTGTCAATCTCAATTTCCACCACTTCGCCCTCAATAATCTCCGTTTCCTCCTTGATCCGCACCCCGATAGCCTTACGAAACGCTTGAGTCAACGCCTCCGTTTTACTCATCTCCATGGAGAAGATCTCGCTCGCTGCCATGGACGCGAAAGGAGTCTCTTCGCCCAGAGACTTGGCCATGCCCATGGCGATCGCCGTCTTACCAGTCCCCGGTTGACCCGCGATGAGGACACCGCGTCCCGCGATCGTTCCATCTTTGATCATGTTCGTGATCACACCCGCAGCTTTCCTCGCCTTGAGCTGGCCGACGAGGCCCTGAGACGCTTGGCGCGCGTCCAACGCATCGTCCAATCCAAGACCTCTCACGTGCGAGTGCGCGCCGACACGCTCCACGCGGGTCAACGCGCTCGACGAGCTCGGGGGGAGTCCTATGTCACCGCTCATCGCGAATAGACGAATAGACGAGCGCGCTTTAGCGACCGTTTGTTTATTTTCGCGCGCACGCGTCTCGACGCGCGGTCGAGTGACGCGCGCGTGCACCGTCGTAGACGTCGTCAAACGTTGGATTTTCGATTCTTTCTTCACTTTTGTGGGGACAAAATGACGAGTCGTGAACCCTCGTTTCGAAGCTGAATTTGATTACTACAAGTCTCTAGCGGCGCGCGCGCTTTGGCGGCGTCTTCGTCTTTGTCTTTGTCTTGGTCGAAGGTTTTTTAGACTTTTTAGATGACGACGGTCTGTCTTTGTCTTCCTCTTCGTCGGCGTCTTCTTCGTCGTCGTCGCTCTCATCTTGAACGTCAATGTCGGCGTCTTCGTCAGCGTCTTCATCGTCGTCGAGCTTGGACGGATCGACGGCGTGCTTGTAGTCGTCGTCAATCATGGAGGCGTAGTCGTCGGCGGATGCGAAAATGTCACCATTGGTGAAATCTTCCATCGAAACGTCGTTGCCGTCCGTCTCCATCGGACCTTCATCGACGGCGCGCTTGATAGCCTTGACAGCCTTGTCCTCCGCCTCGCGCTCCTTGGCTTCGGATTCCTTGAGTAGGTAGCCCGGCGGTTTACCGTACGCCTTGGCGAGTGCGTCGAGGTTGAAGCGATCGTCATCGATGCCTTCTTCGATGAGCTCAGACTTGAGGATTTCTCGCTCGGCTTCCTCGTCGCTCTCCTCCTTGAACTCGTGTTTGCCAATCTTTTTCAGCGGCACGGTTAACTCTTCATCGGAATCGGAAGCTTCATCAATGTTGATCTCTTCGACGTCGAGCTCGTCTTCGCTCTCTTCACCTTCGGACTCGCTATCGTCAAACTTCTTCTTCGGCAATTCGCCGTCGTCATCCGACTCCGGCTCATCGCTGTCTTCATCCTCAGTCGTCTGCTTGTCAGCCTTCTTCTTCTTAGCCACCGCTTTTTCAACCTTGTTGGCAAAGTATCTGTGGAAGAAGACCTCGGATGGATCCACCTCTGACTCTGTGAGAGAGGCAAACTCTGCGGTTCCGGGCATAAAGGAACCATCCGTCGCGTCGTCCGCGCCTCGCATGATTGCAGATCCACCACCCTTGGACTTTTTCTTTGGTTTCTTCTGCAACCACTTGTCGAGGAAGACGGTGAGCGTCATGTCCGCCAAAGGATCTCCATCGTATTCAATCGGATTACCCTCGAGTAGAGTCTTAGACATGGCGGACACGGACGGATGCGATGAAGCAGCGAGCACGGTGAGCTCCCACCAGCAGCACGTCTCCGCGCGCGCGTACAAGGGTTCGCGCTTCTCCATGTCGTATCGATCGCTCGCCTTTGCAACCTTTCGTTCGTCGCCCTCCGCTTCGTCGTCCGAAGACTGATCGCTATCGCTCTTGGACGTCGCAGCAGCAACGGTTTTCGCGTCGTCATCACCTTCGAACAAGCCAGTACGTTCATCGTCGCTGCCGTCGCTCTTGGCGTCGGTGAAATGCTCCACGCAGTCGACATCCGCCTCTCGTGGTTGACGAATCGCGCTCCAATGCGACGGCTGCTTGACTAGGAACGCACTGATTGCCATCAGGGAACCGCACGCAAAAGTCGCCGGCGCTTGCGACGATACTTGCAGCAAGCGTTTCACTATCGCCGCCGCTCGTTTCGGGGCCACATCCTCGCGAAGGCTTTTGAAGATGAGCGAGAGCACTTGGGCGTTGTTTGACGAGCGAACGAGACCCGGATGCAACAGCAACGCGTAGAGCGCGCGGTAGTATCGATCGCTGACGGATGAGCGCGCGGAGAGAAGCTGGAAGAGCAACATCATCGCTTGAAGCGCGCCACCCAAGTTGGGAGAGTGCGCAATCGTGAAGAGCGCTGGGGAAATTCTATCGATGAGCGCGTCCACTTTTTCGCTCGCGACGTACGGAAAAGCTCTATTGATGCCCGTCAGGAGTGCAGAGACGACTCGAGCGTCAACACCAGCTCCTATTTGCGCCGGTTGTTCTGGCTTTTTCGGAGCTTTACCGCGGCCTCTACCGGATCTACCCCCTCTACCCCCTCTACCGCCTCTACCGCCTCTACCGCCGTCGCGATGGCGGCCCTTGTCCTTCTTTTTCGGCTCTGGCGCCGCCGGTTCCTCGTCCTCTGGATTCTTCTTGAGCGACAGCTTGTACAAGTGCTGGAACAATCCAAAGTACGCGTCGATGAGCTGTTCCGCGAGCGCGGCGCCGTCGCTACTGCGCGAAAGAGGCATCTGGTTGAGCATTACGGCGGCGTAATACTGAGCCTTCAATCCCACGCCTCGGCGAAACGTAAACGCTTCAACTTCGCGAGCGACAATGCGCTTCATCGCGGGGTGCGCCTTGATGAGCTCCAAGCAATAGTAAGACGCGCTCGACGCAATCTTTCTCGAAGGATCACCGAGTTTGTTCACCAAAATGTTCAAAAGCTGTCTTTCACCCTCTGGTTTCGCCTTGAGAAGCGCGTACGCGCTCTTCAAAGACTTCTCCTTGAGAATGGGGAGCGGATCCCGCGACAACTCGTCCAGCGCTCCGACGAATCGCAGGTACATGCGCTTGATCGAATCCTCCACGTACCAGTACATCAACCGCTTCCTTTCGTGTGGCGCGCTCGCCGCCGCCGACAGAGGTTGTTCGCTAAAGTAACGCAACTTTCTATCCGGTAAAAGGCTCTCTCTGAAGAGCGTCTCCAGCGCCGTGATGGCTTGCACCGCGCTCCGTTTCCCGCCGCTCGCCCTCGCCCGCTCAACCAACCCCAAAAGCGATTCAAGCGATTTCAGATTCGCCGCCGGGTCTTCCGTCACGCTCAACACGTTCGCCGCCACCTTATCGCTCGCCGTACCGCTCGTCCGAACCATTTCCAACCACTTTGAGCTCGCGTCTCCGTGTCGCTGCATCTTCTTCGCGTACGCGTTGGTCCGTTCCTCCAGCGCCCCTTTCGCCGTCGCCTCCTTCGCCTCGAGCGTCCCCCGCGTCGGTTCCCCTTCGCTCATCGCGCTCTTCCGCGCCCCAGCCTCCATCTCGTCGTCCAACGCGCGAGCCGACTCGTACCACGAAGACGACAAAGCATCCGGCGTCGACGCCGACGCTCCGCCCGTCGGTTTCGGCGCCGGTCCCGCCCCTGGATTCCACGGCCGTTTCGGTCGTTTCGTCCCCGCACCGCGTTTCTTCGCCTCATCCTCCCCTCCGTCGTCGTCGTCGTCGTTCTCGTCGTCGTCCGCTCTCCCCCGTCGCCCCCGTCGCCCCGCCGTCGTCGTCGTCTCTCTCGTCGTCGTCGTCTCTT
>Ga0255770_10000918_pt1 | contig 27504 bp, 27 predicted proteins | sample 071ome_22_FD_179968 | JGI IMG/M metagenome (GOLD analysis project Ga0255770, IMG submission 179968) | Coastal salt marsh microbial communities from the Groves Creek Marsh, Skidaway Island, Georgia - 071404AT metaG (version 2) | ecosystem: Environmental > Aquatic > Marine > Intertidal zone >...
TAGACAGTATATTTCTATCGAAACTGCTTAAGTTTCAATATATATTTTTTTATGAAAAGCGCCCTTTTGGCGCTTTTTTTTTAGAGGAGAGTTAAATGTCATATTCAATTGTTTTTCCAGGACAAGGTTCGCAATCCGTTGGAATGTTGAGTGAACTTGCAGAAAATTTCCAAGTTGTTAAGGAGGTTTTTCAAGAGACAAGCGATACATTAGCTATTGATCTTTGGAAAATGTGTCAGACAGATGGTGACTCCCTTAATCAGACAATCAATACTCAACCGGTAATGTTAGCAGCAGGATATGCAACATATAAAGTTTTAAAAGGAGAAGTTAATCTAAAGCCTGAATCATTTTCTGGACATAGCTTAGGGGAATATACAGCCCTTGTTGCTGCTGATTCAATTGCATTTTCTGATGCCATTAAACTGGTTAGAAAGAGAGCTGAATTGATGCAAGATGCTGTACCTTCTGGTACTGGAGGTATGGCTGCAATCTTGGGTTTATCTGACGATGAAGTCATTAATGTATGCTTGAACTACAAAGGAGAAGGTGTGGTTGAGCCAGTAAATTTCAATTCTCCAGGGCAAGTGGTAGTGGCAGGAAGTAAAAAGGCAGTTGATGAGATATGTGAACTGATGAAAGAGGCTGGAGCAAAAAGAGCAGTTCCCCTCCAAGTAAGTGTTCCTTCTCACTGTTCACTCATGAATACTGCCTCAGATAAATTCGCAGAATTTATCAATGAAACCAATATTCAATTACCTAATATATCTGTTATTCACAATGTAAATGCCTTATCGTCAGATGATATTGATCAAATTAAGCGAAACTTAATTGATCAAATCAAGAAACCTGTTCTTTGGACCAAGACCATTTCCAACATGTCAAAGTTTGGAATAGAAAAAATTATTGAGTGTGGACCTGGAAAGGTTTTAGCGGGTCTTACTCGCAGAATAGATAAAAGTCTTTCAGCAAACGCTATAATTGATAAAAGTTCTTTAGAAGAAACAATCAAGGAGATTTCATAATGGCCAATTTATCAGGAAAAGTTGCTTTAATTACGGGCGCAAGCAGAGGAATTGGTCAAGCAATTTCATTAACTCTTGGAAAAAACGGTGCAACTGTCATTGGAACTGCTACTAGCGAATCAGGCGCTAATGCAATATCAAAAACATTTCACGCAAATAGTATCACAGGAAAAGGATTTGCCTTAAATGTGACTGAAAATGATCAAATAGAAGATCTTATGAAATCCATTAGTGATGAATTTGGATCTATCGACATCCTTGTTAATAATGCCGGTATCACTAGAGATAATTTGTTGATGAGAATGAAAGATGATGAGTGGAATGACATTATGAATACTAACTTAGCATCGGTCTATAAAATGTCAAAAGCTGTTCTTCGTGGCATGATGAAGAAAAAAAGTGGAAGAATCATCTCGATAGCATCCGTAGTTGGTGCAATGGGTAATGCGGGTCAAACCAATTACTCTGCTGCTAAAGCAGGCATTATGGGTTTCACCAAATCTCTTGCTAGAGAGATTGGCCCAAGAGGGATAACTGTCAATGCGATTGCTCCTGGGTTCATTAAAACCGATATGACAGATGCGTTGCCTGAGGAGCAAAAAGAGTTTCTTGCGAATCAAATCCCTTTGGGAAGACTTGGAACAGTTGAAGAGATTGCTGAGTCGGTATTGTTCTTAGCAGGAGAATCAGGAGCATATATTACTGCTCAGACTCTTCATGTGAATGGTGGAATGTATACCGTTTAATTTCGCCTTTCCTTGAAAAAATCTTTCAACATTAAAGAGCAATCTTCTTCCAACACGCCTCCTATTATTTCAGGAGTGTGGTTAAAGCATTCTTGCTCATGAAGGTTAAATGATGAACCGCAAACACCAGACTTAGGGTCATAAGCTCCAAAAACCAATCTTGATATACGCGCATGAACGATTGCTCCATAACACATGGCACATGGCTCAAGAGTGACATACAAGGTTGTGCCTATTAATCGATAATTGCCAACCTTATGTGCTGCATTTCTTAATGCATTTATTTCTGCATGTGAGGTTGGATCATTTTGAGATATTGGCTGATTATGGCCACACGAAACAATCTTATTATCAATAACAATTAACGCGCCTACAGGGACTTCATTAATTGCGGCAGATTTCTTTGCCTCTTTAATTGCATATTCCATCCAAAATCGATCTTTTTGTATCTCAGTCAAGGTAAGTTAGACAGTTAAGTATTTTTGACAATAACCTCTTTGATAACTTGGCATGTTTTTAAAAGGTCAGCTTCAGACAAAGTTGGGTGAATCAAAAACATTAATGACGTTTCTCCAAGTTTTCTAGCATTTGAGAGCCTTTCTTTTGGTCGGAAATCTTTAGAATCAAAAGCAGACTCCAGATATACCTCTGAACAAGTTCCAGCAAAACATGGAACTCCGCTTTCATTGATCTCTAAAAGTATTTTATCTCTTAATTTTTCATTACCTCTAATAAATACATAACACTTGTAAGCTGCATGATTACAGCTGTGATTGCATCCTCCATTGCATGAACCACACTTCATTTTAGGAATTCTTACAATTGATAAATTCTCTATAGCAGAATAAATCTTTAACAAATTTTCTCTTCTTATCTTATTCCATTTATTGATTTTTTTTAATTGATGAATTCCAATTACAGCTTGAATTTCTGTCATACGATAATTAGACCCGAAAGAGGAATGTACCCACCTAAAAGATTTAGTATCATATTCTTCATGCATTAAGTCATATGACTTTCCATGATCTTTAAATGACCACATTTTTTTCCATAATTTTCTATCATTTGTAGTCACCATCCCACCTTCACCTCCAGTTGAAATGATTTTATCTTGGCAAAAAGACCATGCACCAATATGACCAATTGACCCAACGGACCTACCTTTATACTTAGCGCCATGAGCTTGAGCACAATCTTCCAAAACAAATAAGTTATTCTTTGTGGCGATATTCATGATTTCATCCATATCACAAGGCCAACCAGCTAAATGGACACATAATATTAGTTTTGTTTTATCGGTAATCGAGGACTCAATTTGGGAAACATCGATATTTTGAGTATCTATATCAACATCTACAAATACAGGCTTAGCTCCTATATTAACTATCGAAGAGACTGTCGCTATATATGTTCTTGAAGTAACAATAACTTCATCACCTTTTTTAATACCAAGAGCTCTAAGAGATAAATCTAGCGCAAGAGAACCATTTGCGAGTGATATTGCAAATTTTGACCCGGTAAATAAGGCAAATTCTCTTTCAAACTCTCTACATTTTTTTCCCGTCCAGTAGTTGACATTTCCTGATTCAAGAGTTTCCTTTACATCACAAATCTCTTTCTCAGAATATACTGGCCAATTAAATGTCATTTTTGATATTTTCCTTCATGTAGTAAAAAAACTAAGCACATCTAGCTATCTAATATTGCCTCTGAATTTTGGCATTGGTTGATCATCTTGTGCAGAAATTCCTTCTTTAGTGAAAACCTTTATAACTGTCAAAAATAATATATATAAGTTTAGCTTGAGAGATTTATTATCAACGTACCAAACATCAAGATCGAATTTTTCTTCCCAAGTTATCAAATTCCTTCCATTGACTTGAGCCCATCCTGTAACACCAGGTTTGACTTCGAGTCTTCTTTTTTGATGATTGTTGTATAGCTTTGTATATTCGAGCAAAAGTGGCCTTGGCCCAACTAGACTCATATCTCCTCTAATCACATTTAAAAAGCCAGGAAGTTCATCAAGACTATAATTTCTTAAAAAACTACCAAATTTTGTAATTCTTTCGCCATCACTTAGACTTTCATCAATAAGCATTGTTCTAAATTTTATTAATTTAAATTTCTTACCATTCAGTCCAGCTCTGTCCTGAGCAAAAAAAATATTTTCTTTGTGAAAAACTAAAGCAGCAATTATCAAAATTATGATTATTGGAAATAAAACGATAATTAAAAAAATACTAATAAAAATATCCAGAAATCTTATAAACATAAACTCTGAAAGAAGTTTGATATCAATTTGTTGTAAAAAGGTTATTATAGAAAATGACCAATTCTCTTGTTAATCTTTCTTCAGAAAAAAAATTCTGTGATCTTTTCAATGCATTTTGACCAAGGGTTATCCTAAGTTCTTTATTCTTTATCAATCTTTCGATTGACTCATATAGATGTTGCTCATCTCCTGCCTCAAATAATAAGCCTGTCTCATTATGAGATACAGCATCTGTTAAACCATAAATATTTGAAGCAATTGATGGTATTCCACAAGCTCCTGCTTCAATAATTACACTTCCAAACCCTTCTCTATAACTAGGCAATATTAAAATATCAGACGCAGTCATATAATCTTGTGGATTTGTAGAAAATGGTATAAAAATTATATAATCTTTATCCTTTAAACAAATTTTCTTTATTTTATTTATGAGATTTTCCTCATCAGGTCCAATCAAAATAAGTCTTAGAATGGGGTAGACTGTTTTCAATCTCATAAAAACTTTTACTAGGTCTAGAATTCCCTTGTCATTTTTTAATCTACCGACAAACAACAATACTAACTCGCTTTGACAAATACACAAATCATTTCTAATTTTTTTTCGGACAGCTATCGCCGGCTTGAAGCGATTTAAATTTACTCCTGAAATAGAACCATGAAACAAAACTTTTGAATTAATAGCCTTAATAATGCCTTGATCTAATAAAAAGTCTCTTTGAGAAGGACTATCAACCAAAATGTGGGTATTTAATTGACCAATTATTTTGTCAAGAAATTTTAAGAATAATTTTGTTAGTCCATTTCTTGTGACCCATACCTGACCTGTAAAAGTATGAATCCTTACTTTTGTTTTAATTAAATATCCTGAAATAGCTGAAAGAAATCCGGCCTTTGGAGTCAACGAATGTATTAAATCAAATTGATGCTTTCGCAAATAAAAATATAAATTAATTAGGCAACTTATGTCTCTTAATAAATTCATTCCTCTTGAAAAATTAATAGAATATTGCGACACACAGTTATGCAATTCACTTGATAAACTTATATCTTTAAAATTAGATATAACAGTTATAGAATATATTTTAGATAGGCTTTTAATTTGATGAACAAGAAACGCGTTTACGGTCAATGGAGAGGTTGCTATGATTGCAATTCTTTTTTTATTGTTCAAAACTTTTTGCATAATTTTGAAGGTAATCCTTAAGTTCCATTTTAAATTTGAAACCTTGATCTCTAATTATTAATGATGAGTCATATACACAATTGCTAGTCATTGACTTAATTCGACTTTCAGTTAATGGAAAGAATGGTATGAATTTCGAAATTTTTGACAATGCCATGGCGCTCTTCAACGAGATTGATTTTTTTGGCGAGGAAGTATTTACGCCTTTTGAAATAGATTCAACCATTTCGTAAATGGAACAGCAATCAGATAAGATATATTCTTTATTTATTGCAGATTCTGACAAAGAAAGATCTGTGAAGGCCCGAACAACCTCATCCACATGGACATAATTTACCATAGAATATCTATCGATATAAAAGAAGAGGCCGTATTTAATAAATCTTATCATTTGGTTCAGAGATTGATTTTTCATGCCATCTCCAAATACAATGGAAGGTCTAAGAATAGTATAATTAAACCCTGATGATTTGACTAAATTGTCAGATTGTAATTTACTTTCCTCATACTCACCTCTTGGGAACTTTCTATTTTTTTCATTAATAATTTCCGACCTGCATGGCCCATATACGCCAACACTGCTTAACTGCATCCATCTAAGACTTGTATTTTTTACAATACTCAAAAGCCTATCTGTCCCATCAATATTAGTAAAGGAGATTTTTTCTTGATTTGTTAATTCTGCAGCACAATGGTAAAGAATATCGGCACCAGATATAAAATCTTTCAGGATTTCTATATTTTTACTAGAGTTGTTAGTAAGATCCCCTTGAAAAAATCTAACCAATTTATCTTGATGAGGCTTCCTGGACAAAACTCTAACTTCATCGCCTAAACTTAAATGTTTACTTTGAATTCCTTTTCCAATAAATCCCGTGCCTCCAGTTATTGCTATAACTCTCTTTCTCATGACTTAATTAATAGTCCAGGCTAAATTGTATTGCTCTATTACATTTTTAATAAGGTAATATTTTTTTACGCGGGAAATACTTTCAAGTGATTTTGTTTGAATAATATCTTGATTATTGTAGAAGTCTTCTAATGCTGTATTTAGAGATTTTAGAATTAAGTTTGTCGAAAAAGGATCGTAAATTTCATAACCAGATCCTGAAATAATTGACAAAGAGTCTCCAACATCGCTCGCTATACAAATAACACCCCGAGACATCGCCTCAATCAAAACATTGGGGAATGCCTCGCCATAAATAGATGGAAGAACTAAGAAATCAAATTTATCATAGAAGTCAATGATATTTACAGTATGGTCAACTTTTAAAATCTTGACTTTAGAATTTTGTATTGTAGATATATCAATCTTTTCAATATCTCGTCCAATTAAGTAGACTACTAGATCATATTCTACTTTTTTAATTGCTTTTAAAAATCTATCATGGTTTTTTTGTGGATCATATCTTGCAACAAAGCCAATAATTGGGGTTTTATTATTACTTATCTTACTTGCTAACAAATAATCTTCTACACCATTTGGTATGTAGAGAAACTTGCTCTTTTTATAGAGCAAGTTAGAGTGTATTCTTATTGCTTTCCTGGAGCAGGAAATAATCTTCTTAGGAAAAATATGAGAAAAAAATGAACCCAAAAAAACTAAAAATAAAGTTCTTATCTTCATTCTCGCAATAGAAATTTCTGCCGATCTAATATTCCAATATATATTTCTATACCCTTTTATAAAAGATATTAATCCACCAAAAATATTTGCATGGTACATCCATGTTTGAATTACATCTGGCTTATACTTATCTAGTATTTGAGAAAATAACTTTATTGAAGAAAATAAACTTTTAAATGACCCAAACTGGAGACTATGTAACTTATATGGACGGGTAATTTTATAAAAAACATTCTCATTGCTAATTTCTTTAAAAATGACAATAACATGCTCATTTTTATCGCCATCTACAATCCTTGTTAAGGCTCTTTCAGCTCCTCCTGAAGATAGTGAGGGAATAAGATGAACTACAATCATTGAAAGGAGTCCAATAAAGATGTAAGATTTTGTCTCATAGTGATTTTATTCTTCTTGAGAAACAAATCTGTTTCATCTATATCTGACCAATCTGTTAAGAAAATAAAGTCTAAATTAAATTTTTTTGAAATTTCATAATCATAAATACTGTCCCCAATAAAAAGACTTTTGATTTTTGACAAATTGGGAAATTTAGTTTCGATAATTTCAAATTTATTAAGAGGACTGCCAAAAATTCCCAAATCAAAATAATGACTGAGACCTCTTTTTAAAAAAACTTCTCTAAGTTCATTTTGATCGCCGCCAGAAATTACCGCCCAATTTGATGATGAAGTTAATTTTCTAAGTTTGTGGATATCAGTTGCAACATCACATTTCAACAGGGACTGTTTGACTATTTTAGAGTACGAGTTAAGAAGATTATTTATAGAATGATTATCAAAACTGGAAAAGCCAAGAATTTCACTCAAGAAGTACTCAAACTTTACATAGCGTGATATACCGCCATTCTTTAGATGATAGTCAACCAAATCCTGAGCATTTTTTTTTCCATAGCTCGAAGCAACCTTATAAAAAGCCTCAGTCTTAATGTAATTAGAGTTTAATATAACTCCATCACAGTCAAATAGCATTACCTGATAACTATTCTTAGTCATAAATTTCTCTCAACTATAGCTTTTTCAACTTTCAAAATATCTTCAGGAATATCAACAGCTATCGATAAGTCTGATACCTCAATCATCTGAACCTCCCAGCCAAGCTCGAGAAATCTTAGAAGCTCTATATCTTCAATTTTCTCAAGATTTGTTTTGGTTTTGCAAGACACAAAAGCTTCCAAAGCTTTCTTTGGGAAGGCGTAGATACAAACTTGCCTCCAAGATTTGATAAAGCTTCCATTTTTATTTCCTGGAATTGGAGACCTACTCATATAAAGAAGCTTGTTTTGCTCTGATACAACAACTTTCGGAATATTGAAATCTTTATATTGCTCATTAGAACTTATTTGACAGTAACCACAAAAAATTGAATTTGGTTCTTTTAAAGCAGCATCAATAATTTTTTCCAGGTCATGTGGATTAAGAACTGGCTCATCTCCTTGAACATTTATGTATATGTCGGAGTCAATTTTTTTTGCAACCTCTGACACTCTATCAGTTCCCGTTAGACAATCACCACTTGACATAATTACATTGATATCATGCTGCTTACACATATCTTCAATTTCAATATTATCTGTGGCTACAAAAATTTTATTTGGGTCAATAACTTTAGCACATTGCATCCAAGTGCGAACCAACATTGGAATACCTTTGATATTAATAAGGGGCTTGCCAGGCAATCTTGAAGATTGAAATCTTGCTGGAATTACTACTGAAATCTTTCTTCGTTTACTCAATTTAGATTTAAAGGAAAAAATTAATTACTATTGACGAAATAAAACGAACTTTTTTTAATAGGATAACTTGTTTTGGTCAAAGTAGATATTTCTACTGAATTACCAAGTTCTGAATATTTCTTTAATAAATTTATCATTTGCTTCTGTCGGAAATCATCCTCTTCATAACCATCCATGCCTGCTAGATAAATTGAGTCTGCCTCTCCAGCATTTGCAATGGCAATTGCATACCCCAAAGCCAATGGCTCATTTATGATACAGCCAGAATTAAGGATTTCAAATCTATCTTTTTTAACCCTAAAACCAAAATCATGAAAATTCTCTAAATTAATAATCCTTTTTATTTTTTCAGGTATTTTTTTTATTGGGACTATTAAAGGTTTATTTAATTTTGTATATAAATGTGACTCAATAGCTATTCTAATCTCGTTACAAGCAACATATGAATCAATATATTTTTCTGGAATTCTTCTATTGATATTTAAACAAATACAAAAAAAATTATCAGTTTTAAGTATTTCAGACAATTCTTTTAGGGCATTGTCAATTGTTGTTCCTGATCCAATTATTACAACTTTTTTGCCCCTAAACCAATTAGAAGGAGACCAAGTGCCATATTCAGAGCCATCATCTCCGATATTAAGCTTAAGCATAGTTTCAGGGTAAAAATTCGATGAATTAATAGTTTTTAATATTTTGAGAGCAGAAATCAGTTGTTCAGGTGAATATCGATTATCTCTCAAAAGCTCTTGAACGTATGAAGGATGTATGTTATCTCTAGCTGAAATTTGATAATAAACATTTGAGCCCCATTTATATTTCTCATGCAGAGCCTGGAAATCATTAAACACAAGCTCATAAAAAGCTTCTGGGAAATAACTTTGATGATTTGACTCTGAAAGCTCAATACATAAACTTTCTGTTTTTGTATTACCAGCCCCTCTTCCCATTCCAAAAACAGTACTATCAAGATATTTAGCACCATTACTCATTGCACTAAGTGAATTACTCAAAGCCAAACCTTTATTGTCATGTGCATGAAAACCAATATCTCCTGTCCATATTTCTTTAATCATATCAAGATAATTTGAAACAGAATTTGGATTCATATTGCCAAATGAATCTGCAAAATAAATTGTCTCGATAGTATTCCAACTTTTAACTAGCGAGATTTTCTGACTAAAAATATCACTAGAAATTGAATCTACTTGCATTATATTAAGAAAAACCCTATATCCCAAAGATTTCAAAATTTCTGAAATTTGATAGCACTCTGATATAGTTGAATTATGAGTTGCAATTCTCACTATATCTACCAAAGAATATTTTGAATCTAAGAAAAGTTTTTTTATGCCCTGCTCTATGCCATCATTGTATGAAATTATGTCAACTGCATTGATCATAACCGCTATTGGTGTCTCATCTGGCAGTGGGAGTTGTTTTATAAATTCTTCATTGCAGTATGCAAATGGGCCCAAAAATTGTTTATTCTCATTACTGAAGAAACGAAATCCAATCTCAATAATGTCAATATTTGCCGAATTAACAGCATCAAAATACTTGTGGATAAGATCTTTCTCAAAATTCCAGTTGACATAGTAACCACCATCTCTTAGAGTACAGTCTAGAATCATTATGACTTGATCTTTTCTTTAAAACTCTCGTATCTGAAATTAAGTTTATCAAGTATCTCTATATATTCATTACTTAGGGAAATTTGGTATTTTTCGATAAAAGATTTGTAATTAATTTCATTTTCATTCTGCTCTCTTGGAAGGGTAAGTTTTTTCATAATTTGATTAAATGAATCATTTCTTTTTGTAGACAAAATCTTACAGAAATTGTCTACAAAAAAATTAGGTTTAGAAATAAAGTCCTCAAAATTAACAATCATAATTTTTTTCTTATTATAAATAGTTTGCTTTTCATACATATCAAAGACTCTTGTGAAAAAATTAAAAATTGTAAGTATAGATTTTTCTATTTCCGAGGCCTTAATATATTTAGATGCATAATCAATTGTGTACCAGGGAATTTCCTCATCTTCATATTTCAAACATAGATTAAACTCTCTATCGTTGTTACAGATTCTATTCACCCACATACCATCATGCCATCTATCAATTAGATAAAATGGATTTCTAAGAACTATTAAATACAACTTTAATTTATCTCCAAAAACATCGAACAGGAGATTGTTATATCCAAATATAAAGTGGAGGTGAATTGGCAGTATTGGCTTTGTTTCTTTTATTTTACGAATAACTTTTTCAGTATCTTTCTCAAGAAGTCTGTTTTTATATTTCTCTTCTAATCCGTCAAAATATGGAGATGATTGATCTAATTTTCTGAAATTCACATATCTTCCAATTGAAAGATTGTAAAGCAGCTTATCAATTTTAGAAAGAATAAAACCTTGTGCTGATTCATTAGATATTTCATTTAGATAATTTAGTATTGAAACGTGTTCACAGGTATCATCCATTTGCCATTGCTCTGACCTCTCTAGATAGCCAAATATTGCTGATACAAGACTCTTCCCAGATGAAGAAAATCCATCTATGAGAACAATATTTTCAGCTAAAGATTGTTTTTTTCTGGATAAAAAATATGATGATCTATTACAGAAATATGCCACTGTCACTAACCTACTAAATTCTCAATCAATGAAATTGCCCTTTCATGAATTCTTAATAACGACCTTTGATACAAATCTCTGGAAGTATTTACTGCATGTGTTACACCATCATAGTTATCAAAAATACCTTCAATCTCATTGAAATTCTGTAAATCCCAATCCAATGAGAAATATAGCCCATTAGCATAGATATTTGGCCAAGTATCTATATGCTCCATATTCGGCTTAACTAAAAAAGCACCTCCAAGAGCTGCTTCAAAATCTCTATAACAAACTTCACCCCAACCAAATGGAGATATTATTGAATAAATTGAATGAGTTTCTTTAATAAAGTCCCATTTTTGAATAAATCCCTTATTAAAAATTGAGTTATTCTTGATTTTTTCATCAAGAATTCTTCTTTGATAACCTACAGAGTTTGAATAAGGAGTAGCATCAAATCTAGCAGAAAATTTCATTTCTTTATTTTGAAATATCACTTCCTTTCGCAACTGACATAACATCTCATCTATGTAATTCTGAATAATATATTCTTTAGGGAAAATATGTGGAAAGATTGACAGCGCAGTTGAAGTTCTCCTAATAAAAGGATAGTATTTATTTCTTAAAGAATTTGAATGAACTGGGTAGGCACCTATACCAATATTCCATGCAATTTTTAGCTTTGACATAATTTTCTCTTCTGAGATTTGACTGTATATAGGAGTTTCATCGTTAATGCCAAATTTTTTGTGATAATAGTCGCTAAATAATCTCCCGCCATAAAATTTTTTTGAATACAAACTCTTTTCTTTAAGAACGGCCCTCTTCCAGTATTGATCAACATATTTGAAAATATCGAATCTAATCGTTGTTGGAGATGCCGAATCATCAAAATAAACAACCTTAGAAAAATTATTTTTTAAAAATAAAATTTCTTTGGCAATCTCGTTAATTTTTACAGATAAATTGTGATATTTTCTAACAATAATTATGATATCGCCATCCAAATTATTTAGTCTGAAAAAGTTATAATTCACGAAACTCCATGACCAATTTGGAGTTTTATTCACCGCAAGAACAAATGGGATAATTGAGTGAAGTGACTCTATTGATGTACTTCCATGGGCAATAATAATTTTCATTTCTAATTATTTTGGCTAATTTCTAATTTCAATGTATGCCCTATTCAACTAACTTTAATGGAGAGTTAAGGACTCTAGGAATTAATATATTTCCCGGGAACACCTACTATTTTCTTGCCGGGAATAGTAAAGTCTCTAATTATAACCGAGCCTGCACCAACAATAATATCTGAGGTTATTTGAATATTATTTATAACTGTAGCTCCTACGCCTATGAATACATTATTCTTAATTTCAACATTGCCTGAAAAACTTGATGATGGCGCCAGATGATTATTGTCCCCGATAAGACAATCGTGCTCAACAACACAAGCTGAATTAATTATATTGCCAGACCCGATAGTTACATTAGGGCCTATATAACTTAAAGCAGATATGAAGTTCCCCTTGCCTAGGTTTATTTCTGGGCTAAGTTGAACAGTTGGATGAATAATATTTGGAAGATTAAAACCCAAGTCTATATATTTTTGTATTATCTCTCCACGTTTGTAGTTATCTCCAATAGCAACAACGACATTTTTAATTTTTAATGAATAAGAATCTTCAATCAATCCTTTAATTTCAAAACCTAGTACCTTTTCTCCTGGCTCTTTGTAGCTATTATCATAAACTCCAACAATGTTCCAATCATTGCAAGCCAAAATCGTAGATATTACAGATCTAGAATGACCCCCGGCACCAATGACGATTATCTCTTTCATTTAAATTGAAGACCCTTTTCTAAAAAAAACCCTACGCTGCCACCACTAGTAAACAAATGTTTATAGTTATTACTCTGGAGCACTTTAACTGTTGCATCTGAACCGCCATAATTTTTTGTATCTTCGAAAACTATTAATGGTATTTTGAAACGTTTAAAATCAATTGCATGAATTATTTCAACATCCATACCTTCAACGTCAATATTCAGAAAATCAACTTGCTCAAATTGCGACAATAAAGAATTTATATCAATAATTTCTATCTCCTCACAGATATAGTCACCCCAACCAGTTTTCTTTTTTAAATCAGCAGTCTCTTTATCAAGAGTATCAATGTCTGACCATCCCAATTTTGTTCTAAACTTATATACAGTTCTAACTTTCTTATTAGATTTTTTGCCAACAACGGCTTTTTTAAGAGTTTTAACTCTTTTCCCTCTATATTTTCTAAAAAAGTCAAGTTTATAATCATCCAGATCGACAGCATAACCGCTCCAACCTTTATTATGAAGAGAGTGGGTATTAGAAATCCATTTTGGATGGAAACAACCAATATCCAGATAAAATCCATCTTTTTTATTTTTAAAGAAAACATTTATAAGAATATCTTCCCCCTTTTGTGAATAGGAATTAATTGGTCTTCTAAGAAGACCATAAACTTGCATAGCGTATCTTGAAAAAGAAATAGGTAAGAAACTCTCAAAGAGTCTACGAAGAATTTTCAACATTGTTTAAAAATTACCAATAATAAAAAATTACTTAACAATAACATTGCCTTCTTTATCTATACATAAAAAATTAACTTTATTTTCTTGAAAAATCTTAGCCTGATTAATTGTATCCATTTTAGACAGTTTAGAAAATATTGCATCAGCGTCTATAAATAGGCATTCAATTCCTTCAAATAAGATTGGGAGGGTCTTCATTAATGTCGAACCAAAGGAAATAAAAGTAGAAGGAATTCTATTTTGGTTTATGAGCTCAAGCTCCAATGGCAAATTAAATTTTAAATAATGAATACCCTCATTCTGAATTTGCTCTAGTTTGCCCATTGAAGTGGATCTCTTTGCAATATATACCATTTGCATATTAAGGTTTTGATAGTATTTATTTAATGATCTTATTACATATAACTCTTCATGTATTGAAACGGCACCTCTTTCAGCATTTCTACCACCAATAAAATAAACAATGTTTTTATCGTAAGTTTTATTTTTAAGGAAAATTTGCTCCCTAAGAGACATCAAAGTATTGGTAGATTTTTGATCTAGCTTAAGCTCCAGGCCGTAAAATGAAAAAATACTGATTTTTTTTCTTAGAATCGATTTATATTGAGAACCAAAATATAAAAATTTTTTAAAATTCCCTAACAAACCTCTATATTGCCCCGTGGCAACAAAAACCCCATGGTTTATGTATTTATTGAAATTAATTACAGTATGAAAACCATCATCAATTAACGTAAAGTTTGATTTAGGAAAATGAATTCTTAGTGATTGCTGAAAAGAGTTCCTAAAATCAAAAATCGTAAAACAAGTTCTAACATTCTTGTAATTTCTTTTTAAGGCTCTAATATGAATTTTTTCTTTTAAGAATCTATTTAGTGGGTTTGGCTCTATCCATAATATTTCATATTTTTGTATTTCAAAAAATTCCAATGTTTTATATATTTGATCATTCAAGTATGTTTCTTTTTTCCTCAACAAAACAAAAAGTCTGTCTTTGTTTATTTGAAATAATTCATTTATACATATTAAATGCATTGGTGAAGCTGCATAAAAGACCCTTTGCATACTAGAGGTTTATCCTTAAATTTGCTTTGCTAAACACTTGATTTAATATCAGAAAATGGAAATGGATCAGAAGCCTTGCCATTTTCGATTTTTATAATTTGATCGCAATTTTTTAATGTATTCAGACGATGAGCTACAATAACTATAGTTATATCTTTAGATAAATCTTCTAATGAGCTCATTACCTCCTCCTCAGTAAAAGAGTCTAAGGCGCTTGTGGCCTCATCTAAGATAAGAATGCTAGCATTTTTATATAAGGCTCTCGCTATCCCAATTCTTTGTTTTTGCCCTCCAGAAACTCTTAAACCACCTTCACCTAGAATGGTCTGGTAGCCCTCTCCCCATGTTTCTATCAATTTATGCAGTTTAGCCATTTTGCATACAGCATGGACCTTATCATGGTCAATCTTATTCGGTGCAACACCAAATGCAATGTTTTCTGTTAATGATGAGTCAGATATAAATATATTTTGAGGAATATGAGCAATATGTTTTTGCCAAGCTGCCCTTGATTCATCATCTAAAGGTAAACTGTCTATATATATATTCCCACCAGTTGGCACTATAAGACCCATCAGGATATCTAAAAAGGTACTTTTGCCACTCCCTGTTGGGCCAATAACTCCTAATTTAACCCCCTTTTTGATCTTTAGACTAAAATCTGTCAAAGAGTTTTCGAGCTCAGGTGCATGTTTAAAACATATTTTGTCAAGTTCAATGCACTCCTCAAAAAGAATTGATTTCCTTTTTCTATTTGAAGATATGCTGATCTCATTATCTAAAAGGGCAAGTACTGATGATAAAATTGCTGATGAACCCTTTATTCTTGACCAAGAAAAATATATGTTTTGAATCAAGGGCAGTATTCTTTGCGCAGATATTGCTAAAAGCCCGATAACAGGCATCATATTTTGTATTCCTTCTTCTGTTTGACCAAGCAAATATACAAATAAAACTAATATTGAAGTAGCAATCATCTCAATAATATATCTAGGCGATAGGCTTAAAAACTGATTTGCTGCCATGGGTTTTCTCATAGAGTAGTCAGCCGCTTTGAACTGTTTTGAAAAAATTTCTTGAGTGCCATCGATAAGAATATCTCTTATTCCTCCGAGGCCCTCTTGGACAAGCTTAACTACTTGGTCGGTTTTCTCGCTTATTAAGGCACTATTTCTATAAAGATGTCTTCTAGAAAAAGCGGTAATAACAAAATACAGAAAAATAAAACTAAATAATATTGATAAGGCAATTTTGGGATTAAAACTAACTAGAGCGACCAATATAAAGCTAAGAATTATTACTGAACTCAAGGTATTTAGCAATGGCAAGATAACTAGATTTACTATTTGATTAACTTTTGTAGAAACTACGGAAATTGTTTTACTACTTCTATTTGAAATATGATATTGGTAGGGTTGATGAAGAGATTTATTATAAATCTCATAATTCAAATCGTTTCCAATTAAATGCCCTAATCTAGTCTGAAACCATAATAAAGATAGTCTAATAATGCCGGCTAAAATTACTGCAATAATAAAAAATATCGAAGAATATAGGAGAATATTTTCTTTCCCAAATGAATAAGACATCCAATCCAATACTCTGCTCACTAATGGATTATTGATTACAGTTTCAGAGCCAGAGATAACTCCCAGGAAAGGAATTATGGCACCAATGCTAATAATTTCGGAAATGGAAGCTAAAAGTGAAAGTAACTGCAAAAAAGCTAATTGTTTTTTCCTTTCTGGTCTAATCTTCGACAATAACCTAAGTACATCTTTTTTAGCAACTTTTGTAATAAAAAAACTTGGCATAACTCAACAAGGCTCATTCATTGAATTAAATTTTAGAAGAGACTTTAATATTTTCATATCAAAGGAGGTATCAATGTCCAGTGCCTCTTCATCAGAAATAGGAAATCCCTTAATCTTTCCTTCTAGAATATTTCCAATTTTTAGGTTTCTTACTCTGTAAATATCAACTGCACCATTAATTCTATATACAGTTGGAAGAAGTTGGCTTTGATAAAATGACTTTATGTCGATATGCTCATTAAATTGTTTTACCATGCCCATTTGATCCATAGTGTACATCCAATAGGGATGATGGATACCTGTTACAATACTTAATGTTCTTAATAATTCAAAACTTTCATCGTCAAAAGATTTTATTGCATCATTAATTGTGTCAACAGTCCTAAGAGGGCTTGTGGGTCTCAAATTTACTATTAAGTCTGGAACATATCTTCCTTGACTATATAACTCAGATATAGCATGATCAAAAACTGGAGAATCTGGTGTTTTGTCTTTGGCTAGATTACCAGGTCTCAAGAATGGCACTTCTGCTCCAAATTTCTTTGAAATTTCAGCAATCTCTTCATCATCAGTTGAAACAATAAGTCTGTCAATCAAATTAGACTTTAAAGCTGTTTCAATTGTATATGCAATTAACGGCTTTCCAAGAACATCAACTATGTTTTTACGTGGGATCCTTTTTGAACCACCCCTTGCAGGAATGACACCTAAAACTTTCATTAAAAATCTTTTATGATATTCTTTATAGCATCAGTGATATATGCTTGATCTTCAACTGTCAGGCCTACCCAAATTGGTAAATTCAATAAAGAGTCCCAAATAACTTTGTTATTCAATATTAAATGACTTACCTTACTATATTTCTTCTTAAAAAAAGGTTGTGAATGGATAGGGGGGAAGGACATACGGGTCTCAATCCCATAATCATCTAATAATTTTTTTGCAACATAATCTCTATCAATATTGCTTTTAAAAGTAATTGTATACATGTACCAAGCATGTTGAGTAACATAACCTGGAATAAATGGAAGATTTATCCCATCGACACCTTTAAGTTGTTTGTTGTAGGTTTCAACTATCTTTTGTTTAGAAGCCATTATAAAATCAAATTTTTTTAGTTGCTCAAGACCAATTGCAGCTGCAATTTCTGTCATTCTATAATTAAAACCCAAACTTGTATGGTGGTAACGATAATCTTGCCCCATATTTCTTAACTCTTTAAGCTGTTCATATAGTTTTTCATTGTTAGTAGTTATTATTCCGCCCTCGCCAGTTGTAATATTTTTATTGGGAAAAAAACTAAAGACGTGCATTGGCGCTATAGCCCCAATCTTTTTATACTTATACTCAGAACCCATTGACTCGGCGCTATCAGCGATAACAAAAAGATTGTGCTTTTCTGCAATACTCTGAATCTTGTCGTAATCAACCGGCATCCCATTCATATCAACTAGAATGATTGCTTTTGTTTTCGGTGTAATAAATTTTTCTAGATGTTCTATAGATAAATTAAATGTTTTAGAGTCGCAAGGTAGTAATATCGGTGTTGCCCTTTCATATAAAACAACTTTCGCAGTCGATGCAAATGTGATATCAGGAACTAAAACTTCATCTCCATCTTTTATTCCAGAAGCAATAAGAGCAATATGTAAAGCGGTTGTGCCATTATTAGTGGCAACAGCATATTTTGCGCCAACCATCTTTGCGAATTCCTTTTCAAAATCAAGGACGGTTTGACCCATGCTCAACCATCCTTCAAGTATTTTTTTATGAACCGCATTAGCCTCTTCTAATCCAACATAGGGCTTAGCCATAGGAATTTTGATCATCTTAGGATTTCCTCTTTATTGTTTGATTGAGAATTATTCCTTAAATACCAGTCAATAGTTTTTTTCAGAGCCACATCAAGTCTTGTTTTAGGTTTATAACCTAAGGTCTTGATTTTAGAAATATCTGGACATCTTCTGCTTGTTCCACCTGTTAGAAGGTCCCCTTTCAAGATATTAATTTTGATACCAAGAATGTTAGCCATCATTAATGCAAGCTCTTCAATAGAAATTTCATCCTGTGTTCCACAATGATAAATTTCTCCCTTATTTCCCTTAAGAGCAGTCAACAATAGACCGTCTATTGCGTCATCTATGAAACAAAAAGCTCTAGTTTCTTTCCCTGTTCCTTGAATTGGAAAATCGATTTCCTTAATCGTGAAATTTTTACTCAATTCTTTCATTCTGATAGCGAATTGAGGGATTACATGTCCAGTGCCCATATCTGGTCCAAAAAAATTATGAGGCCTGAAAATTACAGAGTTAACATCTGATTTTGCAGTGTAGTGAATTGCAAGAAGTTCGGTAATAATTTTACCGCCACTATATGAAAATCTTGGATTCATAATATCGGGTATTATAATTCTCTCTGATTCAGGAGTAGGTATAGTTATTGGCTCCTGATAAACTTCCGAAGAAGAGGTGACAATATAATTTTTAACTCCCAACATTAAAGATGCATCCAAAGTTGTAAGGGCTCCTTTAACTCCAATTTCAAGAACCTTTTCTGGGAATTTATAAAAGTTATCTGTCCCATTGATAAAAGCAAGATGAAATACAGTATCTATGCCTTGGGTTGCTGACAAAACTGTATTCAGGTCAGTCACATCACCTTCAATAAACTCAAATTTATTAAAATACCCATCAAGTCTTGATGATTTACCTCTTAAATTATTATCTAAAATTCGAACATCGCAGCCCAGATCAATAAGACGTTTTGCCAAAGCTGAGCCAATAAACCCAGTGCCGCCGGTAATTAAAATTTTTCCTAACTTTTTAATATCTAATTTTTGCATCCCACTCCTAAGTATTCACGCTCACTGTCTTTAGTAATGTATTGAGGCTCAAATATATGCCAACCATCTACAAATAATGCGTTATTTTTTGCCGATTCTAGTAATTTGAGAATGTTCAGATTTTTGTAAGATTTATGATTATTCATAAAAATAATTACATCTGCACCTTTAAAACCTTTAATGACAGAAGTAAATTTAATGCCAAGTGCATTAATGTCACAAGCATCAACAACAGGATCAAAACCAAAAATATTTTCCCTAGATACGCCTATATTGAGAAGTTCATTAAGTAAATCTATTGTAGTTGAAGATCTCATATCTGAGGTTTCAGGATCACCCTTAAATGCAAAGCCAACAATAAAAATCTTCACCTTTGGGAGATTCTTGCCTATGCGTTTAATCATCTTAGAGATTTCGTTAACCAGATTAATAGGAATTAATTCATTTACTTTGCGTGCATTTTGAATCAGAGTGGATTTCGATTCTATATCCCTCACAGAGTAAGCTAATATATATGAATCTTTTGTAAGACATGCTCCACCAACACCAGGGCTTGGTATGGGTATCCTATCTCTGGTGTAGCCCATATTTGCCGCATTGACTAATTCAACCATATCTAGTCCAAGATCACGACAAATCAGAGCCATCTCATTAGAATAAGCAAACTTAACATCCCTAAAAGTATTATTCATGATTTTAACCATCTCCGCACTTTCTAGATCTTTAACACTCACAATAGTTGAGGTAATCTCTCTAAATAACATTTCAGTTAATATTTGGCTATGCTCATCATAGGAGCCAACAATTTGAGGCAGGGACTTTATTTCATCCAGTGCTGCGCCCTCAATAGTTCTTTCAGGGGCGTATGATAAAAAATAATCTCTTCCTGCTCGAAGCTTAGTATATTTATCAAGTATTGGTAAAACAACTCCTCTTGTCGTTCCAACAGGTACAGTGGATCGAAGAATTATTAGATCTCCATGTTTTATATTCTGAGAAAGTACCTTCATAGCATCTTCAATATAACTAATATTGGGTGCATGAGTGATTGGATCAACAGGTGTACCGACAGTAATAATATATATATCAGCATCAACATCCTCTATGAACTTTGTAGGAAAAAGATTTCTATTGATATTCTTTTGTAGGTATGAATCAATACCATCTTCGAAAAAAGATGGCACTCTATTCGACAGATTGTCAATCAAAGTCGAATCTTTATCAAAACCAAAAACCTTAAATCCTTCGTCAGCTAGAACAAGTGATAATGTAAGACCAACATAACCCAAACCTAAAACGCAAACTGTTTTATCCTTAATTGAACTTGGGAGTTGCATATCTTCAAAAAGATAAGCTCCAACTACTTTCTTATCTTTACTAACAACAGGAATAAAATTTAATTTTCTACTTAGTTTATTTTGAACCAACTCATAATTATCTCCTTCGGTGACAAAAATGGGTTTTTGGTTCATAATCATATTGATAGAATCAGTTGCATTAAATTTTGTTGTTAGGGCCCTCCTGATATCGCCATCTGTGACAATGCCGGCTATACTAGAGTCATCATTAATTAAAATACAAAAACTTGATCCAAAATTATTCATCAAGTCCATTACTTGATTAATCTTCGAGTTAGAGCTTAATATTGGAAGGTTGTCACTTGGTATCATTTAGCAAGAAATTTAAACTAAACATTCTTCTGATAAGAATTTATGAAATCAACAGATGATTTTACACTCTCAAGAGAGTCGTATACTTCTATAGTAATGTCATATTTACTTATATCAAGACCTTCAAATATAGATAAATAATTTGTTTTATTTGTAATTGGCATATTAGAGTCGGTCATTCCATCATTATCACTTAGGTGAAGATAATCAGTCTCTCTCAAGAGAGAAGTAATTTGTTTATCGAAATTTAACCCCATTGATGTAGAACTAACTTTTAAATGTGCAAAATCTAGAAGAAGCTTGAAATCAAATCTATTCTTTAACTCTAGAAAATCTTCTAAGCAAGTTAACATTAAAATTTCTCGGCCATTATATTTTTCATAATTGCCTTTTGAATAGACATTATTTTCAATATATAAGTCAATATCTTTTGCAAAATCTTGAAGCCTTTTAACTGAGTCAACAAATTTTTCTATTGCCTTACCTTTTTCATAAAACTTAGTATTTGAAATTGTCCTTCCAATTTCTAAAGGAAGAATTTCAACAAAGAACCCTGCATGGAATGCAAATTTATTTGCGCCGAGTTCTTTTGATAGTTGTATAGATTTCTTTATATTTTGAAAACTCAAATTATGAATTTCATCATTTAGAGAAGCAAGATTTATAACAAAATTTTCTTTCGGTGGAGGAAAATAATTATGACAGAGAAAGTTAATCTCATATTTTTGCTGAAAATCCAGGAGGTCTCTCTTAATGCCAGGATAGTATTCTGTACCGCCTGAAAGTTCAATATTTCTAAAACCAGAGTTTGCTAGTATTTCAACAGAATCTGATATTTTCTTTGATTTGATTGTTGAACTTGATATATAAATCATATGATTAATAATTTCAAATTAAATCGTTAATCTCATAATTTTTTTTAGCCTTCTTTCCTACAATATCATTAATTAATATTGCAGATAAACCTTTACCGCCTGTTCTTTTAGCAACGAGATTATTCTTATCAAATGTGTCGCCAACATTGATTTTCTTTGATGCAACCAGAGATTTCTGCAGCGATTTTCTTGTGTATTTCTCTGATTGGGTTGGTTCTTTTGTGCCACTACCAAGAAAAGTTTCCACCTCCCGAATTTTTTTAACATAACTTACCAACTCTTCTGGACTAAGCGAGGCTTTGTGATCGGGTCCATCCATATTTTTATCAAGAGTAAAGTGTTTTTCAATAACTTTGGCACCCATTGGGATAGTAAATGGCCCAACACCTTCCCCTTCAGAATGGTCAGAATATCCGAGAAGGATATTAAAATTTTTTCTTAAAGTATTAAGAACATTAAGATTTGCTTCATTGCTGCTCATTGGATAATTTGAAGTACAATGCATCAAAACTACATCCTTATTGTATTCATATATTGTCTTTAATGCTTTTCCTATTTCAGATAAATACGACATTCCACAAGATAAGAAAATAGGTCTTTTTTTCTTTGCCACCTTTTCCAAAAAAAGAAGGTTTGTTAAATCAGTTGAAGATATCTTATAAGCAGGAAGATTAAGGACATCCAGTTCTTCCAGACTTACTTCATCAAAAGGTGTGGTCAAAAAAATTAACCCCTTAGACTTAGCATATTCCTGTAATTTTTTAGTTTGCTCAATAGTAAGCTCCAAATTCTTTAACATTTCGAACTGGCTAATATTATTTCCAGTACTAGCTTTTTGATATGGGGCTTTTTCTACATTGCTTAAGATTAATTCCTTTGTCTTGAACGCCTGAAACTTAACAGCATTTACTCCTGATTCCTTGGCTATATCTATTAATTTTTTTGCAGATTCAAAACTACCATTATGATTAACACCCGCTTCAGCAACTACAAATGTGGGTGATTTATTATCTATCACTTGCTCTTCTATGTTAATTTTCTGATTAAATTTCATATTAATCGCCATGGAATTTTAGAACGTTAGAGCACATTTTAAAAGCATTTGATTTTATGCAGTATTGATTTGAGCTTATTTAGCTCAATTTATAAGTTGAGAATTCGATGTTTCCAAGTTCATAGTGGGCCCAAATAAAATCTTTGAGTGATTTCTCGTCTTTTATTTGATTCTTTAACATTAAGTCATCAACAGAAGAGTTGGCATCAATTGAGTTTAAGAAATTATTTGCTATTTCACCCATTCTTATAGATCTTCCAAGTCTCTTTAGGACAAAAGCATTATTATCTGAAGATGGTAACAAATGAGTCCCTACTTTAATATCTGGGATTAATTCCTTCCAGTCATTTGAAAAATATATATCTTCAATTCTTCTAATTTTGTTTATTTTTTTTCTTACAACAAAAGAGTGTGTCCCAATATTTTGGTTCAGTTTCTCTGCAATAATCCACTTTTGAGTTTGATCTAACTTATTCATTCTTTTAGACAAGGAAAGATTTTTATTTAAAGTTGCATCATATATGTAATAACCTCTATCAAGCCATGAATAAAAGTCTAAATCAGAACTATTAACAAATTCCATTATTTCTTTTACAGAATAAGCTCTATCCTGAGGATGAAGAAATGTATCCACTATTCCTGAGTCATAACCTAAATCATTCGCGATATTTAGATATCTTCGTAAAACATGGTTTTCATTAAGAGAGTTAATTGTTTCCTTAACTAAAGTTATGTCTTCAGAACTTTGTTTACTAGCTCCTATATCTCTAAAGACTTCCTGTAGAAGATAAACACCTAATCTTAAATACTTCCCATAAACCATAAGAGACATAACTCCTTCATCGTACAAAACAGATTCTAATGCCGATAGCCCGGCCTCGGGATTTTCTATGTGGTGCAGGACACCGGTAGAGATAACCATATCAAAACCTTCCTTTAATTCTCCAACATCTAAAAGGTTTAAGTGCTCGAGTCGAAGATTTTTTAAATTATGCTTATCTTTCAAATACATCTCATGCTGCAAGCTAGATTTTGAGATGTCAATACCTGTTACCTCAATTTCTGGATACCTATAAGCATAGTATGCGGCTTGATTAGTTCCACAACCAGCAATCAACAGCCTTATGTTTTTTGGAACCTCTTTTAAATTAGGCCAATACAGGAAACGATTATTATGTAAATCTGAACCCATAATAATTTTTGATTTTTCTAAGTCAGAAATAGGCTTAGGATAAACATGTTTCTCGTATTGTTTGGCAACAATTTTCATAATTCAGTTTATGATTTTGGTTAAATTTATATTTTAAAATTGACTTATTGAGTTCTTATAAAATTTTTGTCGAAAGGCAACTTAAGCATTAGTGCCAATCGAAAAAGAATTTTTCTTCGTATCCTTCTTCCTTAATTCTTGTTTTCAACATCTCTGTAGGAGTAGCCAAATCGACAAACTTTCTTTCATGTGTTTCAATATAAAAATGATTAATATTGCTGATGGCGTCCTCATCTAAAAGATGATTCAGTAACTGAATTTCATAACCCTCAATATCCATTTTAATCAACTCGACTGGCTCATCTAATGACTTGAGGAATTCCGCAAAATCAATCTCATTAACCAGCTCAAAATTATCAACAGAAACATTAATTTTATTACTTAGTAAACTACTTGCCTGTGTCAAATCCCTGTCTGTATTTTTAGCGTCTTTGTGAAGAAAGAGTTTAACTTGCTGATTTTTTAGCCCTGTTGCCTCATTCCTTGCATCTATATTTTCAAATCTCTGCGCAACGTTCTTTAATTCTTCGAACGCTTTAACATTTGGTTCAAAAGATATGACACGAGCTCCTCTTCGCGCTAAAATCTCAGAAATTAACCCAACATTTGCCCCAACATCTATAACCAAACTGGAGGAATTTAGCCTATTGACGTGCTGCATAAATTCACGTGGAAGAATAATATTTTCAAATCTAATAATCCACAAGCGTCTAGAAAGATTAGGAAAGTATTTTTTTAAAAGTTTTTTTAAATATAAACTCATCTTACAAACAACAAATATAAATAAGCTCAATAACTTGAGTTAATTGAATTATTTCCAATCAACCGTAGTAAGTAATTGATTTTTAATTTTTTAGTTTCTAACTACTTCCTAACTCGAAAACCCATATATCGAGTACTTACAAGGTACAAACTATTCCCACTCTATAGTTGCGGGAGGTTTTCCTGAAATATCATAAACCACTCTTGAAACTCTTGTTATTTCATTAATAATTCTATTAGAAACATTATCTAAAAACTCATAAGGGAGTCTCGCCCATCTTGCAGTCATAAAATCAATTGTTTCAACTGCTCTCAGAGATATTACAAAATCATAGCGTCTCTCATCACCTGTGACGCCAACAGATTTAATTGGAAGAAAAACTGCGAATGCCTGGTTAACCTTATGATAAAGGTCTGCTTTGTATAGCTCATCCATGAAAATATGGTCAGCAAGTCTTAAAATATTTGCGTATTCTTCTTTTACTTGACCCAAAATCCTTACTCCTAGTCCTGGACCCGGAAATGGATGCCTAAATAACATCTCATGAGGGATTCCTAATTCAAGGCCTATATTTCGAACTTCATCCTTAAATAGATTTCTTAAAGGCTCTACTAATTCAAAATTTAAATCTTCTGGAAGTCCACCTACATTATGATGAGACTTAATAACCTTCGCTTTACCCGTTTTTGAGCCAGCAGACTCAATTACATCAGGATAGATAGTTCCCTGAGCTAGAAAGTTAATATCTTTCAATTTCTTAGCTTCTTCATCAAAAACTTCAATAAAACATCTTCCGATAATTTTTCTCTTAGCTTCAGGGTCATCCTCATTAGAAAGAGCAGAATAGAATTTTTCCTGAGCATTAGCTCGAATCACTTTCACACCCATATTTTTTGCAAAAGTTTCCATTACTTGATCGCCCTCATTGAGTCTTAGAAGTCCATTATCAACAAAGATACAGGTCAACTGATTTCCTACAGCTTCATGGAGTAGAGCTGCAACAACTGATGAATCGACACCACCAGATAACCCCAACAGCACCTCCCTGTCACCTAATTTAGTCTTTAAATCTGAAATGATATTTTTAACAATATTTTTAACAGTCCACTCTTTCTGACAGTCACAAATATCTACAAATCTTTCTAAAATTTCTTTGCCTTTAACTGTATGGGTAACCTCTGGATGAAATTGTAAACCGAAGAAATTCTTCTCACTATTTTCAATTCCAGCGATTGCGCAGTTTGAACTAGAAGCTACTATCTTAAAACCATCTGGTGCTTTAGAAACCTCAATTCCATGACTCATCCAAACATCTAGAGATTGGTCATTGCTATCTTTGGCAATATGGCCAAGTAATTTACTAGAGGAATTATCAACATTAATTTTTGCAAATCCATATTCATGCTTGCTTGCAGATTTGGCATCTCCACCAAGTTGGACAGACATAGTTTGCATACCATAACAAATACCGAGAATAGGAATATCTAGTTCAAATACCTTTGGGTCGACTCTTGCAGAGTCATTATTAGTCACTGTATCTGGTCCACCAGATAATATTAAGCCGTTAGGATTAAATTCTTTAATGTATTGAAAATCAACATCAAATGGTACTAACTCGGAGAATACCCCAATTTCTCGAATTCTTCTTGCAATTAGCTGGGTGTATTGAGAGCCAAAGTCAAGAATTAATATTTTATCTTCCTGGATATCAGACATTAGTGAGATAGTAATTAATTTGAATTGGTAAATTATATAATCTTTAACAATTTTTTAATAAATTACTTAATAACAATGAGCAAAAATAAAATTCACTCTGACAATGCTCCTCAAGCTATCGGAACCTATTCTCAGGCAGTATCTATAGTCAGTGGTAAAACAGTTTACCTTTCTGGTCAAATCCCCCTCCTCCCTTCAACTATGGAAATGATTAGTGACAGTATTGATGACCAAATCAGACAAGTCTTTGAGAATCTTAAATCAGTTTGCAAAGCCTCTGGTGGAGATCTAAATGACATTGTTAAGCTGAATGTGTATTTAACAGACCTGTCTAACTTCTCAAAAGTCAATGAGATCATGGCAGGCTATTTTGATGAGCCCTATCCTGCTAGAGCTGCTGTTGGCATTAAGGAACTTCCTAGAGCGGCATTAGTTGAAATGGATGCGGTAATGGTAATAAGTTAGTCAACTAAATGTCCTCCTTACAAGATCCAATTTTTTCGCTTCATGGAGTTGGATCAAAGTCTCAAGCAAGACTTAATCAGTTAGGAATATACTCGCTTGAAGATTTTCTTTATCATCTACCTATTAGATACCAAGACAAGACAAAATTCCATTCATTAGATAACTCA
>Ga0255770_10000933_pt1 | contig 27297 bp, 25 predicted proteins | sample 071ome_22_FD_179968 | JGI IMG/M metagenome (GOLD analysis project Ga0255770, IMG submission 179968) | Coastal salt marsh microbial communities from the Groves Creek Marsh, Skidaway Island, Georgia - 071404AT metaG (version 2) | ecosystem: Environmental > Aquatic > Marine > Intertidal zone >...
TAAAATCATATGAATTTGAATTTATTAAAAATTCTACCACCCCAGGTTTTGGTTATGCTGCTGTTAATAGTAATACAAATCAGTTACGAAATTTTTTTAAGCAACAAGGTATAGATTATTATTTTTATTTAGCACCTGGTGGAATATTAAGATTCAGTCCTTCAATGTATAAACGTAAAAAATATACCAAGTAGATAAAAACAACTACTGGTGCATATACCTTTGCTATGGCAAGTAACTATAATCGCGTTCCTAAATCTGGAGTAGTTGCTGTTATAAGTAGCAGTGTTCTACTCTCCTAAGGTATTGTTGCATTATTCTTTTTCTATAAATTTATAATTTCTATCACTAGAATTTAGGTGTTTTTCAATTTCCTCAATAAGAATTTCTTTAATACCTAGTTGAATTTTTGTCTTTACCTTAACCATACAAAAAAATTTTTAGAATCAAACTGAGACAGTTATTAAAACTAATTGTTTAGAGCATGTTTATTTTTATAATATATTTATGTCAGATTTTAAATTTATCCATGTTTCTGATATCCATTTAGGTAGAGAGATAACAAAAAAATACAGTTTTTTAGATTCTTTGCAAGAAACTAGAGTGAGGCGCTCGCCTCTTACAGTTTTAGATAAATTGGCTATGTTGGCTGAAGAAGAGAAAATAGATTTTCTCCTTATAGCAGGAGATACATTTGATGACGACATGCCTGCAAGTGATAATTATTTTAAAAAATTTAAAAGTTTTTTAAAGAAATTAGATCAAATAAATATAGATGTTTATATTGTTCTTGGCAACCATGATGTTGAGTCAGATCTTTTAAACTCCTATGAATCAAAAAAACTCCCAGAGAATACGTATCTATTTCCTGCCAAAAATGCTGCAACATTTAATATTGACAAGTTTAAAGTAGCTATTCATGGACAGAGTTATCCAAAAAAAGAAGTAACAGAAAAGTTAGTAGAAAAGTTTCCAGCACCAAGTAATAATTTTTACAATATTGGCTTAATTCATACTAGTTATGAAAACACTTATAAATTAGATGAAACATACAACTATGCACCAACAAATAAAACTATGTTGGACAATTTGGAATACAACTACTGGGCATTCGGCCATATTCACAAACGAGAAATTTTAATAGATGACCCATATTTTGCTGTGTATCCTGGGAATCCACAAGGATTGAGTACAAAAGCTTCTGAAACTTGTAATAATATTCCAGAAGGTAAAGGCTGTTATCTCGTTAACGTTAGTGATTTTGACACAGAACTCACATTTAAACCTTTAGATGATACAAGATTTTTCACAATCAAAATAGAAGTAAAAGAAGATCAAGAAATTCAAGAGATAATTGGTAATACGGCTAAACAGATTGAATATATTCAAAATGAAAATTCTGGAATTTATCTAATGATTACTGTTGAGCTTGAAGGAAAATCTGAAGTACATAATCTTTTACTTGAGGAAGAGTTTTTAGCAATCTTAAATAGCGAGTTAGAAGATGAGGATGTAAATATTATCAAGTGTATTAATAGTCTTGAGTCTCCTTCAAAAGAAGAATCTTTTGAAGCTATAGAAAATATTATCAATGAGATAAAAGATTTAGACATTGAAGACATAGAGAAGTTTGTTAACGATGTTGTTTTCGAACACCTCACTAAAAAAGAATTCAAAAAAGGATTAAATAAAAAATTTGGTGTTTTACCAAAGTCGATACCACTCATAGAACAAAAAAATATTGAAGATGAGATAAAAGAACAAGATCCAAAAGAGATTGTTGAAAATGCTAAAAAAATTGCAATGAGAATAATTAATGGTTTAAGTCATAAGGATGAATAATGAAATTTGATGAGTTATCTATTTTAAAATATGGAGGTTTATCTGATTTAAAACCAATTACGTTTACTTCAAATTTAAATATCCTTTTAGGTGATAATGGAACCGGAAAATCATCGATTGTTAAATCACTGTATCATATACTTTTCGGAATTCCTACAAAACAATCTGAGTATTTTCAATATGATTATGATGGACCCACTGCAATTAGCCGAAATGAAATAGGAGCTAGTGGGGTTGTTCTAAAGATTATAAATGGTGATGAAAAGCTGACGATATCAAGAAGTAAATGGGATAAAAATGTAAACAATCAAATTAAAGAAATATTTCCCCAAATTGACGATGTGGAAAAACTAAGAAGATTATTTTCAAATTTCTTTTTTACTTCAACAAAAATGATTGCCGACATACAAGGCTCTATTTCTCTTGATAAAAACATAAGAACAGATTTAATTAAATTAATAAGTTTAGCTTCTGGTTCAGGTTCTCAAAATATTGAAAAAGCCATGATGTCATATGCTGAATATGCTACGACATTAGCTGATAAAACAGAAAGCGCCACAAGAACTAAAAATTTAACAAAGATTGGCGAACTTCAAAGTAAATTAAAAAATGTTAACGAACGTTTAAAAAATGTTCAAAATATTGAAAAACAAAATGTAGATAATTTAAACGAAAATGACGAAGAGTCAATTAACGAGTTAAAAAAATTGTTAATAGAAGTAGATTCTAATATATCTACTCTTCAAACAAAAAAACAAGAATTACAGATTCAGCAAAAATATATTGAGAACATTGTCGAACTGAAAAGCAATTTGAATCCCATTCAACAAAAAAATATTACTCCAAATTCTTATAAAACATACAAGCTTACAAAAATTACCTCTGATTTTGGAAATCTAAACAATGCACTTTCTGACATAGAAATTGCTAAAGAATATATGGAAGAGCTTGCTTCAAGTCTTGATGACATCAAAGAAGCTATAGGAGGTAATAAAAAAACAACTCCACAAGAAGTTGATGTCGAAATTTATTTGAATGCTTTTGATAGATATAAAACAGATTCATCAAAGATCGAAGAACTAAACACTAAACTACAAGAGATTTCTTCTACATTGGCTGAGATTGAGGATGAAGTTCTATTACAACAATCCAGTATTTCCCATTATAAAAAACATAAATTAAAAGCAAGTGATGTTAAAAAATTACAGACAATTGCTAAAAAGGCGAATGAATTTGACCTCAATACATTAAAAGAGCAAATTTCAGATATAGAAGAAGAGATTCGGTCTAAAGAGGATGATGTAAAAGCACTGACAAAAGAATGTGGTTTTTCAATGCAATCTATTGCGCATATTACAAAAGAAAAAATGACAGTAAAAGAAAAATCAACATTAAAAAAAATCAACAAGGACTTTCTAAAATTCAGTACTTTACTTAGTGAATTAGATACTCAAATTAAGAATTTTGAAAAAAATCAATTTAGTGAAGAATTATCTGATGATATTGGTGAAGATATATTGTCAATTACAGAATTAATACAGAAGGTACTTCTAGAAAATAAAGATATTTTAGAAAAGTTTAAAAAATCCGGCCATAATGAGAAACAATTAGATTCTTTGATTAAACAAATCTTAGATAATGAAAACACAGTAATTCAGAAAGTAGATTTACTAAAAAAAGACTATGAGAGCCTAATTGATAATATGCAAATAAAATTGCAACACCAATCTTCATTAGAGCAATATAACAAAATTCTAGATAAACAAAAGCAAACTAAAAAAACATTAAAAATTGTACTAAGTAAAAATGAAACAATTTTAAAAAAGTTTAAATTCAACAAAAAAGACTTAGAAGACGAATATTTTTCTGATTATTTCGAAGAGCTAGAAAACTTAAACAAATCTAAAAAACAATTGTCAGAACTTATAGAAGATAAAGATAAGTTATTAAATGAGCTAAAGACCAGAGAAGAAGCTTTTAAAAAAGTTAATCAAGAATTAACTGAAATTATCAAAAAATATAAGTTATCAAAAGAATTTTTAAAGAGCAGTGAACTTGATATTCAATTAGAGCTTGTTTCGGATTTACATGAATTTTCTTCTAGTTTAAATGAAAAAAATGCAGAATTAAAAGAGATACATAGAGTACAGAAAGCTTCCCGTAGTGATCTTGTAAAATTACTAAAACAAATTAACGTAGATGAGGCAATCGAAGAAATCACAAAAGAATTAATTGAAATTTTTGTTAATGATTTTAATAATTCAGTAAATAAATTAATTGAAAATTATAAAACAAAAGATCTTATCGAAGGTGATATCAAAAAAAACAACGAGAAAATTAAAGATTCAAATGGTGTAATTGCAAAAATTTTAAAAATTTATGATGCAGAAGTAGTAGATGATATTGAAAATTTAGTTGTTTTGCTTGATCAACTTTCTTTATTGTTTAATGACAACGATTTAAATTTCTTGAAGAAATCAGAGAAAGAGAATTTTGTAAATCAGATATTAAAAGATGAATTAACGAAAAATGTTTTAGCTTCTAATCTTCTTGAGGTTAATAAACAATTAGATGATTTAAGCACTGAACAATCTGATAAAAAATTAGAACTTGTTAGATTAGAAAATAAGTTATTCAAAGAACCAGATTACGAAAAGGAAGACATTCTTTCAGAACGACATAAAATTTTAAGAGAATGGTTAGACACCAAGAATCAATATCTTTCTACTGTGTTGGCTTTATATTTAGTTGATGAGCAGCTTAAAAACTCAACACAAATAACACTAGATCTAAAAAACACAATTAATAACATTATTAAAACTATAAACCCAAAACTTGCTGGTGTTGAATTTGACGATGAAGATGATATTTTAAGTATTAAATATAAGGTCTCAAAAGAAAATACTAGAGAAAAAGATCTTCATCTACACAGTGATGGTGAACAGGCAGCAATAGCTTTAGCTATTCGAATGGCTGTTCAGCTTGAGACGTTTAAAAATTCTGATTTCCGTTTTCCATTAACTTACGATGATATTTCAGATCATTTGGATAGAAATTCTCAAGATGGATTCATAAAGATTTTAGAAGAGTTGTCTAAAGAAACTCAAATACTTGTGTTAACCCATGATGAAGTGTTTGCAAATGCAATTATTAAGTCGTGTAGTGACGCTAATTTAATAAATTTGAATCAAATCTAAGACATAATTGAGATAATTTATTTTGATAGAATTGTTTTATGACAATTGAAAGAAATAATATAACTCATTTAATGTGGAGAAAAAAAGTTGACAACTCTGTTTTCGAAGGTGAAACTGTTATACCAATTGCTTTTGTAAAACAATGGAATTTAAAGAAACACTTTAGCGATACTGGTTTAAAAGTTGAAAACTGGCCAGTCCAAATTAAATTTGCTTCAAAATTGTACGAAGGCAAGATATTTTATAGGCACCCAACAAAAGTTCGTTCAAGCGAGCAACACAAAATTCTATTTAAACAGGGTGATTTGGTTGAAGATCTAAAGAAAACATTTTTAATGAGTCATATAAGATGGCTTGAAGTAGAGCTAAGAAAACAAGATAATAAAAAATCTGCAGAAGCTACTAGTGAAACTGAAAGAGAAACACCATTTTGGGAATTTTTAGATATTGAGTTTGATGAAACGAACAAACAATTTATTTTTACAGCCCACTATAAACAACAAGCTTATTTTCCTGAGGTATTTAGACACCTTATTGGATCTCCAAAGCTAAAACAAATTGAAAATTCTATATTTAATAATTTTGAACAAATAATCAATCAAGATTGGAAAGAAAAACTCAATTTGACAACAGAGATAGGTGCAAAAAATGTAATATATTATTTGCTCGATGATGTAAATAAACTTATATACGTTGGGGAGACAGGGCAGGACCTAAAAACAAGACTCTCTGATAAAGAACACTATAAGAGTGCAGGCATTCCTAATTGGACACACTATAGATTTGAAGTCTTACCTTCAAGCATTGGTACAAAAGCTAGAAAAGAAATTGAAAACATGATTATAAGAGCATATGCAACATTATTTTCAAATACTAAAAATGTTAAAAGTATTAAGATTTCTGATTATAAATTGGTAAATCGTAAAATTAAAAATTAAATTTTTTCAACCTAGCATGTTTAATAGGAAAAGTAGAAACAAGTAATTCTTCCGTATTCCCCCTTCCACTATTTTTAGCACTGATTGTTTTAGTTATATTAAATTTGTAAGCATGGAGTCGTTTATTATTCTTATTTTTATCTACAAATAGCTCTATTGACAATTTATTAAAGTTGTTAGTTAGGATTACATTATTGTTTTTATTTGAAATTAATTTAGAAAAATTTTCACTTAGTTTTTCATGAGACTCTTTATTAAACCCCTCAACACTGTAATCAGTAAAATATGCCGTTTTTGAATTAGGTATATATGGAGGATCTAAAAAGATAAAATTATTCTTATTTACAACACCTTTGAATGGCTTTACATTGCTATAGTCATCACAGGTAAATGTTGCCTTTGATAAAGCTTCACCAGCCAAATCTAAATTTCTTTCATCGAATAATTTTTTATTAACAGCACTGCCCATTGGAATATTAAACCTACCCTTTGAATTAACTCTAAACATTCCATTGAAGCCAATTTTGTTTAAAGCTAAAAACTGAGTAGCAAGGTTAGTTGAGAGTATATTTTGTTCTGGAAGACTTCCATCCTTCAATGTAAAGCTTTCCCAATTATCATTAAAATCTTTTCTAAGTTTTAAATAAACTTCTTTTCTACTTTCAGGTTTTGTATTCAACTTATTAAACTTTTTTTCAATCTTGATTGCTTCTTTTTTTAACTCATTTCTTGACTCAATATTTGAGATTACTTTATAAAAATTAACTACTTGAGGAACAACATCATTTAAATGTGCATTTTTGATAAATCCTTTGTTGTAAAGTAAAAAATAAATTGCTCCTCCACCAAAGAAAGGTTCATAATATGTAAACGGAGAGTGGATATTTGAAATAGAAGAATAAATTATTTCAACTATCTTTCTCTTACCTCCAACCCATTTCAACGGAGGGTTTACAGTATGTTCTAATTGCATAAAGTTCATTGTATTTAATATTTCTTAAAATATACTCATTGATAAATTTACAAATTTAATATGTCAAATTTTAGTTAATATTTTAAGCTATTCCGCAACAAAGCCAGCAGGAAGCCTACTCCATTCATATATATCTTTATATATCTTGAAATTTGAAGAATTTTTATGAGGGTTAAACTCTGTTAATAAAGATTGTGATAGGATATGAAAAATTATATTTTCTCTTTCTAACACTTGTTTTTGTTTCCAATAATTATTACTTAAACTTAGTCGATTCAATTTAAAGAAATTTAGTACTTTGTTTTTTTTGCTTGGTGTGCCTGTCCCAGGAGATATTTCATTAACAATATAACTAGTAGTTAAATATGGTACAGAACTGTAACCATCTTTTGTTTTTCGTTCAAGCAAATGATCATCAGCAACATCACAAGAACCATGATTATTCGGATAGTATTTATCACAGGCACCACAAAACATAAATTTTTTACCTTTGTACTTTTCTTGTGGAGTCCAATTTTTAAAATCATTTATATTGTCATCAAAATGAAGTAGCGCAAGATTTCCAATTCTATAAGTAAGTTTCAAGTACTCCTCTAAACTAACATCAGTAAGACCTTCATGAGCTTTCGCTTGAGTTTGCTCATTGCCAATTTCTAAAATATGGTCAACATGTACATCTCCGCTAAGAGTATCAATATCATCTGCACGAGACATTAGTCTTATTTGATACTCGGCTTTGTGTAAAATGTATTTCGCAATATTTGGTGCTTTTTCACCACAATTTAAAAGTAAAAACTTATCATCAACTATATTTTTTTCTGCTGTATTTATGTATTTTTCAATAATTATTCTGATAGTATGCTCATAAGGATATTTACATTTAATATTTTCATTGTGAGTACAGCGGTGTTCACATTCGTCTGTGTTGTCACATTTAGAGTCTTTGTAACAGTTATTTAAATCCTCACTTTCCCAAAAAAGACTCTGAATAATATCTTCTATTTCACTTTCGATTTTATGCGCAACTTTAGACCACTTCATTGAAAAAACTAAACACTCTAAAAGAATGCTTATATGTTCAAATTTAGATTTATCAAACTGACAAGCCGCAAGCAGAACAGAGTAGACTTGTTGAACCTGAAAATATTTTTTCATGAACTCCAGGGACTTCACATTAGTACCATCTTTAAATTGATTTTTTCTTAGATTTACAAACCAATCCGTACGTGTTTTAAGAGTTTGTATAAAAACTAAAGGATCACCAATAATTGAATTAGAATCACTCACTTTACTCCCTTTTAACCAAGGAATTATATCGTTTGTCCTTAAAAATCGTTTGTATTCAGACATGAAGAAATACCTTACAAAAACATCAAATTTAAAATTTGTAGTTCTCGAAGTTATACTTCTTTCAATCTCATTCCATTTATTATTAAAGTCAGTTGCTTTTTCTTCAAAATTTTCTCTATCGTGTGCGATCTCACCAATTATGTAATGTTTAACTAAATCACTAAATAGAAGAGGGGCACCTCTATAATTTGATTTTTCAAATATATCATACGCTTCTAAAAAATCAGTTGTTGGAACGTGTGAAAAGTAAGTTTTTGTTGTTAAAAAAGAGACAAATTCATTTACATTATCAATATTTAAATTTTGGTCAGCCCAAATATCAATTGCTTCTACAGCCTCAATCATTTCTTTTGAGCTTGCTACAACTTCTTGCCACTCTTTTTTTTCTTCTTCGTTTAAATTATTTACAACATCTTCATTTTCATTGTATGGTCTTTTTTCAGCATCTAATGAATTGAAATATTTTTTTAGATAGATATCTGCTTTTTCATTTGAAGTTTCCAAAATTTGTTGGTTCGGCATTATTTGATTAGGAAAATTTCTTTTTAGAAAGTGAGAAAGCATTCCTTTATTCATGAAGAGTATATGCTCAGTATCTTCAATATTATTCTCCTTTATAATTTTATTAATTTTTTTATAAATGGCACTAATAATAAAACATAAGGTAGTTATCCTTTGTTGTCCGTCAATAATTTGATATGGTTTTCTAGTATCTAAAGAATTTTGTAAATCTTGAAATGTAATTATCGAACCCATATAATAATTTCCAGTACTATCTTCACTAAAAGCGAAAAACAAATCTCTTAGTAACTCATTTACATGAGCAGCTTCGTGTTTACGAATTTCACTTGAGGAATCATCTAGAACTTCACTATCAAGATCATCTTCTAATAAATTAGATTCTTCACTATGACTATTCGGTAAAAATTCGTTTACTTTTGTTAACCAAGTATAATTTCTTTGAAATTGCGGAATCCAAAAATATGAATCTAATGAAAAAATTTCATATAAAGTTTTAGTTCCAATTTGAGGTATCGTCATTTTCATTTACTCCTAATTTCATTTTACTTTTTGAAATTAAATTTTGGCAGTTAGCACAAATACTTTGTTGGAGCTCATTTTCACGTAATGATGATTTATTATACTTTTTTCCACATTTTTGACATTTAACTCTAGAGTAGTTTTCGGCATCTCTAAAATTTTTTATATTTTCAGCTGCACATAAGTTACAAATTTTAGAAAGAACGTTCTCAGAGTCTTTTATGAATTTAAAGTTTTCAAATTTCTTTTTGATCTGACACTTAATGCAGAAGGAATAGTCTATGTTTTGATTTTTACTATTTCGTATCCTTTTACTTATTTGATATTCTTCATATAAATCAGTATTGAAGGATATTACTAATTCTAGATAATTCTTATTAATTTCTGCTATTTTAAGTAGACTTGGCTCGTCCGCTCTAGGATATTTTCTTAACAGGTTAAAAAAATCCAAAATCGGTTGTTTATCTAAAAATATCTTTGATTCTTCCAGATATCTTTTTTCATTCCAGATTTCATCTAAATTGTATGAACCAAGTTTGTATTTCTTTCTTAAATTTGTCACAGAAGCTCTATCAGTAACAAACACCTCGGACCAAGCAAGGTCAGTTGCGTCATATATTGAAACTAGTTTTTTAAAAGTTTCTTTTTTAGGCAACCTACGAAACCATTTTTTGCATACAGGGCATTTTTCTTTACCACTGTAATTTTTAAGATGCTTACATTCATCAGGAAATATCTCTCTTATATGTTGTATTTGGTCTTCTGTGAAATGTTTAATTTTTTTCATAATATAAACTAAATATTAGTACTAATTCATATATTAGTATTTAACATCTATAAAACAAGCATAAAATTACTAAATATACACTATTTATATACACATATATGGTATAATACATAAAGTAAGCAAAAAAGGAGGTTTTATGAAAAGGGAAATTAACAAATTAATGAGGGCAAATGATTTTGTCCTCATTAGAAGTAAAAAGCACAATATTTGGGAAAAAGAAGGTCATGGGCTAAGAATGTCTACTTCTTCTACTCCTTCAGATAGAAATGCTTTGTACTCAATAAAAAGAGACATAAGAAAGATAAACAAAACGATAGGAATAGAAGGAATAAATTATGGATAAATTACATGAATTTATTGAAAATTCACATTTCTCTTTAAAGGATGAGTTATGTTTTTCAACCGTTATTCATACAGCAATGACAAGCATTGTTTTAAACCATTCATTTGATGAGTGTAGAGAATTTGCTGTTAGTCAAGCAAGTTTATTCAAAGCGATGCAAGACACTTTATGTGAAGTTGCGTTGAATGATCTATGGATACGGGATGAAAAAGGATTTGAAATATATGAATATGTAGAAAATGTTACAGCTCTTTATGCATGGATGAGGTTAGTTGCTGATCATAAGCAGGATGAGGAAATTACCGATTATGTCAATGCTGTACAGCTTTATATGGAAAAAGAAAGTAGTAAGAGATGATTATGACGGTATTAAAAGATTTTGTGGACAGTAACGATCTACCACTAAATGCAAATACAAGAACATCATCTATTCAGACAGCTATTGCTGCAGTAATTTATACAAACTCAAGAAAAGAGGCTTTAACTATGTCTAGAGCACTCTCTGAGTTTTTTGCAATAATTCGTGATGATGATCTGGGATACGCACCAGTTCGTGAGGCAACAACACATGAATTTAGTCAAGAAATCTATGTACAAACAGCAATGACTATTTACGACTTTCTAAGTTGCTTGATGGTTTTAGATGATGTTGAACTAACAAAGAGGTTGAATATCTCAAAAAATATATATGGAGGAAATAATGGAAGATAAAAAATTAACAGCAAATGAATTAATAGAGAAATTAGAAGCTCTATTAGACAAAATTTACTATGACGATGTAAAAACCATTGCTAGAGAAAATGATGAAGTACAGCATCATATAGAGCACTCTAAAAGATGGGGGCATTATTGGGGTGGAGCTGATGTAATAATTTACACCAGACTTCTTAAAAAACATAAAGAATGGATTGGAGATCAACCAATGGTAATCTCACCGCAATTAACAGAGCCTAAAAGAAGAGTTGTTATCTCTAAGCATGCTATTGAATTGTCGTGGCTCTTTATACAGTTGAGAGACTTATATAGAGGAAGAATTGATTATGTTTCAAAATATGATTTTTATGGTGAACTTGCACAAACTGCAATAAACATCATTGAATTCACTGAGGGAAATTATGAACTTTCTTATCTTCTTCATGAAGTCGTAAGAACATCTAAAAAATATTTATAAAGGAGGAAAAAGATGTGTGTTATGAAATATTCAAATGGTGATAAAAACATTTCAATGAACGAGATTGAAAAAATGTGGCTTAACAATCCAGATGGTGCTGGAATTGGAGTGCTGGATGTAAATAATAATTTGATTTCATCATTTAAAACTAAGAACCTAGACGAGTTTAAAAAGGAAGTAGATAATGTGTTTAAACACCAGCAGTTCAATCATGCTGTTATGCATTTCAGAAGAAGGTCAAGAGGAAGTTTTGATTTAATAAATGTAAATCCTTTGAAGGTTAATGAGGATACATTATTTTTTCATAATGGAACACTTAGTCAATTAAATGACGAAGAATTTTCTGACTCTTTTATTTTTGTTAGAGACTTTTTAAGAGAGATTAAAGATTTTGACATCTCTGATCCTGCAACAGTTAAAAAAATTCATAAACTTTTGGATGGAAATATAAGTAGAATGATTTTTTTGCAATCTGGTATGGAAAGTCCTCTCATTATTGATAATGCAAACTTGGGTTATTGGAATGAAGCAAAAACTATTTGGACATCAAATAGGGAGCATTAAGATGCATAAATTATTTGTTTATGGAACCCTAAAAAAAGGATTTTCAAGAAATACTATTCTCAAAGATAGTTCATTTATTGGAGATGTAACGACAAAGCCATCATTCACAATGATAGATTTAACATATTTTCCTGGGATATTAGAAATTGGAAATACTTCTATTTATGGAGAATTGTATGAAGTTTCAGATGAGACACTTCAATATTGTGATGTTATTGAAGGGCATCCAGACTTTTACAAAAGAATAGAAGTTGAATTAACGAATAATACAACTGCATGGTGTTATGTTCTTGATTATACAAAGTATGAAAATCCATTAGTTATTTCAAGTGGAAAATGGGAGTAAGCACAACAGGAATTCTTAAATTTCAAGTATTGAATGATGGAACTTTTGCAACTAAATTAGTAAATGAACAGACTCATTTAAGAGGAGACATTATATATGGCTATTAGATCTAGAAATATTTACACACCAAATGATGAAAAACCATTTAAATTGAGCCGTTCTAAAGTTGACTCTTATTTAAATTGTAAAAGATGTTTCTATATTGATAGAAGACTGGGAGTAGGTCAACCTCCCGGTTTTCCTTTTAATATCAATTCAGCAGTTGATGAACTGCTGAAAAAAGAATTCGATATTTTTAGAAATGAGGGATCAGCACACCCTTATATGGCTGAAACTGGTAAGAACTTAATTCCTTATCACAGTGACGAGCTGGATAACTGGCGTGAAAACTTTAAAGGCGTTCAATACTTACATGAAGAAACCAATCTTTTACTTACAGGTGCAGTTGATGATGTTTGGTATGATTTAGACACAGAGGAGCTCGTTGTTGTAGATTATAAAGCAACTTCTAAAAATGATGAAGTCTCATTAGATGCCGAATGGCAAATATCTTACAAAAGACAAATGGATTTTTATCAATGGTTATTGAGACAAAATGGGTTTCCAGTATCTAACGATGGGTACTTTGTATACTGTAATGGTGACAAGTCACTTCCTAAATTTGAAGAAAAAATTCAATTTAAAGTATCAATTCTAAAGTACACCGGTTCAACAGACTGGATTGAACCTACAATTGTTGAAATTAAAAACACGCTCGATAGTGATGTACTACCTCTTTCAAATGAAGACTGTAGTTATTGTGTTTATACAGAAGATAGAAAAAATGTAGAACAATTTGATTCATAAATATATTTTTTTAAAATCTAGAATATGGCACAGTCTGAAAAGAAAAAATTACTCCTTCATAAAGATTTAGAAGATTCAACAAAATTACAAAAATCACTTCGAACAAATTCATTTAAAAAAAAGAATTACTTTTTAGAGCAGTTATTAATTTATGGCTCAAACTTGGCGCAGACAAAAAGCGTTGCTGGTAAGGCAAAAGGTTGGTACAGACTTCCTTTGGGTGGAGGATCTAACGGGAAAGATAAATATTTATGGTATGCAGCTGGTGATAGGGGTGTTGGAAAGAAGCTAGGTTTAAAAAGTAATGAAATTTTAGTTAGAAGTATTCGAGATCATGATGATACTAAGTTTGACCTTAGTCCTGGTGTAAAAAAGAACTGGATTGAAGTAGAAATTGAAGAATTTGATAAGAACCAAAAAGAATTTAAAAATTTAACAAAACGACAAGAACAAATTATAAACTCTAAATCTAATGTGACAATTATTGAAGGATATCCTGGCACAGGAAAAACTATTGCATTGCTTAAAAAGTCTGACAAATTTAAAAACAAAAAACAAATTTATTTAACCTATAGCAATTATTTAGGTACTAGAGCAAAAATGTGGTTTGATGCCAAAGATGCTCTAATTGAAGACAGAGAGGTTTTTACATTTAGTGAAATTATCAATGCTTTTTCAAAGACAAATGAACTCTCTTTTAACTTTTCTGAAAAAATTCATAACAACCATTTAGAGGCAGAAGAGGCTTTTAATGCATTTGTTAGCAAACAGAGAATCAATTTAAAGAATTGGAGAAACAAGCTTGATGTAAAAAATAATTCACTTCTTTATTATGAGATTTATGCAAATGCTTTCGGAGTAAATAGAAAAGACGTAGGCAATATAAAAGATACAATTATTGAAAATTTCAAACTAAGAAAAACAGCTCTTGGAAAAGACTATGGTGTCCCTTTAACAATAATAAATAAAATTTTTGAAAGTAAGAATGAAGCTACCTTGTTTCCTAATTTGGTAGCAACAAGAGAGTTGTGTTCTAAATTTATAAGTAAGGAAATAAACATTCCAAAAACTCTAAAAGATGTTGATGTAGTTTTAATCGATGAAATTCAAGACTTAACAGAGATAGAATACTTCTTTCTTTTAATGTATGTAAAAACTTTAGATTCAAACTCAAATATTATTGTTGCTGGTGATGAGTCTCAGACTGTTAAACCATCCAGATTTAAATGGACTATGTTTAACGACACCTTAAGGAGTAAAGCAAAGATAGTACCAATTCAAAAAGATACAAAAGAATTTCAAAGCCGATTTAACTTAGAAGAAAGTCTTAGATCGCCTACACAGATTGCAAATCTAATTCACAATACACAAGCACTTTATAGCTCTATTGATAAGAAAAATAGACCATCAGTAAAAAATTACGTAAGCAATGTCTCAGATAAATACGGAAGAGTTATTTATTTTTCAGCACAAAATGATAGTGAGCTAAGTGAGATTATAAATGCTATTTCTGAACTTCCATCATCTTCTTGTATATATGTCGGTGGAAAAGTTCCAAATAAGTTTTCAAACAATAATTTAGAGGGCAAAGTTGAAACTACCGAAAGTGTTAAAGGTTTAGATTACGGTGTAGTCGGTCTTATAGATTTTGGTAAATATTTATCTTTAATTGAAAAAGACATCGAGTCAAAAGAAGACGGTAAAAAAAATCTTGATTCTCTAAGAACAAAAATTGATAGATTAAGAGTTGCAGTCTCAAGGGCAACAGATGTATTGATTTTACTTGATGTAAATCCCAAATTTGGTGAAATTAAAAAACAAAATCTCAATAGAGAAGAAGGTTATCTGCCTTTTGTACAGAAATTATTTAATTATGATGTTAATACTGATAAGGAGTTGTTTTCAATTATCACCTCAAAAGATGAATTAATTGAGGAGATATCAGAAAATATTAGCCGTGAAGAATTTATTACTAAAAAAATAGACCAAATATACAAAAGCATAGAAGACAATCCAATAAGTGTTCTAAATGACTCGTCATCTCTTCTACAAAACACAAAACAAGCTTTTATTGAACATGATATTTCAAAAGATTTATATAAAAGTGTTCTGATATTAAATATTGTATGTAATCTTAATTCTTTACTTACAAGTAGGGAGATTAATGAAAATTTTTATCAATACAGATCATCGATTAGAAATTATCTTAATGAATTAACCAAGCAGGGTATCTTTCAAGAAGATTTATCACAAAAGATTAAAGAATTTGTATCAAAAACAGAACAATACAAAACTACTCTTATCTCTAAAGAGATTAATGAAAAATCTGTAAGAAACTTAAATGGTTTAATTCAGAAAAAAACAATTCTCAACAAATTAATAATACCTAATAACAAGACAGATGTATTAGGACCATCTACTAATAGGCAAATTGATTATTTTTTTGAAGCTTTGAAAAATATACCTACTCCAGACTTGAATACAATAAATTTACTCAACTCAACAATAAACACTTACATAAAGACTTTTATTCACAAAAAGAAAAATGAAAAAGAGAAAAAAAATTTACTAGATGATTTTCAAGAAAGTTTGAAAATTATATACAAGAATTGGGCTGAGTATTCAGAGGAAAATGCAGTTGGTATAGATAAAAATGAAGAACTTGAAAAATCATTAGAGTGTTTAAAGATATTAGCTGAGTTAAGTAAAACAAGTGAAGTTTACATTAATGTTCTAAAAATTCTAAGAAGACTGAAAAAACATAGCGAAGCGTTGACATACTTAAATACAATTAAAGAAAATTTAAATAACCAGAAGATATTTTCCGAATCAAAGAGAGATCTCGAGAACCTTCAAAACATATTTAATTTAATTAGTAAGGTAAATGAAGATGGAGTCTTCTTAGAAGAAGAGATTGAATTTATAAATAAACAATTAAACGAAAAATTATAAAGTTTAAATAACTTTCCAATTGCATAATTCTTGTATTTCTCTATTTCCAATTAAGTAAAGTTTCGACTTTGCTCTAGAGAGTCCAACATAAACCAAAGCTAAAGTGCTATTTATATAATGTTGTTGAATTCCTTCTAATGATGGAAATACAACTATTACAACATCTGATTCCAACCCTTTAAATCTCGAAATAGATTCAACAGTACACCTTTTTTTGTAGTCACTTTTTAACCTAAGCTGTTCTATATCTTTTGAGTGAGGAACTAATATTGTTGTATTCCAAAGTAAATTTTTACTTTCTTTTTTAAGACTATTAAGAATGTTTTCTAATTGAGCATTAGCTTCATCCCAACTTCCATTTTTTAACAACATAAGTTCTGGTGTAAGACCTGTTTCACCATAATGTTCAATTTGATCTTCATAAAGTTTTGAGTAAGTTTTTGCAATTTCTTTTGTTGAACGAATAACTGTATTTAATATAAGTTGCGGAGTATCTAAATACTCAGGGGGTTTCCAATTTACATGGGTAATTCTTTGATTTTTGTCATAACAAACAACCCATTTTGCATTCTTGGCAATAACCAATTCAGTAAAAAAATCCCAAAATTCTTCAGAAATATCTTGGCTTTCATCAATGATTAGAGTGTTAAATTGAAAAATTTCATCTGCTTCGACAAGAGCATCTTCTAAAGCATTTTTAAGATATGCAATTTCTTTATTTTTATCTAAATTTTTTAATTTTGATTTCTCATCTCCATTTTCAACCATATCATCGTAACTAATTCCAAGTTTGTTGATAAAACTTTCAAATGTAAATACTTCTATATTTTCATAATCACTGAGATTTTCTTGCAGTTTCTGGCCCAAAAGTAAGTTGTAGCATAAAAACAAAACCTTATTACCAGCTACTGATTCATGCTCAGCAAGTTTAGTTGCCAAAAAAGTTTTTCCAGTTCCTGGAATTCCTTGAATCTTAACTTTCTTATAGTCAGGGTTTGTTATGTCATAGTATGTTTTAAAAATATCTTCTGAAAGCTTCTCTACTTTACTTTTGAGCTTGCCGTTGTAAGAAACTAATGAAAAACCTTTAACATTATTGTTTAATATTTTTCTAAATAAGTTTATAAGGTCATTGTCTGAATAATCCTGATTAGTAAATTGTCTTTTAATTTTCTCTTCTAGTTCAAGAGGATCGTTTAGTTCTTCTGCAAATATTGTGTTATTGTCATCTGCTAAAAATCCAAATTTACTCTCTGATGATGATACATTTGTCCAAGCTACAAATTTATTGACTGGAGGTCTAAAATTCTTAATACCCATTGATTTTGATTCAGATTGAATTCTGCTTCTTAATCCAGCAGCATTTCTACTAATTTGATTATAGGGTCCAGGTGCATCCTTAGGACCATTCGCAGTATTGACAGTCCAATTATCTTTTGTTGCATCATAACTCCAACCAGTTCCACCCTTTACTTCAATAAGGACTACTCCCAATTCTTTATGGACTAGTAAAAAATCCACTTCTCCTTCCTCTAGAGGATTGTTGATTGAGCCACCTTTTCTCCATTGCCATCTAACATTTCTATAACTAAGCCAATTTGGATCTGAAAATTCATTAATGGCTTTTTCAAATTCTTCTTCAGATTGAATTTGCACCTGTGAGTAATCATTTAAAAAACTATAAGACTTTTCGAGTAAGATGTCTTTTTTGGATATTTCTTTTTCAATGTTTTTGAATTTATTGAAATAATAAATTACTAAAAATAACAATATGATAATTAGAGGTATGTAAATAAAATTTAAAATAGACATACTTTAATAATGCACTTGCTTAAAGCATCTTTCAAGCAAAAATAACTCATTAATTAAACTAAATTATTAAATTATTCAAAAATTTATCTTAGCTCTCTGTACTTTATTAAGATATTCAATAATTTCAGGGTCATGAAATTTTTTCCATGGATTCTTGCCAGTTTTTTGAGTATATTCTAAAAATATTTCAAAACTTTTTTTAAGAGTTCTTTTATGCTGTTTAACTAATTCGTGTTCAAGGAATAATGGCACAGCTTCTGGTAGTTTTCTATAGCAATTACTTCTATTACTTGGTTGAACATATTTATTAATTAAAAACAAAAGTTCAGCAGTAGTATTGTAATCATTAATAACAACTGTCATTAATCCTTCTTGATTTAGCCATCCACTCTCAATTCCACTATTAATTAATCTAATCTTTTTTTTGTTTGCAGGAAAAGTCAAAGATGTTTCTATTGGTCCATAAATTTTTAGAGCGCTTTTCACATAATCACCAAACAATTTAGTGCTACTTTTATTTTTTTCTAGTAATGAAAAGTTATCAAAAAATATTTCTAACATATTAGAATTTTGCTTCGCAGCAGGTTTTTTCGCAGCAGGTTTTTTCGCAGCAGGTTTTTTCGCAGCAGGTTTTTTCGCAGCAGGTTTTTTCGCAGCAGGTTTTTTCGCAGCAGGTTTAAGGGTTATATGGAGCCTTTTATAATCTATCCCAACTACCTCTGTAAGAATATTTTCACCTGATTTAAATTCTCCTTGGTAAGATAAAACTAATTTTCTTGGAATTATTGCTTTAAATCCTTTTACTTCTACCCAGTAAACATTGTCAGTAACGTTAATTATTTCAGCTTTTAGGTAATCACCAATTTTTAGCTTTTTGACAAATATTTTTTTCTGGTCTGAATATTGCCTTCTTTTATTTCTCGCATCAATCTCATCAGGATCAACCAAAATTGTTTCAGCACTAAGTTCTCTTGTAGTCCGTTCTTTATTAGTTTCATATACTCCTGTTTCATCAAAATTTTTCTTTTTTTCATTAAGCAATTCTTTCTCGCGTTCTTCTTCTTCTTTCTTTTTTTTGGCAATAAGTATTTCTAATTTTTCTCTTTTTTCTCTTTCTTGATTCGTTTCAAAAAATCCAGTTGCTAGTTTGTTAAGCTCTCTTTGATTATTCAGCTGAAGTTCTTTTGCTTCTTTTTCTTTTCTAAGTTGTTCGAATCTTAAGTCACGTTCTTTATTTGTTTCAGCTATTCCAAATTGAAAAAGATTTTGATCTCTTTCTAATTCATCAGTATTTTTATTAGTCTTACTATTTTCTAAATTATCTGTAGTATTTAAATTTTTATTATTTTCATTTAAATTTATTTCATGTCTTTTGTTAAGAATTATTACTATTTCATCCCAAGATATTTCCAAAAATTTTAATCTTAACGAGTCAATATCCATTGCTTTTTGAAATTCTATATATTGATGTTTAGATAAGCTATCTGCTTTTTGGTAAAGTTGTTGAATTGGAGATAGGTGAATTTTGTTTTCATTTTGTACAGTAATATCTTTCGATTTAATATCAATAGCAAATACTCCAGGACCGGTGATTCTGTAATCAAGAGATCCTTTACTTTTTAATTTTTGTAAAAACTCCATAGTGCCTTTTTGTATAAATCCAAGTTTTTCAACTAAGTCTTGAACTCGTATTTCTATCAAATTAAATTTAAGAGCATATCTAATTAGTACAATTTCTTTGATGTGAGTTTGATCATCATCGTTGAGAAGATGCGAAATATAAACTTTTTTATCTTTTGCTTCGGCATATCGAAATTTAAATTCATCGCCTTCTAAAAGTGTGAATATGAGAGGGTCTTTTTTATTTGCTCTGTCTTGAATTATGACATTTTCTTTTGTATCTTTTATGTAAATAATGCCTTCTTTGGTAACTGGATCAAAGGCTGTTACTTTTCCTATTGCTGTTTTACCAAAACTATTCATATATATTTACATTTTAAAAGAAACTATTAAAAGCTTAAAATAGATTGTGGAATACAAAACTAAAATAATTTCAAAACTACCTTTTCCTTTGCGAGATTATCAATCAGAGGGAGTAAATTTTTTAGTTACTCAAAAAAATATTCTCCTTGCTGATGAAATGGGTTTAGGAAAAACAATTCAAACCATTATTTCAATAAGAATTTTATTTCAAGAAAAAGAGATTAAAAATTGTTTAATTGTTGTACCCGTATCTTTAATTAGTAACTGGGTTTATGAATTTAGTATATGGGGTGGTGCTATAAAGCCAAAAATTATTTATGGCAATCAAAAGAAAAGATTAACGCTTTACTCCATGCAGTCTCCAGTTCAAATAGTTTCATATGAGTCCATACGAAACGATCTCGACTCAATTGTTGACAAAAAATTCTATGATTTAGTAGTTTTAGATGAGGCGCAGAGAATTAAAAATGATTCATCAATAACAGCAAGAAATATTAAAAAAATTCCAAGAACCTATTCTTGGGCATTAACTGGTACACCATTGGAAAATAACATTGAAGATATTGCATCAATCTTTGGTTTTGTTAAGCCAAAAACTATTAGTAAATATGATTTCCCCCGTGAAATTAAAGAAAAGATTGATAAATTCACTATAAGACGAAGAAAGAGAGATGTTCTTACAGAATTACCTGACATTATTGAGCAGACAATAAGAATTAGACTATCACCTAAACAATGGACTACTTATGAAAATACTAGAAGTGAGCAATATAAGTATATTAAACAATTGGATAAGAAAGAAAAAATTTCAGGAATTTTAGCTCTTATTACCGAGTTGAAAAAAATAGTAAATTTTGACTCATATAGTGAGGAGTCTTCAAAGGCAGATTATATTTTAGAAATTTTGGAAGAGAAAAAGCTCCTGAGTGAAAAGATAATTATTTTTTCTCAATATGTTGAAACTTTAAAGTATTTAAAAAGAAAGTTTGAAGGATATAAAACTCAAATTTACTCGGGAGGTCAGTCTCAATCTGAAAGAGATGAAATTATTTCAAACTTTAAAAACTCAGATGAGTTTGAAATACTTCTCATATCTTTAAAAGCAGGCGGAGTTGGATTAAACCTTCAAGAGGCAGATACTTTAATTTTATTTGATAGATGGTGGAATCCAGCTGTTGAAGAACAAGCGATAGGTAGAGCCGATCGATTCGGAAGAGAGGGATCTCTTCATGTAATTAAGTTTGTTACTCAAAATACAATTGAAGAAAGAATAGAGCAACTACTTTTTGAAAAAAAAGATTTGTTCAATAAAATAGTAGAAGAGGTAACTCCAAAAACTAATAAATTTAGTGAAGAAGATTTAATGTTTATAATAGGAGGAGAAAATGGCTGATAAACTTGATTTAGATGTAGCAAAATGGCTATCTCAGAAATCTTCAGAGCAAGATGTTCTTATTAAAGATATTGGAATCAATTCATATCAGGTTCGATACAGTAATGTAGAAGAAAAGATTGAAGAATTAGAAGAGATGCTAGAAGTAGCAGGCACAAATTTCCATCCCGTATTGATTTGTAAGGCTAGTGACGAATTGCCATTTAAATATGACATTATTTATGGACAAAGAAGACTAACTGCAGCCACAAATCTCGGCTGGGAAAAAATCAAAGCAAATATCATAGATGCTGAAGTTCCTGTAGTAATCGGTCAAGCAATATCATTAATGGAAAACGAAGGAAGAGTTCCAACATCAGCGTCTGATATTTCAGATACAATAAAAGCTCTTCACTTAGATTATGGTTTAGGAAGAAAAGAAATTAAAGAACGTTTAGGAATTCCTTTAAGGATTGTTCAAGAAGTTCTTTGGGCCGAGGAATTGTTACCTGAAGTTGAAAAGGTAGCAAAAGATTTAAAAATAAAACCAAAGATTGCTTTAGACATTCAGAGACGTTGTACAGTCGAGAATGTTATTGACGACAAAAAGACAATAGATATCTTAAAAGATATTTCTAAATTTGATGACACGCTAAGAAGAAGTGTTGTTAAAGTTCTAAATGATGATAAAAGCATGAAGCATGAAGATGCTATTAAGCATGCTAGAGCAACAATGTCAGCTACTGAAATTAAAGTTGTGTTTTTAAAGAATGAATATCAAGCTCTTTCAAGTGCAGCAGATGAAGCAGAGTTAAACGATCAGGAATATATTCATGCATCGGTTATAGATAAATTAAATACTGACAATTATCTTTAGTTCCAATGAACCTCCCTGGGCTAACAGAGCAGCAAACTACTGATTTAAAGTTTTCTGTCAATCCTATTACAGGAGTGCCTAGACCCCTTTCGCCAATAGAAGTTATGAAATTAATTCAAATACTAGTGGACGAAGGAATGTCAAAAAAAGATATATCGGAAGCTCTAGATACAGAGCTTTCAAATGTTAATAATTACTTTGACAGAATGAAGAAATTGATACCAGAAGTTCAAGAATTGGTTGGCTGGCTACAGACTGATAAAAAACAACTTAAATTAGGCTACTCCTCTGTTTGGCATTACTCAAGGCTTGGGGATGAAGGTCAAAAGTGGATATATAAAAGGCATTTGGAAAATAATTGTACTAGAGATGAGATTAGAGATACAGCGCAATTACTTGATAGAGGATTCGGTACTCTAGAAGAATGTTTTGAAGAAATTTTAGACAGAAGAGCCAAAAAAATATTACAAACTCTTGTGACTGGAAAAATTATGAATGAAGAATTAATTATAAAACTAAACTATATTTCTCAATCAAATAGGGACAAAATTTTTGAAAAAGTAATATCAGAATTATTTGGACAAGAAACTCCTATCAAGACAACACTAACAACCCGTAAATTTCATTTACTAATTAATAGCAAAAAAGAGAGTGACGTTTATGAAAGAATGATCTCAGATGGATTTGAAGAAATGATTACAAATCTTTTGGAGAAAGAAATTGCTTCATAATTCAATTCCCGAAGGTGTTGGAGTTTCTCATTATGGAACTATAAGACTTGGAAGTGATGTTGTAGTAGATGGATTAGATCACACTAGAAAAAGCAGAATAAGAGTTCAAACACATGCTCATAAAGATCATACCTTTGGATGGGTTAAACATATTAAACCAGGAAGAGCTTTGTTAGCAACAGAACCCACAATAAAAATTTTGAGTCTAGAAAATAAAAATGTAAAAATAAATGGTAATATTCATAAATCTTTACATGGTGAAATTAAAGAAATTAAAGGTTTAATACACTTAAATCATTTAGTAAATCACGAACTAGATTCTGGAAATTTATCTTTGTATGACGCAAACCATATGACGGGTTCATCACAAGTGCTGTATAGAAATAATTCAAAAGATTATTCAGCACTTTATTCTGGTGATATTGGCTGGCCAATTCAAGAAATACCAGAATCTGAAATATTAATCCTTGATACAACCTATTCCGAATTAGAGGCTAATAGAAATAAAGAATATACTCGTGAAGATGCAGTAAATAAAATGCTTGGTTTAATTTCATCGAATTTATCACACAAGCCAATTTATTTATATGCTCGTTATGGGATGATGCAGGAATTAATTGAAAAGATTCTTGAAAATATCAATACAGATATTAATTTTGTAGCTTCTGAAGATTTAATTAGAAAAACTGAAATCATGGCAGGTTTTAGATCTTCTTTACCCAAAATAATTAATGACTATGAATTTAATTATGATTTTAAAAACGTAATTCATTTAAAAGATTTCCACAAAAAACAAAACGAAACTTTACCAGGAATTAACTTAACAATTACAAATTTTAGATCACAAAATGAACTTCAAAATACTCCTGATGAGGTTACTGGAGAGTATCAAAACTACAATATACCTATTACAAATCATGCAAATGGAAATGAATTATTTGAGTATATTGATAGGGTAAATCCTCAAATTGTCATAACAGATTCATATCGAAATAATCCAAGTTCAGTAAAGTTAGCTGAAAATATTAAGAAAAAATTTAATATTTTATCGCTGCCTTCATTTGAACTTTCTACTTGGGAATGTTGAAGATATGGATATATTTAAGGAACAAGAAGACTTAAATTTAAAAAATTTTAAAAAATTTCTCGATAAAAATTTTGATAAATCTGAGCAAATTGAGTTATTAAATTTATTAATTATAACTTTTAATGAACTTGCTAGAGAACAACCTAAGTCAATCAGTATTAATTTCTCCTCAGTAACTCATGAGTTAAAGTTATTTTCAGAAAATAGCCCTTTTTTAATTTTGGGTAATGCAGGATTTACCATGCCTAACTTAAAAATTGAAAATATTAAAAATTCTGATACTAATTTTCCAGATATTTCGTCAATTATTAATTCAATTAGAAATGATGAAACAGATTTGATTGAAAAAATCGAACAAAAGCATTCTCACGAAATTGTAAAGTATATTTCAAAACTAACAGAAATTCCTTCAGTTGATATTACTCCATTTAAACAATCAGAAATTAAATATGAAGAAATTGCAGAGGAAATTTTCTTGTCATCAGAGGAATCTGCTGATTTAGAATTTAAAAGTTCTTTGATAGCACCTGTAGATAGACATACTTTTGAACCAATAAATGTATATGAACTTGAAGAGCTTAAAGGAAAAAATGACTCACAAATTAAGGAGTTTATTAATGACATCCAAAGAAAAATTCAACACTCTTTTCTAAAAGCTTTAGCTGGAATGTTAAATACACGTGGGGGTACTATTCGAGTTGGTGTTGCTGACACTGGGAAAATTCTTGGAATTGAAGAAGATTTGAAAATGAAATTCAAAGAGGATACTCTTGAAAAAGCAAAAGATAGATATGAAGTTTGGGTTTCAGGTTCCTTCTTGCCAAATAATTTATCAAAAGATGCTTCTTCATATCTCTTGATAAATTATGTAGATGTTGCCGATAAAACATTTTTAGAAGTATCTGCTTTACCGAGTAGAGAGCCAATTTTTGTAAAAAGTAGAGATAAGGAAAATGAGATTGGTGATTTTTATATTAGGCCTGGTACTAGTGCGTTTGCTTTAGAGGATCAATACAGAGATAATTATATTAAAAATAATTTTCCTAAAAGAGTTAGCCAGAAAAAAATAAGTTGGACTTACAGTTCTCTAAAGAACCATCTTATACAATCATCAGATGCTAACCTGGAATATTTTTTTGACTCCTTAGATATATTTTGCAAGAATAATGAGTTAATCATAAGCATACTTAATGTTTCAGATGGAGTTATAGAAATAAAAATTCCACATCCTCGCAAGTCTTTAAGTTTATTTTCAATAAACTCAAGTTTTAATCTAATTTTTGAAATGAAATACTTAAGGCGTTCAGATTTTTTTAAAGTAGACAGAAACCTAAGAGAGATAAGTATTAAATTATTTAAAATATTTGAAGAAGGAATTCAGCAAAATAAAACTAATGTTGAAAACAATATTTATATATATTTAAAAACTTTCGAAAATAATAATAAAGTAGATGATTTTTTTCAATATTTAGAATTGCTGTTGTCAAAATACAATACTTTTTTATCAAGAAGGTAGGAACTTACACAGTAAATGTTTATTATAAATTTTTATAAAGTTTCAATGTTTTACTAACTAGAACTGGAATATCAGTAATCATTTCTAATAGTTCTTTTAGTTCTTCACTTGTGCAAAGAATAGATTCTATTGTTGATGGTTCTAATGGCTCGTTGATAAAGAATTCAGAAGATTTTTTGGACTTGTAATTTAAAAATTTGCTGTCGTAATAATTATCAAATTTTTGCCAGGGTTTATTTATAGTTTTCCAATCCAATTTATGTATATCATCAAGATTATTGTATTTAATATGGTGATCATCTCTTGTACCTACATTTCCATCAGTAAATGCAAAATGTTTAAATTTTTCAGAACTTTGTAACCTCGCAACACTTATTGCAAGAACTACACTGTTCATTTCATAATTTAAATTTAAATAATTTACTAAATTTTGTTGGGCTTTATAAATAGTTATATTGTATGGATTAAAAAAAACATTTACTAGGTCGTGTATGTTCTTGTTTTCTCCATCACTCATTTCAATGTTGGATTTGCTCCGATATTCTTGCACTGCTGAACTTGACCAGTCAGTATTTTTTTGGATTAAATTATCTTTTATTGCACTATTTCTAGATAAGATTCCCAAATTAAGAATTGATTTTAAATTATGAATGGTACAAAAATAGTACAGATAAGGAGTATGTATTTGTAGCTTTTCAAGATTCATCGTCTAAGTGGAATTTTTCTTGTAAATATGTATCAAACCTATCTGGATTTTTTTTTGCTAGACTGTAAATTTTTTCAAGAGTCTCTTCTCCAACACCATTTATAAATTCAAAATCTTTCATACTTCTAATTCCAACATCTAAATTTTCAATTATATTTTTGTACGTTTTTGAACCTATCTGCAAATGATTTTTAAAATCATTTTCTGAAAAATTTTTTAAAATTTTACGAACATTGATGTATAGACTGTCATCAGCATTAGGGTCATACTCATAGATTTCAATTTCTATATCTAAATTTTCTAAATGTTTGTACATTAGAGGCTTTACGCTGTCCTCCCAACTTAAACCTCCTAATTGAGTTCCAAGTTGAGGAAATGCTATGGAAGTTATTCCAAGACTTTTATAGCTTTCAGTAAATTCAATTAACCCCTTATAAATGAAATCTAACTTTGAGGGATTGCTGTAATGTATTTTTGTAGGGAAATTGAGTATCCATGGGTTATCATTTTTCCACAAGTGAAGTTTGCCAATTTTCAATTTTCCACTGGTACAAAGATTATTGTATTCGTAAAACATTTCTGGAAACCTTCTTTTATACTCAAGCGCTATTCCTGCACCCATAAATCCAACTGTGTTGACAGTATTTACAATTGTTTGCATAGAAGAATTAAATATATTTCCAGAAACAAATGATATTGAACTCATTTTTTATCACCCACTATTGGTATTTCACCTGTTAAATTATCTAAATTCTTTTGATATTCAGATTCTTTTTCCCGAATAACAGAACCATTTGGATTGGTTATCATCCTATCAAACTGTGGAATATCATGTTCTTTGTACCATGTTGGAGGCTTTCCTC
>Ga0255770_10000969_pt1 | contig 26784 bp, 19 predicted proteins | sample 071ome_22_FD_179968 | JGI IMG/M metagenome (GOLD analysis project Ga0255770, IMG submission 179968) | Coastal salt marsh microbial communities from the Groves Creek Marsh, Skidaway Island, Georgia - 071404AT metaG (version 2) | ecosystem: Environmental > Aquatic > Marine > Intertidal zone >...
CGCTCGCGAATCCGAAATCCACACCCGCCCCACGCGTCCTCCATCCCTCTCTCGCCCGTCGCCGTCGTCGTTCTCTGTCGCGCCCGTCGCCCGCGCGCGCGCGCGGACCCGAAGACGCGCGCTTTTTCGGTCGACTTGGATCACCCGCGCGAGTCACGACTCAAGAAAGACACTACCTGACGAGTCATGATTCAAGAAAAGACCACCCTCGGACGCGCGAGGTTTTCCGATATCCCGGTGGGACGCCGACCGCGCCGACGGGGCACACGTCGACGCCCGGCCGAGCGACCGCGTCGAGGCTCGGACGAGAGGAAACACCGCGTCGGGGCTCTCGCTCTCACTCACTCACACGCTCTTTTCCATCGCATCGTTCGATCGCGCGGCGAGGAAGGATGAGCCTTCGCGTGGCAGCGAAGAGGTTGGCGTCGCGGCTCGCGACGACGACGACGACGACGCGCGGCGCGGCGTCGACGGCGGTGCCGACGACGAGAGAACTCGGCAAGGTGTATAACGATTGGACGAAGGATGAGGTGCGCGCGCTGTACGCGCGACCGCTGTTGGAACTCGTGTACGACGCGGCCAAGACGCACCGGATGCACCACGACCCTCGGCAGGTGCAACAGTGCACGCTGCTGAGCATCAAGACGGGTGGGTGCCCGGAAACGTGTAATTACTGCGCGCAGAGCTCGTCGTGGAAAGGGGAAACGAAGCTCAAGGCGGAAAAATTGATGGGCGTGGAGGAGGTGATCGAAGCGGCGAAGAGGGCGAAGGAATCTGGAAGCACGAGGTTTTGCATGGGTACGGCGTGGAGAGGGCCGTCGCAAGTCGGCGCGGGACAGTTTGAGCGCGTGTTGGAGATGACGAGTCAGGTGAGGGATATGGGCATGGAGGTGTGCGCGACGTTGGGTATGTTGACGCCGGAGCAGGCGTTAAAGCTAAAAGAGGCGGGTTTGACGGCGTATAATCACAACTTGGATACGAGCCCAGAGTATTACGACAAGGTGACGTCGTCTCGCAAGTATGAGGATCGTCTCAACACCATTGCTGCGGTGCGTGAGGCGGGAATTTCTGTGTGCTGCGGAGGCATTCTCGGTTTGGGTGAGGAGGAAGCCGACCGGGCGAGTCTGATGACGGTGTTGGCGACGCTTCCGGAACATCCGGAGAGCGTACCGATTAACGCCTTGGTGCCGGTGGAAGGGACTCCGTTCAAGGACTTGAAGCCGCCAAGCGGATTGGAGATGGTGCGCGCCATCGCCGTGGCGCGTATTCTGATGCCAGCTACGGTTGTTCGTCTCAGCGCGGGTCGCATTAACATGTCCCCGGAGACGCAAGCGCTTTGCTTCCTCGCCGGAGCGAATAGCGTCTTCACCGGCGACAAGCTGCTCACGACGCCGAACAACGAGAAGGATTCCGATTCCTTCCTTTTCGAAGAGCTCGGCCTCGAGGGTAGACCAGCCTTCGTTCCATACGCCGCTGGCGCAGCGTCGAGCGACGGCAGCGAGTGGGAACACCACCAAAAGCAACAAGTTCAATGAGTAACGCTGCTTTCTTTGTGATTTGATTTGACTCTACTAATACAATGCTCTCTAACGAATCCACCTCGCAAGCCTCCTCACGCGCCTCAGATTGTAAACTATCTCTTCCCAGACGAAGATGACGACGGGTAGCGTGTAATACGATGTCCTGATTGTCACAAGCGCCGCACAGAGATTCAACATCAAATTTTCGACGCCGACGTAGTCGCCCGCCGAGTTAGCGTAATTCATCATCGCAAACGCCGGTTCGCCCAATCCCACCGTCTTGGCGAGGAGCAAAAACCCAACCAATCCCATACCGCTCATCATGGCGGACGCCAACCAAACCGGGGTATACGCCGCAAGAAAATACGGCACGAATAACCAACTAGACCGAAGCACGAACGCCGTCAGGACGGTGAACTTGTACGCATACAACGCCTTGAAACACATCGGAGCCGGATACGTAAACTTCCATCTCGCCCGCATCGTCTCCCCCCAAACCTCGTAAAAGTTTGGATTAATATCTAAATCATTTTTCACGAGGTGAGTTCGAAACCTTATCGACAATTCTGGTCCCGAAGTCGTCGTCGTCTCGGCCGTCGCGTCGACTCGCGTCGACTCGCCACTCGCGCTTCTCTTCCTTCCACTTTCGCTTTTTGTCGCCGCTGACGCTCCCGGCTGCGCCGCCGCCGCCGGCGGCGCGGCTTTACCGCCCCGTCCGCGAATCGACGCATCCATCACGCGTCGACGCGTCGGTGTCGCGGACGTCACGAACGCGCGCGTCGAGCCCATCGTCGTCGCGTGCATGATTCCACTTTGTCCTCCTGTCGCCCTCGTCGCCGCCTCTTTCCACCGCGCCGTCGCCACCGCGGACGTCGACGCGCGTCCGATCGACGTCACACACGGTCGCGCGAACGCGTCGAGACATCGCGCGACGTCGCGCGCGAGACGACGCGAGACGGACATGGCTGGTCGTCGTCGCGAAGTGAGGTTGGTTGTGTGTTCGTTTTGGTTTTACAATTTTGGACGCCGCTACTTCTTCTTCTTCCGCTCATCACCATCGTCGCCGCCGCGCTTCTTCGCCTTTTCGGGATTGAAATAAATACCTGACGTCGTCGTGTGCGTCTTGACACCCTTGGCGGCGAGTATGGCGCGTACTTTTGGATTTGGACGCTTTTGTAAACGCTGTTGTTGAGGAAGCGCTTGATCGAGCGCCGGAATGTCGCACGTGGAGTGCGCCTTGTACTTTTTAAGCCACCAAGCGCGTTGTTCTTCGGGATCGAGCACCCCGGCGAATTCAATGTACCAGAAAGTTTCAAAAGGCGTCGTTCCCTTGGCTCGAACGTCGAAACCTTTTCTTCCCGGGGCCCAGTATCTGTACGGTTTGGCGGGATCCGGAATGAGGAAAAGCGGCTTGGCGGCGTCTCCAATCGACGGCGCGTAGTAGGATTTCCTACACACGAAATTCGGAAGCAACAACAACCAAGGTTTCCCACACGCTCGACAGTAGGACAAAATCCTCTTAAAGTGATCGCCCGAATACGGAGGATTGGTGACGAGCACGTCAAACTCAGGCGTCGTCTTGGTCGCCACGCGCTCGTAAAAATCCTCATTCCTATTGTACACATTCTCAAACCCAAGCGCGTTTAAATGCGCCACCATCGACCCTTCACAAAAGTACGGATCGTATATCCTCAGCTCGCTCTTTGTCTTCTTCAAAGCTTTCGCCAGGGCGAACAAAAACGGTTCGATGTCCCTGTAAGCCTTGAAGGGCGTCTCGCAGTGGTCCGCCTCATCCGCGTTCTCGAACGCCAACGCCTGTTTATTCGCCGGCGTCACCGTACCCGATGATTTCACCGATAAGTGCGCCAAGAGTTTCGCGCGTTTCGCAGCTTTTGCCGCCGATTTACCGCTCTTATCCTTCTTCGACGCCGTCGTCGTCGACGCGTCCGTGTTTCTCTGTTGTTGTGTCTGCGTCGCTTCTCCTCGTTGTCGAACCGCCGCCGACGTTCCCTCCGCCCCCCCGCGATTTGACGACGGCTGATTCGCACCTCGCTCGACGTCGTCGTCGTCGCCGCCTTCTCTGTGTCGTCGTTTCTTTGACATGCGTCGCGTCCACGCGTCGCGCGCTGGCGTGAACACACAACGAAATTGCACTTTTTGCACGCGGTTCGTCAAACCGCGACGCGTAGCCGAACCGAAAGCGAAACCGAACGAAACGCGATCGCGCGATGGTTGATTACTCGCGTTTCGACCACGTCGGATCGAGCTCGGACGACGACGAGGGCGATGTCGCGCGACGCGGGGCACCGAACGTGACGAGACTCGAAGGTCCATCCAGCGTCACCTTTGGCGGCGGTCGAGGACGCGACGTGACGGTGGTGACGGACGCCACGGGCGGCGTCGGCGGTATGAATGGATCGGGTAGTGCCGTGAGCGGTGATGGCGGCGCACCGGGAGCGTCAGAAGTTGCGAACGAGGACGTCGTTGACATTTCAGAGAGCGCGTATGCGAAACTGCTGGAGGACGAACGCCGGGCGACGGCGCCGGCGGTTCCGGTGGTGAACGCCGCGAGCACGCCCGCGGCGAGAAATTGGGACGCGGTGACGGTAAAGATGACGAGGAACGGTGGTGCGGTGTTCGGAGACGGCGGTGGAGACGATGGTGTGGTGTACTTTTGGTGTCAGGACGCGAAGGAGGTGACGCTGAGCGTCGTCGTCGCGCCGGGAACAAGAGCGAAGGATGTCGACGTTCGCGTCACCGCGAGAGACGTGCGAGTGTGGATGAAGACGGCGTTGGCAGGTAGTTGCGCGGGGGAGGTGTTTTCAGGCGAGTGGTCGCACGAGATTGAGGCGGAGCCGAAGGATGACGACGACGACGATTTTGGCGATGCGATGCCAACATTCGGCGACTGGGAGATTACGGATTTTGAAGGCACGGGTGCACAAGCGCGTCGCGTCGTTCGAGTCACGGTGAGAAAGAAAGGTTCCGAGATGCTCGTACACTGGTGGCGGTCGTGCGTCAAGGGAGGGCCCGAGACAGATCCGGCAACCTTTGAGGATCGTAGCGCGTCCAAGGCGTCCAAGGCGAAAGCGGTGTGGGATCAAGCGCAGGAAATGTTTCGCGAGCGCATCAAAAATAGAGAACTCGTCGAAGTTGACGTGCACGACGACGGCGATGCAGCGTCACCGATCGCCGCCGATGAATGATAGTAGAAGAGTAACATTTGCCTAGGGATTTCTGAGTTGTGTTTTACAAATATGTCGAACGCTTCAACGCTTCACGCGAACCGAAACAAACGCTCACTTCTTACCGAGCTCCACCTCGAGCCCGTTGTACGGAAACGTCTTCTCCACGAACGGCTGCGTCGATGGCTTATCTACAATCGTCGCCATCGTGTACACCCCGCCCAAAAACGCAAACGCACCCGCCAAATACGCCGCGGCGCGATTCTTCGTCACAATGTGCGCCGGCACGTTATCCAACGCCGGCTCCGGGTGCGCATCCCCGGCGTCCCACGTCAGCTCAGACTCATCCGGAATCTACGTACGAAACGTTTGGTATTTCTTCGCGTCAGTCACCGCGTCCTCGATCCATCGCGCGCGTCGTTCGTTCGTTCGTTCGTCCAGTCACTCGCTGTGGGTAGGTCAAACGAGAAGAAACCAGTCAACGCTTCTCGTGCGCACCTCTGCCGCGGGCGCCGTCGTCGGTTCCACCGCCGGTCCCATGCCCGCGCGCGACATCGACGAGGTCGTGATCCCTCGTCCCGTCGTTCTTCGCACCGCCGTCGAGGCGACTCGTCGAAGCATCGTTCGCGAGCGAAACCAAACTGTGACGATCGATCGAACGTTCACGCGCGACTCGTAGTGTGGCACCGAATGAATAAATAAACCACCCAGATGTCCGAACACCAATACTGTGTAGTTAATAAGACTATGTATGAAAACATCGAATGGTCGACAAACGTTCTAGATGCGTGTACCGAACGGCACGGCACTCGCGCGCGCGCGAAGCGAGCGACGCGATCGATCGATCGATTCATCGGTCGTTGGACGCGACCGGTCGTTGGTCTCGCTCTCGTCGTCGTCGTGGGTTTCGAACGGAAGCGCAAAGAGTGCGACGGTAAGGACGGAAGAGAAAGACGCCAGCTGGGACGTTCGTTGAAGATCTCATCGTCTTTGGCGCGTTCACGGGAGAGGCGCGCGCGCACGATTCACCGAGAGGAGCGGAGGATTTGAGTGTAAAGCGCGATGGAGGGCGGGGCGTCGATTCGGGATAAGGCGATCGCGTTCGTCAAGGAGGCGGTGCGAGAGGATCAAGGTGGAAACTACGAGGCGGCGTTTAAGCTGTATCTCAACGCGCTCGAGTACTTCAAGTGTTATTTGAAGTATGAAAAGAACCCGAGAATGGCGGCGACGGTGAAGGAAAAGTACATCGAGTATCTCGAACGGGCCGAGGAGCTGCAGAAGATTGTGAATGCGCAGAAGAATGCCAAGGAGGTGAGCGGAACGGGGGCGAGCGGGGCGCAGCGGGCGAAACAACCGGGTGAAGAAGACGGGGAGATGTCCAAGATGAAGGGGCAGTTGGGAGGTGCGATCGTCACAGAGAAACCAAACGTGAAGTGGGACGACGTCGCGGGTTTGCAAGGGGCAAAGGATGCGCTGAAGGAGGCGGTGGTGTTGCCGGTGAAATTTCCGCAGTTTTTCACGGGCAAGCGCAAGGCGTGGAGTGGGTTTCTGTTGTACGGACCACCGGGGACGGGTAAGAGCTATCTCGCCAAGGCGGTCGCCACGGAGGCAGACTCAACTTTTTTCGCGATTTCTTCGAGCGATTTAGTGAGCAAGTGGATGGGTGAGAGCGAAAAGTTGGTTTCACAACTCTTCAACATGGCGCGCGAGCAAGCGCCGTCAATCATTTTCATCGATGAAATCGACGCGCTCTGCGGTGCGCGCGGCGAGAATGGAGAATCAGAAGCCTCTAGAAGAATCAAGACGGAAATTTTAGTTCAAATGCAAGGGGTGGGTAGCTCGTCCGGCAAGGTTTTAGTCCTGGCAGCCACCAACACGCCGTATTCTCTCGATCAGGCAGTGCGTCGTCGCTTTGACAAGCGCATTTACATCCCACTGCCCGACGAGTCCGCGCGGGCACACATCTTCCGCGTGCACGTCGGAGAGACACCAAACGACCTTACGGACGAGGACTATCAATCCCTCGGCGCCGCGACCGAGGGCTTTAGCGGTTCCGACATTGACCACGTTGTCAAGGATGTCCTCTACGAACCCGTGCGCAAGGTGCAAGAGGCGACGCATTTCGTCACCATCTCCTCTCCCATCAACGGCCAACCCGCGGAGGAACCCGAGTACTACATGCCGTGCTCACCGGGAGAACCCGGCGCGTGGGAATCTTCCCTCGAGGAGCTCGCTCGACTCGGCTACGCCGCTCGAGTGCTCCCGCCGCCCATTACCGCCACGGATTTCAAAAAGGTTCTCCTTCGCGCTCGACCCACCGTCGCCGCCGCCGATCTCGAGGTTCACGAGAGGTTCACGAAAGAGTTCGGCGAGGAGGGTTAACCGAGCAGCGCCATCCATCCATCCGGCGTCGTCGTCGGTCTTTGTAGCAAGCTTTGTAAGTAACACGTGTAGAAGCAGAAAGTAATAGTACTATTTACCCATACGAAATCATTTCAAATTGTATTCAAACTCGTGCAGCTGTCGCACTCCGCACTTCGCGACGACGACCGACGATGCCGCAGCAAACGCTCGCGGGGTTCTTCGGAAACCCAGCGGGGATGAAAACCGCCGTCGCGGAGGAATCACCGGGAAAGTCTGGGGATGAAAATAACAAACCGACGGCGGTGTCGTCGCCGACAGGAACGGGGAAAGGAAAGAGTGATGCCGCGGATGCGATTCAAACTGGTGGAAAGATTGTTGACGTAAAGACGAAAGAAAAGCCAGTCGAAACGACGACGAAGGATGACGAGGATGATGAAGATGAAGATAGAACGATTGGACGACGACGCGCGCGATCGAGCGTGGATGCGCGGGCGTTAGAGGATGATTACGAGGAGGATGATTACGAGGATGAGGACGACGACTCGGATATGGAGGACGACATCGAGGATGTTGAAATCGGCGCACCGAAGACGGGTAAGATGCCCACCAAGGCGAAAAAGGCAAAGAAAGAGGAAGCGTCTGGGGTTGGTGTCGGGGATAAGTCGGTGGAGGCGGCGGAGAGGTACTTGGAGTACGATCCTGAGAAGGCGGTGACTTGGAAAAAGGGAGAACCGACGCCGTACTTGTACTTGGCAAATATTTTTGAGTCGATCGCGGAGACGACGAAGCGATTGGAGATTGCCGAGCTGCTGACGAACGCGTTCAGGACCATCTTGGCGAGCAGACCGGATGATTTGTTGGCGGCTGTCTACCTGGCGTCCAATACCATCGCTCCGCAGCACGAAGGCATCGATCTCGGGATTGGTGACGCGACGCTCATCAAGTGCCTCGCCGAGGCGACCGGGCGCAAAGACGACGCCATTAAGAGCGATTACAAGGAAGCGGGTGACCTTGGTAGCGTTGCGATGGCGAGTAGAGCGACGCAGCGAATGATGTTCCCGCCGCCACCGCTCACCATTTCCGGTGTGTTGAAGGAATTCCGAGCCATTGCGACTACAGATGGCGAGAAGAGTGTCGATCGCAAGAAGGCAAAGATTAAGAAACTTCTCGTCTCTGCGCGTGATTGTGAAGCCGGTTACGTCATTCGCTCTCTCCAAGGGAAGCTTCGTATCGGTCTCGCTCAGCAAACTGTCACGCAGAGTCTTGCGCACGCCGTCGTGCTCCACGCGAAAACGGGTAAAAAAGGCGCCGAGCTCGCCGACGCTCTCAGCGAGGCTTTCGACGTAGTCAAGCAAGTCTTCAGCGAGTGCCCGACTTTCGACCAAATCGTGCCGGCTTTGTTGGAGGCGGGCATTGACGGGTTACAAGAGAGATGCAAATTTACGCCTGGCGTTCCAGTCAAACCGATGTTGGCGAAACCGACGACGGGTGTGTCCGAGGTTTTGAAGCGCTTCGAAGAGATCGAGTTCACATGCGAGTACAAGTACGACGGTGAACGAGCGCAAATCCACCTCCAGGAGAACGGTGAAGTGTCCATCTTCTCGCGCAATCAAGAAGACAACACTCCAAAGTTCCCAGACATTATTGCCGGCATCAAGCGCTACATCAAGCCGCACGTCAAGTCGGTCGTGATCGATTGCGAGGCTGTCGCGTACGACCGCGAGCAGGAAAAGATTCTCCCCTTCCAAATTCTGAGTACGCGCGGTAAGAAGAACATAGTCGAATCCGAAATCAAGGTTCAGGTGGCGCTGTACGCATTTGATTGTCTGTACCTCAACGGCGTCCCGCTTTTGCGCGAGCCAATGGTGAAGCGTCGAGAAGCTCTCTACAGCGCCTTCCAAGAGGTTCCGGGTGAGTTCTTCTTTGTCACGGAGAAGACATCGCGAGACATCGACGAACTCCAAGGTTTCTTGGACGAATCCATCAAGGACAACACGGAAGGTTTGATTGTGAAGACGCTGGACGCCACGTACGAACCGTCCAAGCGGTCTCTCAACTGGCTGAAATTGAAGAAGGATTACATGGAAGGCTGCGGTGACTCTTTGGATTTGGTCCCCATCGGCGCTTGGCTCGGTCGCGGCAAGCGCACCGGCGTCTACGGCGCCTACCTTCTCGCTTGTTACGACGAAGAGAATGAAGAGTACCAAACCATCTGTAAAATAGGCACTGGCTTTAGCGAGGAGCAACTCGTCGAGCTCGCCGACGGCATGAACCCGCACACCATCGACGGACCTAGAACCTACTACAAGGTGGCTGATTCACTCAAACCCGACGTTTGGTTCGAGCCGAAGCAAGTCTGGGAAGTCAAGGCGGCTGATTTATCCATCTCACCCGTCCATCGCGCCGCCGCCGGGTTGGTCGATCCCATCAAGGGCATCGCCCTGCGTTTCCCTCGCTTTTTACGCAGACGCGAGGATAAGGAACCAGAGATGGCTACCAACGCCGAACAAGTGGCTGATTTCTACAACGCGCAAGCCAACAAGCAAGAGTTCGCGGGTGCCGACGACTAAACCACTAAACGACGATACCGTTGTTAATAGAGATAAGAAACCCAAAGTCGCGCGCGCGCGTTTCCGGTGCCAACAATTCAACTGTCGCGTCTGCGAACAACGAATCGCGCGTTCGTTCCACACATCCCCGCGCGCGGACGACGATGCCGACACCGACCGACGGACGACGACGACGACGACGATGACGAAGACGACGACCGGTGCCGTGCACGCGTTCCACGCCAACTCGCGTCTCCACTTTATCGGATCCTGGCGCGCGCGTTACGAAGCATTTCTCGATGAAAAGTTTCCACAACCGAGCGCCGACGCCAAACACCCGGCGCCGCCGCGCCCGCTCGCCCCGGGATCCGTCGTCATGCACGTCGATATGGATTGCTTTTTCGCCTCGGTGGCGGTTCGCGATCGACCGGATTTGCGCGACGCGCCGGTGGCGGTGAGCTGGGGGAGCGCGAAGAGCGGACGAGGAGAGATTTCCAGTTGCAACTACGTCGCGCGGTCGACGGGGGTGCGGGCGGGGATGTGGTTGGATCGCGCGTTGGAGTTGTGCCCGAATCTCGTGACGTTACCGTATGATTTTGAGACGTACGAGGCGCTGGCGCTGCGGGTGTATGATGTTTTGTTCGAGGCGTCCAATCGACGGTGCGTGGGCGTGAGCGTGGACGAGGCGTACGTCGACGTCACGGAGACGTGCAGAGAGAGAAATATCGGGGCTGTTGCGTTGGCGGAGGAGATACGTGAAAAAGTGTACGCGGCGACAAAGTGTACGTGTTCGGTCGGTATCGGCTCGAACATGTTGTTGGCGCGTTTGGCGACGAGACGCGCAAAGCCAAACGGGGTGTTTTACGTCGACGAAGCGTCGCAACAAGAGTTCATCGCCGGAACGCTCGTGCGGGATTTGCCAGGGATTGGATCGAGCGTGGCGGACAAGCTCAAATCGTTCAACGCGTTGACGTGCAGAAAGCTCTTAAAGGTACCAGTGGAGTCGATCCGGCGCGTCATCGGTCAAAAGATGGCGCAGAAACTGATAGATTTGGCGCGCGGAATCGACAATTCGTTGTGGATCGAGCGGCCAGTTCGCAAGAGCGTGGGCGCGCAGATGAGCTGGGGTGTGCGATGCTCGACGCAAGAAATCGCGATAGACTTTGTGACGCAACTCGCCGGGGAGGTTTCGTCGAGAATGCAGCGTCTCAACATTCGCGGTTCTCAGATGAATCTCAAACTGTGGAGAGCCATTCCAAATGCGCACACGATGCGGGATTATCAAGGTCATGGCGCGTGCGACGTTCTCTCTCGATCACGGCCGATTCGAGGAATGACGAACGACACCGAGTCGATCGCGCGCGAGGCTATCGATCTCTTGAGAGAGCTCAACGTCGATCCCATGTTGATTCGCGGTTTGGGCGTCTCGGTGACCAAGCTTGACAATCAGCCCGCAGTAGGCACGGAAAACGCGCAACAGCCGACGCTTTCGCAAATGTTCGCCAAACATAGACCGAGACCCGCAGAAGACCCGCAGAAGAGCGGCGGCGCGACGAAAGTTGCACAGGAGACGCGGCATGAGGGAAAGCAATCGAGCACGTATCGATTGGCTGAAAGCGACGAAGAATTGGCAGAGACGGAATCGGAAGCGGAGGATGTACATTACACGGCATCGCTGACGCAAAACGACTGCGATCACGCACTTTTCCACGACTCGCAGGCAGAGATCGATAGCGAGGCGAGAGAAGCGATTCAATACGCATTTTCTGCCGCCGCGCGATGCTACGCGTGGCAGCGTCACGAGCTTGATCGATTAAATATTAGCAAGCGTCGGCGCGATACGCTAAGCGAGGACGCGCACGCGAAACGCGCGATTGCGCGTTCGACAGACGTCATCGCGATCCAAGCGAAGAGGCGATATCAAAGAGAGGGTAAAGAAGGACTATCTCAAATGCTCGACGAAGCTCGAGCGCTTTGTCGCTCTCAGGAACTTCTCGATGAACGTTTTTCCACGCAAGGCGCCGCTTTCATCGCTGCCTGGATTGAGCGTCTCGAAGCCGTCGAAAGATTTGTCCTCACGGCGCAGTAGCGATGGATTAGAATATACTATACTAGTAGAATAACAAGACACGAAGAACCATCACGTCGCTAGTTGGCGGCTCGTCTCTTCCCGTGCCGTTCGGAACATGTCGGTGTCGACGAGTTCTTCCTCCTCAGTCGCGCTCGCCGAAGTGCAACACGCAAAGATACTCACGCGCTTCTTTCTCCGAATGTTCACCTTTGCAGGCGGGACGAGCTTCTCTGCGTCGTTTTCATCCTCCAGCGCATCTGCCGCTGGCGGTAACAAGTCCTTGGCGCTGTGAAACGACTGCGCCAACGAAGCCGAACTCGCCGTCCTGCTCATCACCCGGTCCAACCAAGACTTACTCTTCGTCAACTCCGGCTCCGTGTGCACCTCTGTCACGATCCCATTCGCTTGTTTATACACCTTCCACTCATCCACAATTCTCGGCAACTCTTCGTACGACTTTTTAATACCATCGACGACAATATTTTCAATCAATCCGCCAACGCCTCGCAACGTCACCGAACACACGCCTTGCCCCACGACGACGCACGTATCCCTCCCCGTCGCTTCCACCGTGATCGTCCCCCGCACGATGGAATGTTTCGTAATATTATTCACCGTCGTAAACTCTTGCACGAACGGCGTTCGTTTTTGCGATCCCTCCTCGTACCGTCTCGTATCCACGAATTCAACCTTTCCATTCGGCACCAACCCCCGAACGATCCTCGGCAACTTAATCCCCGGCACCGTCCGCATGATTTGCGTCCGCATGTTCGTCGCCACGTCTAAATCATCGCTTAAAATCTCCAACTCTCGCGTACCGACGCGTTCCATGTGAAACCCGCGGTAGGTATCCGTGTCTTTATCCGCGATGAATTCATTCGCTGCGATCGCCAGTGGAGACTCGAACCGAAACGTTCGTCCCTGATGACTGCTCCGTCGTCCCATCGCGCGAGTATCAACGCCGACGTCGACGCGATTCGGTACGGTTTACTTCCCCCCACCCCTGACGCGCGCCGTCGTCGCCGTCGTCGTCGTCGTCGTCCACGGTCACACCGCGTCTCACACTGCGGGTGTATGGAACTTGACAAAATTGGATTTCAACATTCAAAAGATGAGCGCGCGCGCGCGTCGAAACCTCACTCACCGACGGCCGCGATGCGCGGGGACATTCACCTGACGCCGACGGCGCGAATGGACGTCGACGGTGGACGACCGTCGACGCGTTCGTTGACGTCTTCCGCGTCGGCGATGAAGAAAACTGCGGCGTTTACGACGTCGCCCATGAGCGTGTTGTTACAACCGTTGACGCCCGCGAGCGCGGTGTCGTTCGCGTCGCCCGGGGGATCGCCAGAGACGCGGCGGAGGATACTGTCGGATGAAGACGACGAGTGCGACGAAGACGATGAGGGACGAGTGCGACGCGGAGAACCGCAGACGCCGAGGTCGGGGAATGAAAAGACAAAGTCGGCTTCGGTGTTCGCGGAAGAGTTGGACCGAGCGGCGAGAGAACCGTGGGCGGCGCCCGTCGGTGGGGCGTTCGATACCGCGCCCGAGAGCGCGGGACCGCCGAGTTTAGATCGTCGGCGGACAAAGACGCGGAGCGCGGATTTGGACGCGTTGGGGTTTGATTTTTGTGGGGAGGAGGGGCGCGCGGACGCGGAGGACGAGCCGATGTTTCGCGTGTTTGGACGAGACATCGGAAAGCCACCTATGGGGAGTGGTGGGCGGTTGTTCGGGTCGTTCGGACGCGTTAAAGGGGAAGAGATAAATAGAGAGAGACACGACGGCGTCGGTGGGAGTGGGAGCGAGGGGCGGGCGTTGATTCACGTTGGAAGCGGCGGCGGCGGTTCGTCATCGTTTGGTTCTCAGCGAGGAGGTTCGGATGAATTCGCCTTGTCGAGGATGAATTCGCTCGCCGAGACCAAGGTGTTGACGTCGACGCATCTTGTTCGACAGACAAGTTTGAGCAATGACGTCATGTTTGATTTTGATGAACATTTTAGGTTTGAGCAGCGCATTGCGTTTTCGCAAAATTCCGAGGTTTGGTTGGTTACGTCAAAGACAAGCGGGCAGGCGTTTGTAGTGAAGAAGTGTTTGCACTCTTTCACGACCAACGCACAGCGAGACAAGTACAAGAGGGAGGTTGAGGCTGCGGCTTTGCTTCCCGAGCACCCGAACATTGTGCGTTATTACAGAAGCTGGCAAAAGGAGCAATTCTTTTACATTCAAATGGAACACTGCGCGTGCGGATCGTTCGCGAGCGTCTGTTCGAGGCTTCCCCCGGGAACGCTCATCGCCGAGCGAGACGTATGGCGTCTGGCGCTACAAATTGCCGACGGTTTAGCTTTCATGCACGCGCACAACGTATTGCACCTCGACATCAAGCCAGATAACATTTACGTCGACATCAATGGAGACTGTAAGATTGGCGATCTGGGACTGGCGTACGTCCAAGGCGCGGGGTGGGATTGGGAGGAAGGCGACGGCGGATATGTCGCGCCAGAACTGCTCAACCTCTTCCCGGGCGAGTCCCCGATGCCGAGTGCGGATGTTTTCTCTCTCGGAGTGACGCTCTACGAAGCGGCGACGGGGATGAAACTTCCAAGAGGCGCGACGCCTCGTGCGGCGCTGCCACCGCTCCCGGAAGGGAGATCGGCCGAGTTGGCGCGCTTGATTGAAGCGTGCTTAGTCATGAAACCGACGGAGCGCGCCAAGGCGAGCGAAATTGCGAGGTACGCGCGAGAGGTTCTCGAAGCCTTTGGCGACGATGAAGATGCGATGCAATGACACATCGATGCTTTGCGATGCAGGGCGGAGAGGTTATGTAACACGAATGTAATACGAAGGATATGAAATCTTATTAATTCAACAACAAACTGTTTCTACTTTTTTGATACATCGGACTTTGAGCTCTTGGATGAACTCTTGGCACTTTTCAGCGCGCACGAGTTCACCTTGGCCGCAAAGCGCAGAGAGCACATTGTCTCCTGAGCGCTCTCCAAAGACGGAGACACGTTGACAAGCATAAGCGTCTTGCAGTCACCACCAAGCGAATTTTGCAACAAATACGTGAGCTTGCTATTCCTAAAAGGAATGTGCTTTTCCTTGTTGGCCAAGGCAAAGATGACGTCTCCCAAACTCGACAGAGATTTGTTGATCGCCTGCGCCTCCTTGAGCCTATCGCCGGTGGCGCCAGTTCGACTGAGCCTTTCGCTGCCCGCCAAATCGACGAGGTTGAGCGCACCGTGGATCGGTTCGCCCGCCTCGTTGACGCCGTCGAGGCACAAGCGCATGACCATGTGAGATCGGGAACTTCTATCGTTCATATTTGTCTTGGCCACGGCGCGTGCCGCGTTTGCCTGCTTCATGAGGTCTTCAACCTCCATCGCGGAGAAGACTTCGACCGCGACGAGGTTCGTGACTTTTGTGTTACCCTCATCGTCGTGCTTAATCTTGTGCTCCACTTTTACGTCTGGAGATTCAGACAAGAGATCGCGAATGTCCTCGTTGTAAATTTCGAGCAACGTCGCAGTGATGGACACCTTCATGCCCTTGCGTTCGAGCAGCGACTGCGACGCAAAAATCTGCTCCATGGAGCGTGGGATCAAACCTCTGTCGTTATCTTTACCGCCAAGCATCGTGTACGTCTTACCAGATCCCGTTTGACCGTACGTGAATATGCAAACCTTGTAGCCGTCCAACGCGCTCTGCACCAAAAGCGACACTTCGTCAAAGACTTCCTTTTGGTTGCCATTCTTTGCAAAGACACGGTCAAAGGTAAAGTCGTACTTTTTCGGCGCGTCTGGTGGGGCAATCTCGAGCCGCCTTCCCGCGAACTCACCCTTACGATCGACGGCAAGGTTGGAATCGTCAAAGGCTTGCTCATTCTCAGAGGGTGGCCGAATGCGACAAAAGACGCGGATGTTGCCCTTGAGCTCTTGAATGGTATTGTGCAAATGACGGCGCGTCACCATCGCCTGGTGCAGCTCATCCTCGCGAGCGGCGAGCTGGTTTTTCACTTCTTGCAATCTCGCGATGAGCTGCGAGGTGCTGCGCTCGTCGTTGACAATGTTGGCAATCTCCATCTTGCATCGCGCGAGTTCTTCTCCTTGCTGTGAGTGCGCCCGCTGCAAAGCTGAGAGTTGTTGCTTGACAGTGTTGGCATCGTCGATCGCGTCTTGCGCCGCCATCGCCTTGGCTCGCTCGTCTGATGCGTTCTGGTTCGCCTTTTGCAGCAAGCTTTTCGTCTGTCTGAGCTCAGCTTCGAGTTCTCGCCGCGCTTCGACTTCGGATCGAAGGCGTTCGTCGAGCGTAGACTTTTCCAACGTCAACGTCTGCGCCTTGGACTTGACGGTCGCATTCTCACCCTCAAGCGATTGAATCGCGTGCTTGAGCGAAGTGACATCGTTTTCAATGCGTTCCTTGTCGTGTCGCAGCTGCTTGGATTCCGCTCTGGCGTCCGCGAGTTCGTTTCCGAGCTTGGAGAGTTTGGGATCGAGCGCATCCTTGCTCGCGCGCGTAGCGATGAGTTCGGCATTCAATCTTGTCGATTCGAGCTCAGCCGCGTTCGCGCGCTCCGTCTGCGACGTCAGCTTGTTTTCACTCGCGTGCAAGCTCTCCGTCAGCTGCTTCACCTTGGAATCGAGCGTCTCCTTGGCGAGCGTCATCGATAGAAGTTGTTGCTCAGTGGATTCCACTCTTTCGGCGCTCGCCTTGAGCTTGTCCTCGGTAGCTGCGAGCTGAGGCTTCAAGAGTTCCAATTCCGCATTCAGCGCGTTTAACTGCTCTTGCGCCGAGTTTCTCTCCTCTCTCGCGCGATGTAAATCCGCCGTGGCGTGCGCGTGCGCGTCCTCGGCGCGTCTCGCGCGTTCCTCCGCCGCCTCCGCCTCCGCCGCCGATTTTGCCGAATTGGCTCGAGCCTCCACTGCGTCCTCCAACGCTCGCGTCATCGCTTGAGAACTCCCATCCTTTTCCGCCCGCGCCTTGGCTAAATCGTTGTGCAGCTTATCCGTCTTCTCTCGCATCGCTTCCCGCTCCTTGACGTGCTCCTGATCCTTTTGCTGGAGCGTTTCCACTTGCATCTCGAGCCCGCTCTTTTCCCCCCGCAGCGTGCCAATGTCCGTCGTCAGCTTGGATTTGTCCTCGCGCAACGCCTCGCACGAAGCCTTGACTTGCTCATTCTCGCTCTCCGCGTCACTCAGCGCGCGCTTCAACTCTTTAATCTCTCCATCGAGCTTCTCCACGCGCTCTCGAAGCGCATCCGCGCGTTCTGTCGCCGCTTCGGCTTCCCCTCGCGCTTCCTCCGCTCGCGCTTCGGCTTCGTCTCGCTCGCGTTGCGCGGAAACCTTTGCGCGATCACTCACCCTCGCCGCCTCGCTCGTCCGCTTCGCTTCCGCCTCGGCGCGCTCTTGCTCCGCAGTCGCCTCCTCCAACCGCGTTTCCAATCGCGCCTTGCCGCTCTCCACCGCGCTCAATCGCTCGCGAATCGCGCGCGTTTGCTCCTCGTGCCGTCCATCCGCGTTGGCCAACGCCACTCTCGCATCCATTAAACGTTCCTGCAGCGCCCGCACCGCCGGTTTCAGCGTATCCAAGTACTCATCACACGCCCGTGCTTTACCAACCTTATCAAACTTATCCTTCCCGCGCGGTCGAATCTTTAAAAGCTCCTCCAACGCCTCATCTTCCTCGTCCAACGCCAGTCGCACCGTCGACCGTCCGCACGAACGAGCGCACGACGCCGGCGCCGCAACCGCCGCCGTCACCCCAGAAACCGATCCAGAAACCACCACCCGAGACGATTCCTCCCCATTCATCGTCGTTCGCGCGCGTTTTCTCTCCACCGTCGGCGTCGTCGTCACCGCCGCGCGCGTCGTCGTCGGTTCACTCGGTCCTCGATTTTCCTTGTCCAATCCACCCGCGCGATGCGTCTTCCCCTCGTCCTCACCCTTGCGTTTCTTCGTCACCGCGATCGTCGGTCGCGGGATGCGCGTGCGGAAATTTCCATCCTCCCTGTTCAACATCGTCGTCCGTCCGCCGTTCGTTCCTTCGTCGCGCGTCGCGAAGTGTCGCTCGCGCGTAAGCGAAAGGTGTCTCTTCGGTTCCCCTCTTTGGTACCCCCTGGTGGTTTTCTCGAGTTACGAACCGTCAAACGCGGGGTCTCGACTGAAACGCATCTTGTTCCGTCATCCACGGATGGACGACGCCGCACTTCGTGACGACGTCGACGACGACGACGATGACGACGGCGTTCACGACGACGACGGCGATGATGCCGACGCATCGCGCGCTGTGCGCGTGGAACGCCGGTGCCGCCGAGAGGGGCGCGTCGCGTCGCTCGCGATCGGGTCGTCGTCCTTCTTCGGTCGTCGTTCGATGTGCTCGACGTGTTTTGGGCGACGACGATGACCGCGACGACGCGTCGCGATCGGGACGTCGGGAGGTGTTGATGGGCGCCGCGGCGGCGACGGTGATGATGCCGACGGGTGCGAACGCTCGGGCGGCGGGATACCGGCGGGATACCGGCGGGTTGAAGGATATCGGAGAGATGGGTCTGGGGTGCTGGTCGTGGGGGAACACTTTTTTGTGGGAGTACGAAGAGTCGATGGATCCCGAGCTCGAGCGCGTGTTCGATCGAGCCGTCGACGCCGGGGTGCGGTTGTTTGACACGGCGGATAGTTACGGCACCGGGTCGGGGTTTGATGGGCGGTCAGAGGTGTTGTTGGGGAAGTTTTTAAAGGCGTGTCCGAGCGCGAAGAGAGACGACGTCATTTTGGCGACGAAATTGGCACCGTTTCCGTGGCGCGTGACGGCGAATAGTTTCGTTGATGCGGCGAAAGAGAGCGCAGGTAGGCTTCAGGTGGATTCGATCGCGCTCGGGCAGCTTCATTGGAGCACTGGGAACTATCAGCCGCTGCAGGAGGGAGCGTTGTGGGCTGGCATCGCCGACGCGTACGATCAAGGCATCATCAACGCCGTCGGCTTGTCCAACTACGGACCGAAGCAGTTGCGCAAGATTCACAAGTACATGAGCAAGCGAGGCGTGCCGATATCGACGCTTCAGGTGCAGTACAGCCTTCTCAGCCGTTTCCCAGAGCTCAATGGTACGAAGGAGACGTGCGACGAACTCGGAATCAAGCTCATTGCATACAGTCCGCTCGCCCTCGGCTTGCTAACGGGTAAGTACAGCGTCGAAAACCCGCCACCCGGTCTTCGTGGCTTTGCGTACAAGGATGTCCTACCGCCTCTTCCGACGCTTTTGGAGACGATGCGTGAGGTGGGCGAGGCGCATGGAGGCAAGACAAACGCGCAAGTCGCGTTGAACTGGTGCATGTGCAAGGATACCGTGCCGATTCCTGGCGCGAAGAACCTCAAGCAGCTCGACGACAACCTCGGTGCGCTCGGATGGCGTCTCTCTGCGAGTGAAATCGAAGAACTCGACCGTGCCGCCGAGCGTGTGGGCAAGTCTGTCTCGCAGAATGTCTTCCAAACGGCCTGAGTGACGACGATTTGGTTGGTTAAAATAGATTAGCAACGATTGGTAATTTTTACAGCGCGCGAAACATCGTATTTTAAATCACTCGAGCTCGTCCAAACCCGTCGTCGGAGTTTGGGGCTCAATCGGCGATTGCTCACCGAGCGTTTCGCATTGGAAATCGACGCGCGTCCCCACTGATTCCTCGTTGAGATTGATAAAGGCGCTCTTCGGCCGATACGCGTCGCCGAGCCGTTCCTTCTCTCGTCTCTCCTTCCAACGCTCGCGCAATCGTTGCTCCAGTTTTTCATCCAGTTCATCCGAAATCTCCTTTACGGATGGACATCCAGCTTTTCGCAACATGTCGTTGACGACGCTTTCCTCGTCGAGCAGCGGGTCGATGAAGTTTTCGTCAAACTCATACCATTCCCCGTCGTCTCTGGTTTCTGGAGGAAAGTGTAGCTTTTGCATATACCTCGCGTGTGCGCACCAAAGAACATTCATGTTGAACCGATGTTTGAAAATTTCTGCCTCTTCTGAATCCGAATCCATCCCTTCGAGCACCTTCATTCGGCAAAAGTGCACGATTTCAGACCATCGCTTGCGCGCCGCGACGACGTACTTGTTCCGGGGTGGGTAATCTGCCTTCAACGATCCATCGGGCCAGCGAAAGAGCGAGGTGGACGGATCGAACCCGGGAATTTTCGGCGGATCGGGCGTCTTGATGGTGCCGTCGGCGTTGAACCCGGTATCAATCGGTTCAGAGTCTACAAATTTGCTGTGGCGGTACTGCCATTGAATTGGTTCTTCAGAGTCTTCGTCCGCGGTGTATAACCTGTGATAATTCTTTTCCTTTTCCTTTTTCGGTCGGTTCGGTTTCGGTTCTTCCCGCGTCGGAGGTGTCACTGCGATGACGGATTCGGAAAGTTTCGGCATGTCGAGACGACGACGCGTCGCGCACTGTCGTGTCCATCGAGGCGAGGCGAGGCGCGACGCGACGCGACAGGTTCGCTGAAAACTAACTCTCTAAATTTTCTCTATTGCAAAGACGACGACGACTAACTCGTGAACGAAAAAGCAGCGTCGGTGTCACCTCACCTCAAGACCCCGCTCCTCTCTTTCTCGGTGATTGACTCTCCCACTTAGAAATCCCACTATGCTTTCCAATTTTGATCGGTTTCGGAGCGTCGAGCCGCCGACAACATCCGTGCGCCAACAAAAACGCCATCGTCAACAACATCGTCATCGACATCGCCGCCGACGCCTTGGTGTACATCATCACGAACCAACTCACCATGGTACCCAACAATCTCACCGCGTGTAACTCCCCCGTTGGCGCTAAATTCCTCTCCATCCACTGGTACAATTTCGCGCTGGCTACGGCGCCCACCACCGCGGTGGGATTCTTATAAACCGCGACGCACCCGAACACCACCCCCATCCGCACGTAATTCCCAATGTATTCAAACACGTTCCCATCGAGGCGCACTTTGCACTCAAACACCGTCTTCGGGATGGAATACGACGCGAAAACCTGATCCGCGCGCAGAAACTCTCTCCACGGTTTCGGCGGCTTTTGCAGATCATCCGTCGTCATGTACGGCGTCTTAAACCTATGCGTCGTCGTCGTCGCCGACGTCGTCGTCGATTCCTCCCGTCGGCGTCCATTCGTCGACGACCCCCCATTCGTCGTCGTCGTCGCCGTCGTCGTTCCGCGCGCGCGCGACGACGCCCCGGCGTTTCGGGTCTTGACCCACGCGTTGAACTCTTGATTCGCGAGCGAAAGCGAGAGTGGATTACCGACGAACGCCGCCGCACCGGCGTCGTTCGCGCCGTTCGACATGTCGCGTCGCGTCGAGTGAAACGCAGACGGTCGGTCGCGCGGGTTCTTTCTCACCGCTGCGCCTGGTGCGCGCGACGCGTTGTGTCGGTGTTGACGCGCTGGAATGAATGACTCTGTCTTCTTCGCGCGCGACTGACTCGTACGCTTTGCGGAACGACGCGTTCGAGTCACGCGAAGTGCGCGGTGCTTTGTGACATTGGCTCGTGATGTGATTAACATTATCATTACAATTCGTTGGGACGTCTCGATCGGAGGCTGAAATTCCGCGACGCAACTGAGCCGTCACAGAGGACGCTTTTTAGCCATGCCGGCGCGTCTGGGATACTTTTCCGGCGTCGGCGCAATCTTCGGACAAACCACCGCCGTTCGAGGGCGACCGTCGGGACCGATGGAATCGACGGATTCGACGCGGAGATCGCCGCCGCCGAGCGTCGCGATGGCTTTGAGGGAATCTCGTGTTTCGGCTTCGACTTCGGCGTTTTTAGCCGAAACCCAATACCCGCCGTTCGCGGCGAATGGTAAACAGAATTCCGCTAAAACGCGCATCTCCGCCACGGCGCGCGCGGTGACGATGTCGTAAGATTCTCTGTGTTCAGCCTCCTTGGCCGAATCCTCCGCCCGTCCCCAAACGACGGTGACGTTGGTCAATCCCAACTCGCGCACGACGACTTCTAAAAACGAGGTGCGCTTGCGCAGCGTATCCAACAGCGTAAACCTCCACTCTGGACGGGCGATCGCGAGCGGAATCCCAGGAAACCCCGCGCCGGAACCAACATCCATCACCCTCACGCCGTCGCCACCCTCGTCGTTCACGTCGTTCACGCGATCGCGCATCAATCCATCAAAGACGTCGAGCAACGCCAACGCGTCGCTCGCGTGTTCCTCCAACACTTCTCTCTCGCTCGTCGCCCCCGTGAGCATCCCGTGTTCCCCTCGGTTTTCCCGCATCACTAGCGCCGCGTACATGGTCATCTTTTCTCGCTGTTGTTCCGTCAGCGATGCCGATTTCGCGTCGTACGACGACGACGACGACGAAGTCGCTCGACAACTCAGCCGCCGAATCACCCTCGCGTGTTCCTCCACCACTGACGCTCGCGACGCTCCCATCGCCGCCGCACACCTATCCGCGATGGTTTTACACCGCGCGACGCGCGTCGTCGTCGCGCGCATCGCCAGCGTCGCGTACGTCGCCATGGCTGGCTCGTCGCGCGAGTCGCGTCGAGCGTCAGTCAATGAAGATGCGCGCCCGCACTCACGGACGCCGCACGATGCGCGCCCCCGCGGGCGACATCGACGAACCGGCGTCGGTGTACGTCGCGCCCGCGATTCGTCGACGTCGTCGCGCGGTGTCGCGCGCGATCGACCGGACGTCGGCGGCGGGTGAAGAGGACGTCGTCAACGCGAGAACGCGCGCGTTGACTGCGCAGCTGTCAGAGGTAACTGTCGATGACATTTATACCGACGACGACGACGACGACGCGCGCGGCGCGTTCGGGGATGATAAGGAGAACGTCTCGATGCAATGGACGTCGTCGCGTCGGTTCGCGCGGGATGATGAGGGGATGAAGACCAAGGTCGCGACGACGAGCGATGAAGTCGTAGATGTCAACCGCGCGTCGTCGGCGTTTAAAGCGAACAAAGCGAACGACGACGCCCGACGAGCGAGACGCCGACACGGACGATTGGCGAGATGCGTCGTCGAGCAGTGGAGATGGTTCGTCGCGCACGAACGCGGGGTGACGACGCAGAGGAAGACTCGCGAGGCGGAGGAGGCGAGAGCGAGACGAGTCAAACGAAACGTCTTGGACGCGTGGAAAGGCTCGGCGAGAGACGGGAGACACGAGAGACTTCGAGCGAGGATTTATTGGAGGCTTGGAGTGATGCAGAGGGTGTTTGAGGCGTGGAGAGAGGAAGTTGGGGCGGATGCGAAGCGGGAGGCTGAGGAGGCGCGAGCGGCAAAGGCGCGGGCGGAGAGCGATAGAGCGCGAGCGGCGACGCAAATCGCGTGGTATCACGATTGGAGACGAACGGTTTCAAGGGCGTTCAAGGGATGGAGGGACGAGTTCGTGCCGCGGGCGAGAGAGAAGCGAATGCAAACGGCGAGGTACGATAGGTATGCGCAGAAGACGTTGATCAAGAGAGCGCTCGACGCTTGGAGGATGGGATGCGAGAGGCAAATCGTTGAGCGCACAAACGCTCTTGTGGCGTCGTCTTTCGATGAGATTAGAACCTTCTCGCGCGTCATGCGCGCTTGGAAACTGTATGTGATTGACACGCGCGTCAAGAACGAGGCGCTCATAGAAAAGGTGGTTCAATTTAAGACGTACGCCGCCGTGAACAAAGCCGCCGCCGCGTTCACCGCATGGGTGGACGTCGTTCGAGAGGCTCGCAACAAACCACCGGCAACGCCGGCAAAGACGCGCGCCGAGCGAACGAAACGCGCGCTATACGCGTGGTTATTCGATCGCTCAAAGGCGAACGCGTTCGAGAGGCGCGTCTTGGAGTACCTCGACGAGCGTGTGGACGCAGATGACGACGCACACGAAGACAATTTCCTGATGACGCGAAAAATGTAGACGACTTATATGGTAGAAGAATGACGAACTCGTTGTTGTTGTTTTGTTGTACATACATTGAAAACAATGGCTACGCTATCCTACTCTACTGCCGCTGTAATCGGTCATGCGCGTCGGGCACCACGACCTCCGCGACGTGTCGATGACGACGCGCTCGCGGAAGACGGCGATTTCCTTCCGCCAGATCCCGTGCTACGATTTTGGCTGTTCGGCTTTTTCTTTCGCGTCCCACCTGGCGTTCTGCGTTTGGCTAGACAACGCTTAAAGACGATGCTCGCGCGAGGTCCGTCGTTTTCGTCGCTCTCCGCCTTCATGACGCAGTGTTCGAAATCGTCGTTGCAATTGGCAAACATTGAAATGGCGTCGCCGTCGTGCACGCGGACCCAGTGCGACTCCGCATCCGTGGACCCGAGCGGTCGGAACGAAAAACGACGCGTCTCACCGATGCTCACGATGATTGAATCGGTGGCGAACCCGATGCCCATGCCCGGATCGGTGTGATACGCGCACGCCGCCGTTTCGTTTGGATAGAGATTTACGAGCGCGCAGTCGAATCGTTCGCCCGTCTTTTCTTCCAACGCATCTCGCAGCGCCACCACACACGGCGGCATCGGCGTCGGCTGCATCACTTTCCCACTGTAAGCGTACGATCCAACTCCGTCTTCTCCCATCCAGCACGTCTCTCGTCGCTCATCCACTTGCCTACCGTCTCTCGTCGTCAACTTTTCGCGCCGAAACGCCACCTCCCTGCGCAACGTCTCCAAATCAATCAACCCCGCCGTGAGGTTGGGCTCAAACTTGAACGGGATCCCGCGCAATAAATCACCAATTTCGCTCGGAACGTCCAATCCGAACCGCGCGAGCGACCACGCGACTGGCGTCGCGCTCTTTGCCGACATGTCCCCGCTCCGCGCGTACGCCTCAGCAGTCGCGACGAGCATTTCCGCCGACGCGCGCTCCATCTCAAACGGCGCGAGCGATCCCAGCGCCCGCGCTGTCTCCACGAACAAATCCATCGCCTTGGCGTCGTCTCCGGGCGCCGATCCTCGATCTGCGAGCGCACCGGCGACGAGTCTCGCGAACTCGGGCGTCCGAGTCGCGTTCGCTCGCGCCTCGTCCCGCTTCACGCCGACGAGCATCTTCACCAACCGTCGCAACGCGAGCGAACACGCCGTCGCCCGCTTCATCTTGTGCACATCCTGTCGCTCGTGCGGCGCCGATTCTTCTCCCGGGAGCACGACGAGAGAGGCGGCGGCGAGGACTTGTTCGGGCGTCTCTGCATCGTTCACGACGGCGCCCGCGGTCGTTTTCGACGCTGTGTTTTGCGCGCGCGCGACGACGCGACGATGGCGATCACGGCATTGTGTTTTCCGTCTTCTCGTCGTCGTCGTCGTCGTCGGTACCGGTCGCGCGACGAGGGCGGCGCGCATGGCGTCGGTGTCTGAGGCGTCGCTTTTTTGCACTTTTTCCGACTTGTTACACAGAGCTACGCGCGTCATTCGCATTCTTCTATCCCCCGATTCACGGGGAATTTGCGACGGATTCGCGAACGCGAACGACCGTTTGATATTCTAAAACGATGCCGCCGCCCGCCGACGCGGTTAAACGACGCGCCAATCGGCGGTGGATTTGAACTGCGCGGCGAACGCGTCCAACCATTTCGCGGCGTCGGCTTCGTCGCCGACGCGTCTGTCGACGCTCACCGTCGCCGTCATCGTCAATCTCGTCGCCGGTTGGCCGTCCACGAGCACGACGCGATCTTTACCGGCGCCGACGGCCAAGATGGCGCCCTGGGGTGGGTTCAAAATTGCGGAAAAGGAATCGATACCAAACATGCCGAGGTTGGACACGGAGAAGGACCCGCCCATAAATTCGTGCGGTTTGAGGCTTCCCTCTCGCGCCTTTTTCGCCAACGCCTTCACCTCGGCGCCAATCTCCGTCAAAGATTTGCGATCCGCCTTGGAGACTATCGGGGTGATCAACCCATCCTCCGTCGCGACGGCGACGCACACGTCCACGTCTTTAAACTCTGTCGCCGACGACGTCTTCTCGTCCCAACCGGCGTTCAACTCTGGCACCTCCCGCAGCGCTCTCCCCACGGCGTACATGACGCAATCATTCACGCTCACCTTGACCCCGTGTTCATCCAAAACCCGCTTACGCAGCGCCGCGACCTCCTCCACGTCCACATCGACGCTCGCGTACGCGTGCGGGTTCCCGCCCTTGCTCTCCGCCAACCGACTCGCGATCACTCTTCGCATCTTACTCACCCCTTCATCCGTCTCCTCCTGACCCTCCGCCAACCCGTACGCGTAATCCTCCATCAACGTCCTCGGCTTCACGTCCTCGATCGTCGGTTTCACCCGCCCCGCGTTCGCGGCGCGAACCAACCCGATGGTTTTCAAGTGCGCCGGGTCCACGACGCCCACCGCGACGAGCACGTCCGCCTTGGTCAACCCACCCCTCGGTCCGCTTCCGGGCATCAGCGTCTTCGCGTCCACGCCGTGCGTCGCCAACAGCGCGCGCACGCTCGGCCACAGCTTTTCCGGGTCCCCGCTTTCGCTCGTCGACGCCATCGACCGCGCTCCGGCGAGCCACGGTCGCGGGAACGCTCGCCGCTGCTGCCGCACCCGCGTGTCGACGCCCGCGGAACTCATGGCGCACCACTCGCGCGCGCATCGACGCGCCGCGACCGCGCGCGCGCGACGCGCGAGAACGAGGGACGACGCCATGGACGCGCGAGCGAACGAACGAGCGAGCGGACGCGCGTGCGAGTGCGCGTGCGCGCGTCGCGATGTTCCCGACCGACGCGCCATCGATCCGGTCCGAGCTCTCTGTGATACTTTTTACAACACGGGTAACACTGTCGTCTGTGATACTTTTTACATTTATTACAACACGGGCAACACTGTCGTCTGAATCTTGGCACCCCCGGGGTAGGGTGCCAAGATTTGTGTGCACGTCGCGTCGCGTCGAACGTCGTCGTCGTCATCGCGCGACGCGGGACGCGGACGTCGATCGGGTTTTCTTTTCTCCCGTTTCGTCCCTCGCGTCTCGACGTTTCGGCTGTACGCGCGACGGCGACGACGACGACGAGGACGAGGACGATGGTGATGAATGACGACACTGAGACTGAACCGACGATGACGACGCGAAACCCGCGGGAAGCGCGGGCGATGGGAGCGCCGAAGACGATCGTGTCGGG
>Ga0255770_10000971_pt1 | contig 26751 bp, 16 predicted proteins | sample 071ome_22_FD_179968 | JGI IMG/M metagenome (GOLD analysis project Ga0255770, IMG submission 179968) | Coastal salt marsh microbial communities from the Groves Creek Marsh, Skidaway Island, Georgia - 071404AT metaG (version 2) | ecosystem: Environmental > Aquatic > Marine > Intertidal zone >...
ACGTCGACGACACGTACTCCACGCACGACCTCAAAATAGTGTTCGCGCTTTGGAACGCGATGGTTGGCGCTGGTTCTGTTCTCGTTTTTCCCTGGGCGATGAGTCAGTCCGGGGTGCTCTTAGGGGCAATAATCAGTCCGACTTTTGGTTTCATCTGCTGCGTGTTTAGCGCGAGTCGATTGGTGGAGCATTCCGTGAATGCGAATTCGAGGGAACGCAAAGGTAATGGAGTGGGAAACAGTAGAGGTAGAGTTCATGGCGCGCCGACGGACTATTCCGACGTGGTTGGAGAATGGTTTGGGAAAAAATGGAAGCGTTGGGCGCGAATAGGCATCGTGTTGTTGATGGTGCAGTCGGTCGTCGTGTACGATATGATTTTATCAGACGTGATGTTTGGGTTGGTGAGCGGAGGGTACTCAGATTGGCGCGAGCGGTACGATAAGGCGGGGGACAGGAAGAAGCAAAGTTTGCGAGGAGGTGGTGGTCGTGATGATGATGATGGTACGAATAGTAGTAGCGGGGATAGTAGCGACGGTGGAGTGAACGGCACGATGGCGGTATCGAATGATCCTTTGTTTCGTATGTACGATGATATAAGTGACAGTGGCGGTAACGGGACGATATACGCTACTCCGCCGCCGTTATCACCAGGAGCACCGCCTTTCCCTTTTGCTCCTTCTAGTAGTAGTAACAACGACGACGAGGACGACAATGACGACCACCACGAAAACAACAATCTCCACGTTAATTGTCAAAAGACAATCACATGGCGATCGTCGTTAAATGGTGACTGTTTTACGCCAAAAACAGCTTCGGTTATGGTAGCGTTGATGCTTTTCGTCATGTCCACGCGAACCTCCGCGGACGTTTTCGTGAAACTCTCCGCGTTCGGTCCGGCGTTCACGACGTACCTCGTCGCTTTCGTTCTTCTGCAAAGCCTAGTCGAAGAGAAGGTAGTCGCGCCGAGACATTTCTTCCCTGGACGCGGAGGCAAGGCGTTTGGTGGCGTCGCCACTCTTCTCGGCGCGTGCAGTTCGGCTTTTTTCGTTCATCACGCGATTGTACCTGTGCTTAAAACGAATAAAAAGAGCAAAAACAACATGCGAAACTTGGTGTTGGCTTACATTCTCGCTGTGGGTACATACACGTGCGTCGGCATAGTGGGCAATTTTAGTTCCACCTACGTCGCCTCGGAAGCGAAAAGAGAAAAGATTGGATTAGAGGGACCTTCGGAGAACTTTTTAAACGCATTTCCGACGGAACCGAACAAAGCGTTGTTTGCATTTACTGCCCACGTCGCAGCTGCATTGCAAATGTTCACCATTTGTCCTCTCTTGCTCTTCATTTTGCGAACGAGCGTGTACGGATTATTCTTCGGTCGCCGCGCGGAATCGAAAACGACTCTGGGTGGCATCGCCGTGATTAACGCGGTTTGTCTTCTCATAGGCACGTTATGTGCTGCGGATAAAAATATAGACGTCGGGGGCGTTGTGAGCGTGTGTGGTGCCATCTTCGGCTTCGTATACGTCTTTTTGTTCCCTTCCATGATTCGCTTAGAAGCCACGAAAGCAGAAGCGACGGGAAGAGAGATTGTTCACCCTCCACACCACCGATACCCACTTCGAAGTCGGCACGCGGTCATTCAAGAGGAAGGAGACGACGACGATAGCAGCGAAAAAGAACGCGAAGAGGAGGAGGAGGAAGAAGAAACCACCCGTCTCGAACGACGAACTCCCGCTCGACGCGGCGGCGCGGTCTCGGATTCGGCCCCGTTCTGGTCGGCGCACTCCTACAAAACCTTATTTTTCCACGGCGCGTTCGTCGCTTTCGGGTTTAGCATATTGATTACCAACGTCTTTTAGCGCGAGTTAGCAGTAGCAGTTGCACGTAGTTTTGTTTGTATGTGTGTATATACATTGATGCGTTTGAAGTTTGAAAATGAACCTTTTGAAGCGTGTCGGTTGTTTCTCAGCCACTGACCCACTTTTTTGACCAAGTTTGCGTATCTTTTCCCGCGTTTCCGGGAAAAAGAGATCAAATCCTCCATTCCGAAGAAGACAAAAAAGAACACGACATGAACACCACGATGCTCACGACTCAAACGCGATCGCTCGCTCCGAACGTAGTTCTGCGCACCCGAGCCGCGAGAAGAAATCACCGCGAGGCTTCCGCCAAGACGACGACGACGGCGTTCCTTAAAAACTGGAAAAAGAAGGACGAACAACTCTCGAATGAACTGGACGAGGAAGGAAATCCCAAGGGGATGACCGCGAAGGGCATGTCGCAACTCGTGAAAATGGGCTTGGGTGCCATCTCTGGAGACATCACGGAGATCAACTTCGACAAGGAGAACGCCTCGAGAGCGGTGGTGATGGAATTGGAAGCGAACAACCTGGAAGATAGCGAAGGGAACCCGCTGTCGACGAAGTTCATGAACAACGACGGATACACGGAAGAGGAAGACGACACGACGAAAGGAGGCATCATGAACGTGGTCGTGCCGGTCGCGTTGGGGGTGATTGCTCTCGGAGGTGTCGCCGCGACGTTGAAAGCGTTGGCTTAATTTGCGTGTATTATTATTGTTATTGTTGTTGTTATCATTGGCGCTACTATATGTTATATTATTTGGAGTTCGATTTATCTAGGTGTACAACGCTTCTTCTTCGTAGTCGTCGACGCGGTCGTCCTCCGGTCTTCATCTTTGATGCCCGCATCTTCTTTACCCCGATGTCTCCGTCTGGCGAACAGTTCTGCGGATAAATGAACGGCTCTTTTCAGCGTTCGTTCGTTTTTCTTGGCTTCTTGTCTCCTCTCCACGTTCTCCATGAGCGCCTGTTCCAAGCGTTTTTCGCTCGAAACGACGCGTTTGGTCAGCCGGTCGTTTTCGGTTCGCGCGAATTCTAACTTTCTCGCGACCTCCTCAACCTTGCGCGTTCTCGATTCCATCGTTCTCTTTTCTTCTCTTTCTTTTTCCAGAAAATCACGCATTTCTTCAATCTCCTCCCTCAAACTCTTTACCACCTTCTCCTCTCTTCTTTTCGCCCGCTCACTCTTTTCGTCCAACCGCTCCACCGCGCGCCTCTCCTTCTCCTTCTCTCTCTTCCAATTATCTTTCTCCTCTCTCAAGCTAACCAGTTCTCTCTCCAGTTTCACTCGCAACGCTTCCAACCCTAATCCGTGCACTCGTTCGTCTACTAACGCTCGTTCCAACGCGTGTTCCGTCCTCGCGCGTTCTCGACTCGCGTCTCTTTCCATCAGCAACAGTTCTTTCCTCTTCGCGCGTTCCGTCGCCAGCTCCACGCGCAGACGTAAGATTATCGCGTCTTTATCTTCGCCGTGCGAATACACATCCCCACACGCGTCGTTTCGGTCGTAGAACGAATCGTTCGCCTTCGTCGTCATGCGTTCGCTTCGAGGTTTTTCGCTTCGGTGCTAAAAATAGAGTTGTTTTTCGTGTATTTTTGTAATGTGAGCACGCTGTTAGGTGTTTAGGGTGTCGACTACACGTTTCAAAATTTGAAAATCCAAAAACTCCCTCTCGTTAAAAAAGTGCGCGCGCGCTTTGCCATCTCTATCACCACTTTCTTCAAAACCGTTCGTTGAGGAGGAATAACTGCGATGATTGGCGTGGGTGATTTAGTGGCGTCGTTTATGGACGAGGACGAGGAGGGTAAAAACGAAGACGAGAAGAAGAAAGAAAACACGCCTCCTCCTTCTCACTCGTCGATGAAAATGTTTCCCGACGAGAAGAGAGAGTTGGAGGAAGCAAAGGCGAACGAGGAAACGCAAAGAGAAGAACACAGGCAGATATCGGTGGATTCGGAAGGGTTTGAAATCGCGAGAGGTGACGTCGAGGCCGAGGCGACCTCGTCGAGAAAGAAGAAGGAGAAAACGGAGGAGCAAATGCGCAAAGAGGAGAAGAAACTTGAGCTTCAGCGACAGAAACTGCTCGAAAAGCAAAAGAAGGAGGAAGAGAAGCAAAAACGCGCGGAGGAAAAAGAGATGAAGAGGATAGAGAAGGAGAAAGAGATGGAGCTTAAGCGCTTGAAACGCGAACAAGAGATGGAAGAGAAAGAGATGAAGAGGAAAGAGCGCGAGAAGGAGATGGAGGAGAAGCGCTTGAAACGCGAGGAAGAGAAACGAGCGAGAGAGGAGAAGAAGAGGAGAGAGCAAGAAGAAAAGAACAGGATTGAAGAGGAGAAACAGAAGGAAAAGGAACGAGTTGAAGCGCTCAAACGGAAGCAAAGCGAAAAGTTGCTCGGTTTTTTTAAGCAGAAGTCGCCGAAGAAGAAGCAGAAAACGTTGGATGCTGTGGCGGCGCCGAGTATGCAAATCGTACAGAAGCTGGACGAGGAGTTGTTTAATAAATCAAAAGTGTCGGACGTAGATGTCCTTCAAAGTTGGAGAAAGACGCTAGAAACTTATAAGGCGGGAAAAGGAGGGAAGACAGGGAAGACGACGATGCGACGACACTGGAACGCTCGCGTGCAAAACGCGAAAGATTTCGACCCATTTCGAGCCAAATCGAGCTCTCCGGAGGTCGGAGATGACGACGAGGTGCAGATCATAAAGGTCTATGGTGGCGACGTCCAAATTGTAGACGCGCCATCAATGAAAGAAGTGAAAGATCAATACAAGCGATACAAGAAATATTACAGTTTCGCATCGTACGAGATGAATTACCACGAACGATTGCCATGGTATGGTTACTGCTTACCTCCGGGACGTCCAACATTGTCCCGAACCATCATTAAAAAGCTAGCGCGAAACTATCGCAAAAAGTGCGACGAGGTGGATTACGAGTGCGATTCAGGCGGAGAAGATTACGAGTACGAATCGGAAGGCGAGGACATCGACGGGGACGATTTAGATGACGAGGACGAAGATTTAGAGGTCGAAGAAGACGAGGAGGAGGACGGACAAGAATTTTTCATCCCAGATACGCGCATCATCCGGGGCGAGTTTGGCCACGACGATGAAGAAGAAAATCTCGACGCAATCCGAAGAGAAGATTCATTTGAATCGATGGCTATGGATCCCAACACTCCCATGCATGTGTCGAAATCAAAAGCGCGAAGGACGGTTCAACAGTGGGTCGGCGAAGCGAAGAAGCAAAGAAAGACGCTAGTAGTCACATCGCTCGCGGGTTCCTCAGAAGACGGCATAACGCAAGATCCCGATGGTGTTGTATTGAAAGGGTTCGAAATCATTACGCGGACGTTGGGAGATGTCATTATATGCGGCGTCGAGTACGAAGAATCGAAGCAAAAAGCGGAGGACGAAGCCGAGCGCAAGAAGCTCGAACAAAAGAAAATGAAAGCAAAAGAAAAGAAACTCGCGAAGGAAGAAGCTAAAGCACAAAGCGATGCCGCTAAAAAAGAGAATGAAAGCAACACCGTGGAATTCGGGAAGACCACCTTTGTGACGCAAGAAGGATTAAACAAGTTATTCAAGACGAGCAACAACGCTGGTGCTAAGTTAGATTCGTGGGTCAAAACCAAAGATGAACCAGTGCAGAGAACCGAGATTGTGAAGATGCCATCAGTTCCCGAAAGCACAGATTCTGAACTTTGGGAATCTTTTAGGATCAAAATGCTCGAAACAAATGCGGCTACGAATCCAAATCCTTTGGGGGAATACTCACTCTGGTTTGATACAATGGACGTTGCCAGCGCAGTTCTTAGACAAATGCCGACGGATATTGCAAAATTGATCACAAAACTCGCCAGTCAAGCGGGACGACCAGAAGTTGCCCGCGTTCAGCTCATAAACGCAATGACGAAAGTCGTAAGTATTACGCGTGACAGCACATTGCAGCATTCGACGACGTGTGCGCAGTTCACCGTCGCGAACGCCATTGAAAAATCGCCGATGAAGAAGGCGGCACCGATGCCCGTCTTGCTCGAAGAAGCTGCCACGGCGCCTTCGATAAAAAATATTGTTGCGAGTATTTTTTCGTCACCAAATGCTTCTCACGCGTTGAAAGAAGAAGCAATTGCACTCGTGCATGAATGTGTCGTTATGCACGCGGATTTAGACCCCGCTCGAAAGATGTGGAGAAACGACATAATTCGAAACGTATGTCACGAGAAAAACTTCCTCGAAGCAACTGCTTCATATTTCCTCAATTTATCAAAAAAAGAAGAGCACCGACAAGAAATGGCTATGCAACTTTGTAACGCCATCACGACGGGCGCATTATGCGATACATTTTGCGTTATGCGCTCGGTCGAAGCGAATCGGCTCGCGTCGGCGCTGTGTGATTTTATTTCGCGCACTTTCGGGGACGAAGGCGGATTGAAAAATACGAATTTAGAAGATGTCAACGGGAATGTTCTCGCTTTCAAAGTCGCACCGGAAGCCTTGCGAGCGATATCAAACATGGTGGCGTCGTGCCCGAATGTCTTCAAATCCTCAAAGGTTTGCGAAGGCATAGAAAAGACTGGAAAGTTCGTTTCTAGACTCGTTGCTATTTTCGGCCAGTCTCGAGAAACTGAAAAGCTTACGGAAGATGCGTTGAATGTTCTAAAGAGCGCTATCGGTTTTCGAACCGAAAAAAGAGCTGGGGATTGTTTGATGAAGACGCTCAGCGATTACGGCGACGTGATGGTAACATTAAGTTTGTTCAACCATGCGACGATGGAGGAAGTCAAAAAGTTTATACGTGCTCGAATGGAAAACATTCGCGAGAACAACGCCGTCCTCGAAGAAGTAGGAATTGATCATTAAGAACTATTAGTCGCATAATTTTAGATATACATACAATCTGACTGAAAATACTAGAAGGTAACGTAAATGAAATATCACGACTTTTCTGTCGCCCCTCCACGCGCTATGTTGTTTCTACTTTTTTGCTCAGCGCCACCGGTACCTTCGTTCGCGACTACGCCAACCGCAGCGAATGGCGAGCTCCCATTCAACACGCCTTTCAACTTCATGGGAAGAGTGACTTTGCCTAAACACAACGTTTTGACTTTGCGAATGACATCCTCTTCAACGTTCGAAAGCAAGAAGACGCAATTATCCGCCTCGTTGACAGAACGAACGACAGCTAACCCTACACACGAATCGTCCTCGAGCAACAATCCAACGACCGAAGCGTTCAGAGCTTTTAAAGCGTCGTTTTGGTTTGGAATATCCGAAAACAGCACTTTTATTTTGATATCGTCTAATGATACACGCCATGGTGTCGCACGCTCTAAACCTTTAGAGATCTCAGCGAACGCAATGGCTTCGTTCGTTAATCGTAAACCGCCACATTCAGGTCTACCGGCGTGTCTCGCAACTACTTGTTTCGCCCACGCGAGCCAAAGTAACGCGCGATTATCTTGAGGTGACCGCTTCCACGTTTGTTTTTCGCCTTCTGTTTCGTCATTGTCATTCCTACCTTGTGCACCGGCGGAGACGTAAGTAACTTTCGTGCCTTCTTTATCTGGAAACGACATCGATCCATCAAACGAAGCGACATCCCGCCTCTCTCCTCCTTCGCTGCTATTCTGATTATTGCTATCTTCACTATTGTTCACGTTCCAAAACGCCCCTCCCGGACAATTTCGTCTTTCCGCGTGCGATTGAACGTTCAAAACGTGCGTTAAATTTGGTACTCTGTCCAAAAACTTTGCTAAAGCTTCCAATCCAGCGCCTTTCACCCAACCGTTGCAATTGATCAAAAGCGCTTCCGTTCTATTCGTCGCTCTTTCTTCTTTCATTTTTTCCATCCATTTGTCCAAACATTCGACGCACGCGTCCACATATGCATCGATATCGCTCTCTGGGGAGTAGTCTCCGATGAACTTTTGATAGAAAGGCTTCTCACCCGACCCTAAAAACTCTCCCCCGGATAACCTCAATGCCGGAGGTCCAATCAGAGGCGTTTGCAACGTGGTCACCGAAACCAAACCAGGCGCCGTCCGTTCCGGTTGTCCGGGATCGATGTCCAAGAATCCAACTTTTTGATAATCAATCAGAAGCAAATTTGCTACGTATCTCGCGAATGTGGACTTCCCAACACCTTTTGGCCCGACAAATGCAATAACTGCGGGTGGGCCGTTTGGATCCCTCGAAAGCTGCCTCACCGTATCCCCTATTGCGGTACCAGCTCTCGCCCAGTCCTCTGGGATCTTATTTCTAGGCAAGGTGCCGTCTACATTATCTGTCGTTTCCCCTCCCGGAGTCGACGTCTTTTCATTCGAAGTATTCATTGAAGTCCCTACACCTTCTTTGCCGCCGCTCATGGAGTTCAAAATCTCCTGCGGGACTTGTGGCGACTTGTTGTCCTTATTCCTCGCCTCTTGACTAAAACTGCTACCTTTCGAATTCAGGTTTACCAGCTCGAACGAGGAAATATTTCTCTTTATTTTTTGTCCGTCGCCTCTCTCCGCTTTTTCCTTTTCGTCCTCTTTCTGCAGATGCGCAACCTTCTGGTGTCGAAACGACACTCGCTTACTCCTTTGAAACCGTTCCGCGAAGAACCCTTTCCCTTTCGCCAATATCACCGCTTTCAACTCTTCTTTCGGCAATTCCACGTCTTCCCCACCTTTCACCGAAACGCACAACTCGTCGTCCAACGGTAGCGGCGTCAACCTCACCTCTGCCCCCAACGCTCCCGACCGCACCGTCACCGCGTTTCCTACCAATCTCGAAGCTCTGCAATACTGCTCCGGGTGGTCGCATCGCGCTAAATATCCGTTGATGCACACGACCGCAGAGGTCACTTTCACCCCGCACGACCCTTCGATAGCAATCGACTGGTGCGGGTGTAACAGCACGTCCACCGGTTGATGCTCCGGCAACGCCGAGGAGACGACCACCGCGTGATGCGTTTCTCCTCCTTCCTCGTTGGAAAACCTCGTTTTCTTCGTCGTTTCGTTTTCTCGTCGTTGTTGTCGTTTTTCTTCTTCGTCTTCTTCAAAATTATTTTTTTCAGCTTCTTCCCCGCTTCGTTTCCGTCGCTTCGCCGACGGCGGAGACGACGTCGAGGCGGAGACTTTCATCATCAAAGCGATAGAGAGCGCGCGCGCGCGTCTTTTCTTCCGTCTGTTTTTGAATGTGTGCGTGTAGTATCGCGCGCGCGCTTAAAAGTAACGGAATGTGTATTACGTTATGTGCGGCCGCAGAATAATATATTTTAAAAGTGCTTTTCGCGCCCCCATCGAATAAAATTTTACCACCTCTCGGCGCGATGGATGTGATTTTTTTTTCGATTTTATTATGTTTCGCGATTTGTTGTTGATTTTTTTCCGTCGCGGCGACTTTGCGGAAAAAACGCGCTCGCTCTTCGCGAGAGTTTTCCTTCTCGCGTTTCTCTCTCTCTCAAAATCTCTCAATTTGTCTCTCCACGAGTTAACTTTTTTTTTCTTCCGGGGAAAGACTTACTCGGGAGAAGCCAAAACGAAAGAAGACGCTTCAAGAGGAAGAAGAAGAAGAAGAAGAAGCGCAGGACGCACGATATATATATACCGGAGGCATATCAAGAATGTGCGGTGAGATGGACCGGTGATTGAGAGATACGCGCGAGCGCAAGACCAAGCGAACGAAAAGAGAGAGAGAGAGAGAGAGAGAAATGCGCGTCGTCGCGTGTTGTAACTTTTGCTTTACCGCGACGGGAGCGACGAACCGTCGCCGCGACTCGTTGAATGGAAAGAAGAAGATGAAAAAACAAAACAGACGTTCGGCCGTGCAGCATCCTTCCTCGCAACCGACCAACCGAACGGTGAAACTGATCGACTTGAGCGACGAAATCGTCCCGTATGAACTCGGTTGGCAAATGCAAAAAGATTTGCTCCAAAAACAGTTCGACATGGAAACCGCGTTTACGACGTCGAATTACGGAGACAACGAAGAAGATCACATCGAGAAGATTTTATTCGAGCACGATGCGTTGATTGTGCTGCAACACGAGAAAGTTATCACGTTAGGGACCGGGAGCACGACGGATAATTTGAAGTTTGACATGGACGCACCGCCGGAGGACCTCGGGTTTGAAGTGCACAGATGCGAACGCGGCGGGGAAGTCACGGTGCATTTACCCGGTCAATTGGTTTTATATCCAATATTAAAACTCGACGAACGCAAAGGTTCGAGTTTCAAACCCGATTTGCACGAATACATGCGGAATTTAGAGGAAGTCGCTCTTCTCGTCGCGAAATCCTTCGGCGTAGAAAACGGACACCGCGAAGACGGTTTAACCGGAGCGTGGGCGAGCGGCACGAAGTTTGCTCAAGTCGGCGTCCGCGCGAGACGGTGGGTCACCTACCACGGTTTAGCCATCAACGTCGACTGTAATTTACACGACTTCACAAAACACGTCGTGCCGTGCGGGATTGGCGACAGGCCGGTGGGAAGTATCAAAGAGAGGTTGCGCTCGCAACGACGACGAGAAGAAGAACACGACGAAGAGCGTCGAAAAGTCTCCGTATCGATTGCCGCAGATCGCGCGTTCGACGCGTTCGAGAAGGTTTTTGACGTCTCTCTCATTAGATGATAGATGCCACGATTGACTGGGAGAGAGAATGAGAGCAGAACGTTAGCGATTGTATAGTAATAGGAATGTTTTAATGTAGTACTAGGTAAGCGTATACGTACTAGCGTGAAAAAGGAGGCACCCTTAACTGTCAAACACGCATCACGTCATAAGAATGCTCGCGACAAAGACGAGTAAACTCTCCTTTTTCTTCCGCCGAAGGAGCATCGCCACGAGCTCAAAAACGTTCAAAAAGACCGCAACGACGACCATGGCATCTGGTGACGACAAAGTCGTCGTCGGCATCGACCGACTCGCCGACGGCCCGATGCACACGCAAGATCCGTTTCTCTTTTGCGTCTACCACAAAGACCAATATCCGGCGGGCAATGGCAAAATGGAAGCGCCGCGAAGAGGCAACGGCGCGGACTTCAACCCATCCGCACCGTACCGAATGTATCACGGAGATAAAGTTCCGGGCTTTCCCCAACACCCGCATCGCGGGTTTGAAACGATCACTGCGACTTTGGATGGTATCATCGACCACACGGATTCCATGGGCAACGCCGGTCGGTACGGAGAAGGTGACTTGCAGTGGATGACGGCGGGAAAAGGCGTGGTTCACGGCGAGATGTTTCCGTTGATTCATACGGATAAAGAAAACCCGACGAGGTTTTTTCAGATTTGGTTGAATTTGCCGAGTAAGAGCAAAATGACCGAGCCGGCGTTCGTCATGCATTGGGGAAGCGAGACGAAGAAGGTGAAGGACGAAGGCGGCGCGGAGGTCATCGTGTGGGTCGGCGAACACAAAGGCGAGAGGACGGAGATGAAATCGCCGCCGAACTCATGGGCGGCGGATCCAGAGAACGACGTCGGGGTTGTGTTTTATTCAGTGAAACCGGGCGGGAAATGTGAGATTGCCCCAGCCAAAGGTGGGAAATCGACGAACCGATTTTTGTATTTCGTGGAGGGCGAAAACGGGAAACAGTTTGTGAGCAACGTGAACGTGCCGAAGAAGCACGGCGCAGAAATTGTGGGTGACAAGACCGCAGTATTAGAAAATAGAAGCGAAACGGAGACTATGGATGTTCTTTTGCTACAAGGTAAACCGATTGGCGAGCCGGTCGCGTCGCACGGGCCGTTCGTGATGAACACGAGGCAAGAGATTATGCAGTGTTTCGAGGATTATCAACGCACAAGGTTCGGCGGTTGGCCATGGGAGAAAGACGCCATGGTATTCCCCGCAGATAAACCGAGATTTGCGTTATTAAATGGTGTTGAGGAATTAGGCAAGTGATGGCCTTCACCCGACGTCCCTCTCGCGTCCGGTAAAGTATCATTATGAACTGTACTTTATTAGTATCCATCCAATCTAAAGTGAGAAGAGGAAGAAGGAGAAGAGAGTTTTAGAACCACTACACACGATATTTTTTATAGATAAATCAAAACATTCTAAACAATCACCACACGTCTTTCATGTATCTCTTATCGACGACCAATCGACGAATGATTTCCTCGGCTTCGTGAATTGCGTATTCACCTTCGCGTTGAAGAACTTGCAACAAAGCTCTGTTTACATCTCTGGACATGTGCTTCGCGTCTCCGCACACGTACACCGCGCCGTTTGGGCTTCGGAGTATTTTGTACACGTCCTTCGCTTTCATTTGTATTTTGTCTTGAACGTACACTTTCTTCTTCGGGTCGTCTCGACTGAACGCGACGTCCAATGACGAGATCACGCTCTCCGATAAAGCTTTTTCCATCTCGTCTCTGTAGATGTAATCGTGCTCTTCTTTTCTGCAGCCGAAAAATAACATGCACTCGCCCAACTCTTCTTTTTTCGATTTCATGAGGTACTCTCGCTCTTGTAAGAAACCTCTGAAAGGCGCGTATCCTGTTCCTGGCCCGATTAGAATGACCGGAGCTTTCGCATCTTTCGGCAACTTGAACGTCGCCTTGCGCACAAACACGGGCACGCGATCGCCTTCGCGGACGTTTTGTAAGAATGTCGAACACACGCCTTCGTGTACTCTCCCCGTTTTCGTTTTGTGTTTCACCACCGCCACGGTTGCCGTGACTATGCCGCTTCCATTGGTCATGTCGTTCGGCGAGGACGAGATAGAATAGTATCTCGGTTGTAACCTTCCGGCGACGCATCCGAAAAACGCACCTAAAGTCGGAACCGCGGATGGGAACTTTTCCATGACTTCTAATAAACTTCTGTGTGGCTCGGCGATGTACGCGTGGTATTTCGCCTTGTCTACGGCTAAGATCTCCAACTCTTTTGCTTCTTTTTTGTTCGTCGCAAACGATGCTAACGCTTTAATTGCGGTCTTTCGAGGCATGGATAACACGTCCGCATATCTAGCTACCGCGATGCCGACAGAAATTGGCCCTGGGAATACCGGTAGCAACGATTTCGGCGCGTCGTCTCTTCTCACCAACTCCATCGGCGTCTGTTTCGACACCTTCAATAACTTACACACTCTATCGACCACATCTGGCGCGTTTTCAGCGAACACACCCAAATGGTCCCCGATTTCGTACGTCAACCCTTTACACTGCGAAACGTCGAATTCTACGTGCACGCACGATCGATCGGACTTGCCGGTGTGCAACTCTTTGCAGGATTTGATCGGACACGCGTACGGTTTCGCTTGCGTCGGTATCTCGCTTCCTCTCGACATTTCGAACGATTTTCGCTCTCTGATCTTTGTCAACTCGTTTACTTTTTCAGCGTCTTCTTCTTTCTTGATCATGTACGAATGCTTTTCGACGTCGAAATCGCCTTCTTCTCCTTCCGCTTTCAACTGAAACGTCTTTTCCAATTGTCTCCACAACGCCTCCTTGAACTCCTCGAAATCTTCCTCTAAACTCTTGTCGTCGTCCCCTAACGTGATCTTCATCATTTTTTTGCCACCTAACGCAGTCAATGCTTTATCCACTTGCTTCGCCGCCGCATTGAAGTGTTCGTACGAGCGATTCCCGAGTCCAAACGTACAAAAATGCATATCCTCGAGCATATCCGGCATCCGACCGTCCGTCGCCGTTTCTTCCAACCATCTGCAAAAGTCCGCCGACCCATCCGTCGGGTCGCCGTCGCCGTACGTGGACTGCAGAAAGACCGCGCACTTCTCTGAGCTCAAAACTTCCTCGCAGAAATCCGGTTTCACGTCTTCGCAATCAATCGCTCTCGCCAAGACTTGTTTCGCGCCGTAGCGTTTTTGCGCATCTTCCACCAACGTGTACGCGTACCGCTCCGCGGTGCCCGTTTGCGTCCCGTAATAAAACGTAATCACTCGCGCACCATCCGCACCGCTCGGACATTTCAGTTCTCTCAGCGTCGTCGGTTTCCTTCTCCCGGCGACCTTGTCACCTTCCGCGCCTCCTCGTTCGCTCGCGCTCGTCGACGAAGACATCATCATCATCTTCCTCGAAAGTTTCAAAGTCACCAATCCGACGACCGAGGCGCACAATAACAGCGCGCACGCGTTCGTCATCGCGTCCGACGTGCCCGTGACGCGCTCTATTTTCGACATCACGACGTTTGTCAAGGAAGAACTCGTCGACGAAGACGCTGTCGTCCTCCACGCCATATCTCTTCTTTTTTCAACAACACGCCGGTGGTGTGCTTTAAAGGAGGAAGAAGAAGAAAAAAAAGAACAAAAAAGTCGTGCAAAAGTTCCAAAATCATCTCGAGAGAGAGACGAGAGACGAGAGACTTGAGAGAGAGACTTGAGAGGAAGAAGAGAGAGGAAGAAGAGAGCTTTGGTGGCGGCTTCTGACGGCTCTCTCTCAAAAAAAAAGAGAGAAAATCTTCGGTAGATTTTTTGTCCTTTCAACTCCTTTCGTGGTCCTTTCGCGACGAGATGAGTCACGACGCCGGCGCAAAAAAAAAAAGAAAATCCATTTTCGTATATTCTTCATTTATTAAACAACAACAACGCGCGTGGTCTGTTAAAAAAGGAAGCGCGAAGAAATACACACGACGCGCGCGTGAGAGCACGACGAGAGCGTTCTTTTCGCACCACCACCAGCGGGAGAGAAGAAGAGGACACAGAGAGAGAGAGACATTTTCTTTTTTTTTTGTTCTAACTGTGTCTCTCTATCCTGCCGCTATCTTTAAATTTTTAAACACACGCATTTCGCGCGCGCGTAGAGATCATCGCTCGCAACGATACGCGGGAGAGCCGTTGTTTTTCGATTAGTCTCTCTTTACGGTTAAACGAGAAGAACACGGGCGCTCGCAACGTACGTCTCGTGAGATTTGGAAAATAAAGAGAATATGGTCTCGAATAAAGCGACGAAAGCGTTGGTAGACGCGTCGTCGACTTTTGGCGGCGATCGCTCGGGAACAGGCGGAGGCCGGCCACCGCAGGCGCCTCACGCGACGACGACGACGACGACGACGGCGTTCGCTTCTTCTTTGGGCGTGCCCGCGACGATGGGGTTTAACATGTTCAATCCAGCGGCAACGATTGGGTTTCCGAACATGTTTGGTGGCGGCGTCGTGAATAACGGGTACCAGCCGGGAGGGATAGATCCGGCGACGGTCGCGGCGTTTGCGAGTGGATTTTACGCGCACTCGGCGCCGGCAGGGAAAACTGGAGGATTTTTTCCTCCTCCGGGCGGGAATGCTACTACTCCCGCGGCTACTATTCAGCAGCAACAGCAACAACAGCAACACGCATCGACGAGCGGAAATGCTCAGCAGCAGCAGCAGCAGCAGCAGCAAATTTTGGGAACGTCGCCGACGTTTTACGGGTCGAGTCCGACGGCGGCGCCGTTGCCGAGCCGGGCGACGATTGGCGGCGCGATGTCGCAACAGGCGGCGGCGCAAGCGGCGGCAAATTTTATGAGCAACGTGGCGGCTATGAATAACGCGGTGGCGAGTCACCAGAAAGAGACGTTGGCGTTATTACAGCAGCAACAGCAACAGAACTTTCATAATCAGGTGAGGAAAGGTAGTAGCGAAGATTCTTTCGGAGCGACGGCTGCGGCAAACGCCGCGGCGTTGAGCAACTCTTCTGGGTTCAGTTTGCAAACGCCGCAGATGCCAGCTTGGACGAAAGGACTATCTAGTTCGGCGGGTAATTCTGCGGGGACGCAAGTAACGCTCGGTTCATCGCCGAACAGTGGCTTTTCAACGTTTTCACCGGTGAATCATTCGCAGAGATCCGCCTCGTTCAACTACGGTCAACCGGGTGCAAATGCTACGAGCAATCAAACGGATACCCACCAACTGCAACAACCATCCGTAGGCAGAAGAAACTCTTTATCTGGGCGACACGCGTTTGAAGGAAGAAATTTGTCTTTATCGGCGTCACCGAGCAGCTCGCCACCGGTGAGAAGCGGTGGCGTGCAGAAAGCATCGAAGAACGATCCTTCCGTTTTGAAACGAAATAGTTTGAGTAACAACGCGGCATTTGTAGAAGGTTTAGCGAGCGCAGCGGCTGCTTGCAAAGTAGGCTCGGTAGACGGTGGTTCTAACGATGGTGGTAAAGAAGTAACTCCGGGCAAGACGGCTTCGGGTAAGGGGCAAAAATCCATCTATCGAGGCGTTAGACAAAGACCGTGGGGTAAGTTTGCGGCTGAAATCAGAGACCCGACGCGGGGATCTCGGTTATGGCTCGGGACGTTCGATTCTGCCGAGGATGCCGCGTTGGCGTACGATGCTGCCGCGCGCGCTATTCGTGGTGATGCCGCTGTAACAAACTTCGCCAAAGATGTCGTCATCCCAGAGAATGTGAGAGCACAACTGCCACCTTTGCCGGTGAGAGACGAGAATGGTAACATCATCGAAACTCACGGACACACGTCGGGCAACGCGCCAGGCAACGCGAAAAAGGGTGGCAACGCGAAGAAGCAACAGATCACGCCGGTAGGACTCGCTTCTAATGAGTTTGCGAATTCCACGCCGACGGTCCAAAAAGAGTCTAAGAAGAAGAATAAAGATGGCTTGCCATCAGAAGACGCGTCGATGCTGATGATGTTGAGCGGCGCAGCGCTTTTGGATGAGAGCGATAGTCCGAACACTACGAACGATGGATCCAAGTCGACAAACACGACGGAGGATGCAGAGGCATTGCAAGACATGGACATGGACGACGCCGAGGCAATCAACACGTCGGCGAATGCACCAAAATTGCACTTGAAAGGGAGCAAACCGAGAGGGAGAGGGAAGTCGGCAAAGAATGTCGCCGACGCCATGGCGAGCGCGATGAATCACAAGTACTGAGAAGGAAAATGTGACCATTGCGATCGCAAATTATGTAAAGAAGAGGAAGTGTAAATTATGATTGAAGAAGAAGAGAAAGAGTAAAAAGAGCGAGAGCGAAAAGCTTACGGCATCAAAAATCATCGTTTATGAATAATGTAATAACAGTTTCCATCAAACCATGCATATATACATAAAATTAGCGCACGCGCATGGTACTAAAACACGTGTTCGTTTCTGTTTTCAAATTAAAAGACCAAGCGCACCGACAGCAAGCGCGACGAAGGTCGAGAAGGAAGATGACGCTGAGGAAGATTCAGTGTTTTCTTCGCAAACGACGTCCTTGCACGCGGATGTTTCGGCGCAAATGGTCTTGCTCGCACCGCAACAGTCACTGCTTACACAGAAAACGCCATCCGTATCGATAATTTCGCCGTTACAGAAGAAATTGCACGACGGTAAAACACGAGAGGTGAATGAGCCATCCTCGCATTGAAGAAAATCGGATGGGCACGCCTCAAAACTACGTCCATCTAACGCGGTCGCCGTATCGATAATCGCGACATCGCCGAAGGAGACATCTTCGTCGGATGAAGATGGACCAGATTGGACGGCAACTGTGGTATTATTGTCGTTTTCTTCATTAGCTTTATCGTCGGTTGGTTTTGTGTGGTTCATCATCCAATCAACGAGCGCCGTTGAAAAGGCATCCGTGAATGAGTTTGCGACAGCAGTATCAGTATTCATGCCATCGATTACCCAATTTTCAACGGTCGTTCCTTCTTGGCACGTTCCATTCGTCCACGTTTCTGAGGACGTGTCCGGCGCGTTCGCGAAAAGCTTCGTGCGCAAGTTTAGCGCTCCATCAACCACCACCGACTCTTCCGCTTGGCAGCCATTTCTCGTCGCCCAACGCTTTGCCACGGTTTGAATCGAAGGAATTTCTACGCCTTCGAAAGTCCCGCCGTTTACCGAAGGCACTCGATCCAAACGTCCGGAAATCTGCAACATGTTAACGAAACTGTTCGCCGGCACCGACGAAGATTCCACGTTCAAAGCCTCACACTCGCTCGCATTTAAAAAGCTCGATCCACTAATAGAGACGATCCCGGAAAGAACCTCGGGGTGCTCACACGCCATTCTGTGCGCCATGAATCCTCCGTTTTCAAATCCAGCTACGAAAACTCTCGTCGGATCAATTTCGTATTGACTTTTTACCGCGGCGATCAACTGATAAATGTGCGTCACGTCGTCGTACGGCTCCCATACGTCTCGAACCAAAGTAGCTCGCAGAGGACCGGCATTCGCGCAGCACGCATCCGTCGCCGCCCAGGTTCTGCAGCCGTAGCGGGTATTTAAAATTCCTTTAAACAAAATTGATTCAGATGTGATAATGGTTTCGGCTCTACTACTTACCGTCGGATCTCGAACACGTCGAGCACCAAAAGTTTTGTCGATGGCCTTCTGGGACCGCCAAGATGAACTCTCGGGTGTCGACGTGCTTCTTCAAATCAATCAATTGCTCGATGGAGTTCCCATCCATGCATCTGCCGTGCAACAACACGACGAGACCAACCTCTTTACCGGATGGTTCCGTGCCGCTCGGAAGCGCCACGTCCGGCAAGAATAATCGAGAGGGATCTCGATTATACTCGTCGTCGTTCGCATAGACGATGTCGACTTCTTGCGTCGCGATGGCATCTGCAGTCAACGCGAAGTTATAGGAAACGGCGACGATTGCGGTGATCGCGAGGAGGAGGAGTCGCTTGAAGTTCATGGCGCTCACGTTTTCAAGCGTTAAATACACCGCGAGATACAAAAAAAAAACGAGCGTTACGAGTATTTTTTGAAGAAAAGCGGGCGTTTTTTTTTATTTGGTTTCAAACTTACAACGAACGTTGCGCGTCACAACATCTTCGGACGACACTGAGCGTAATACGCGTCTTGAACGAAACAATAGTCCATCGAGCTCTCGCAACACCGAGGGGGACCGTTGGGACTGACACTCCCGCCGCACTGTTCGTACCTTCTCGCGCACGGCACACCGTTGCGCTCGTATCGCGGGCGACACTGCGAATAATACTCGTCTTGAGTGAAGCAGTAATAGTTGGGATCGCAACAGTTGTTCAGAGAGCTGCTGTCGGCGTTTTGCTGCAACAGGCGACCGCCACATTGACCGTAATTTGAAGTACATTTTGGTATTTTTGGTCGACATTGTGAATAATATTCATCTTGTACGAAACAAAAGTCGTTCGCATCGCAGCACCGATTTGCGCCGGTCCAGAAGCGTCCGCCACATTGACTCCACGTTGGCTGACACGCGATGGAAGATATCGTATCTCGATACAGCTGTTGCTGGTTGAATGATAACGGCTGTTGCGACACAGATGAGGTGCCTCTGCCAGTCGTCGTCGTCGTCGTCGTTGTTCCTACGAAAGACGATGATGGTCGACACTGCGAGTAATAGCGATCGACGTATTCGCAAATATTACCAGTCGTGCAGCATTCGGCGCCCGTCCAATATTCTCCTCCACATTGACTCCACGTGGATTGACATCCTTTACATACCCCGTCGTCGCCAGCACAAACTAGACCGAGTTTACAACAGCTCGGGCGACCGTATATTGTGCCATCGCAACGTTCGTTTGCGTTCATACAAGGTACGCATGACTTTTCGCCGAAACCAGAAGTGAATTCGCAGCTGAAGCCTTCTTCGCAACACTTTTCTGCGCTCGCTCCGGCTGGAAGCGATAAAACGATCGACGAAGCGGAGGAGAAACAACTTTGGCCTCGCTGCGCACATTCGCACGGCTTACCGAGATTTGTCTCCAATCGAGCTGGATATAACTTGCACGGCTCCTTCGGTTTATCGCACTCTTCCTCTATCGCTTCTTTTGGTGCGTTTGGTAGAAACGTCGGAATCGGCCCGCACAAGTTTCGATTAAACGCCAACGAAACCGTTTTCAGAACCGGTAAACGCAAACGAGGAACTTTACCTGAAAACATGTTACCATGCAACAAAAGCACCTCTAATCGCTTAAATTTGGAGAGCGTTTCCGGAATAGGACCAGTGAAGAAGTTATCGTGAAGATCCAAAGTCGTGATATTGATAGGAAACGCCTGCGGATTGATGCCACCGGAGAGCTTATTTCCTTCGAGAACTATAACTTCTAACTTTGTAGCGCTCGCCATCCCTAACGGTATTGGACCACTGAATGCGCAATCGTCAAGAAATAACTCTCTGATATTTTGTAATCTCCCAATCGCCGCCGAGGGGACAGCGCCCGATAAATCTCTATTCCCGCTCAAATCTAAATACTCCAACGACTGCAAATATGCCAGCGCATTGTACGAAATTGGACCGCTTAGAAAATTTCGGTGTATATTCAACACTTTGAGTCGTCTTAAAAACCGAAACGATTCGGGAATCTGCCCTATGAACTGATTTCCAAAGTGCGAACCGGGAACGCCGTATTTATTCTTCTTCTCCTCCGGAAACCCCTCATCGTAATAAATCTGCCTTTCGGTGAACCCGCCGTCTAAATCAATCTCTTCCAAATACTGCAAATTCCCTAACTCGTACGGAAGGATTCCTTCCAGGTTGTTCACGCCCAACTTTATCGATTTTAAGTTAGGAAAACTCCTCACGAACGCGTTCAAAACGGGGCCTTTCAACCTGTTATTTCCCAAGTCGAAAATTTTCACGCCTTTCAACTTATTCGGCAAACCATCGCGCGGTAGCGTTCCCGTCAACTCCATCCCGTAAAACGAAACGTACGAAATCTCGCACGCGCTCCCCCCATCGCATTCGCACCCAATTTCCGGCCACTCGCACGCGTTCTCCGCGCTCGCGCGCGCGATGTCCGTGAACCACGTCTCGTTCAAATTTTTCATCAGATGGACGAGAGATTCGATTTCGCTTCTCGCTAAACTCCCGAAAGCGCCTCTCGAGTGCTCGAGAAATGCCGCGCACCACGCGAGGAAGAGGAAGGAGAAGAAGTGCATCATCGCGGCGTTGCGTGTTCAAGAGCGCGCGTGTTTTATTATGCGTTCTTCTTCTTCTTCTTCTTCTTCTTCTTCTTCTTATTTATTATTCTTTCTGCCTTCTTCGTGTATTTTTTACCTCTCTCCCTCGTGTTTTTTGCGCTCCCACAAAAAAAAAATTCAACGAAAAGCATCGCACCGCACAAATTTTTCCAATTTCCAATCGTTAAAGTCCCTCGAAAGAGAGAGAGCGAAAGAAAGTTGCGCGCTCTGAATTTCGCGTTCTCGTGCGTTTCGCATATCGTCCGTTCTGTTTCTTGTCTTTCTCGGAGTTCGTTCTTTAAGCTCGTCGAATTTGTTTTGGATAGAGACGAGAAGAAGAATTTAGAAGCGAAAAGAAACTTTTTATTCCGGATCGGGCCGTCAAAAATGCCGCCGAAACGCCGAACGTCTGTTTCCTCGGGCAAGAGCAGGAGAGGCGCGTCCGCGTCGTCGTCCGCGTCTTTCGCTTCCAGAGACGAGAGCGAAATCGACGCTTTCGCGCCGTGGTCGAGAACGGTCGAGGAGAACTGTCGCTTTTACGAAACGTCCGTGGACGCCGGTTTATCGGCTGCGGAGGTGGAAAGAAGACGAGAGAGATTCGGCCCGAACGAACTCACCAAGGCGAAAGGGAAGAGTTTACTGACGTTGGTTCTCGAACAGTTCGACGATGCTTTGGTGAAAATTTTACTCGCCTCGGCGATGGTGTCTTTCGTTTTGGCGTTCTTCGAGGAAGGGCCGAACCCGGGGGGAGGGAAGGATATCACCGCTTTCGTCGAACCTTTGGTTATTTTGTTGATTTTGATTTTGAACGCCATCGTCGGGGTTTGGCAAGAAACGAACGCTGAGAACGCGTTAGAGGCGTTGAAAGAAATGCAATCGCCTGACGCGAGAGTGATTAGAAACAACGGTGAGTTGATGACTGTGCCAGCGAATGAATTAGTGATCGGAGATATCGTGGCGTTGCACGGCGGAGACAGAGTGCCCGCGGATTTAAGAGTGATGGAACTGAAAACGGCGACATTGAGGTGCGAGCAAGCGAGTTTGACTGGTGAATCCGTTGCGGTGGATAAGCAAGCCGAAGACGATGAATTGTGTCCGGCAGAGATTGAGTTGCAAGGAAAAACGAACATCATGTTCAGCGGGACGGCGGTGAGTAACGGCCAGTGTAAAGGGATGGTGTGCGCGATTGGAATGAACACAGAGATGGGGAAAATTCAAACGCAAATCGAAGAGGCGAGTTTAGAGGAAGAGGACACACCGCTGAAGCAAAAGTTGGACGCGTTCGGTGAACTTTTGAGTAAACTCATCGCGATTATTTGTTTGTTGGTATGGTTAATCAACTATCATCACTTCATTTCGTTTGAAAGCGGAAGTTTCGCGTTCAACTTTGCCAAGTGCACGTACTACTTCAAAATTGCCGTGGCATTGGCGGTAGCGGCGATTCCCGAAGGTTTGCCGGCGGTCATTACCACTTGCTTGGCGCTTGGAACGAGAAAGATGGCAAAACAGAATGCAATCGTGAGAAAGCTTCCTTCGGTGGAAACTTTGGGATGCACTTCGGTTATTTGCTCCGATAAAACGGGCACGTTAACGACGAACCAGATGAGCGCGGTGAAGTTTGTCACGTCAGATAGGAATGGCATGAAAACGAGGGCATTTAAAGTCGCTGGGACTTCGTATGATCCCACTCAAGGCGGGATTGAAAACTTGCCAGATTTGAAGCAAGACGCTACTTTTGTCGTCGCCGCACAAATCTGCGCCGCGTGCAACTCCTCTCAGATTGAGTATGTCGAAGGGTCTGGGTATAAATGTATCGGCGAGCCTACCGAGGGTGCGTTGAAAATATTAGCAGAGAAAATAGGATGCGAAGATGATGCGAAGCATCGAAGGGCGATGAATCGCCGGAACAAGAGTGTAAAAGACGGCGCGCAGGCGGTGTGCGACGAAATCATGAGTGGCGTCGAGATCATGTCTACATTGGAGTTTGATAGAAACCGTAAATCAATGTCGGTGATTTGCAGAGAGAAGATCAATACTACTGCTGCTCAAAAAACAAAAAAATATAATAGCGCGGAGAACTATCTCCTGGCGAAGGGTGCGCCGGAGTTTATTTTAGAGAGATGCACGCATATTTTGACCCCAGACGGTATGGAGATTCCGCTCACTCAAAGCATGCGAGACGATATCTTAAAGCGACAACATGATATGGCGAGCGTCGCTTTGCGTTGCTTGGCGTTGGCGATGAAGTCTGGACCAGAACTTGGCGTTTTATCGAGTTACGACGGCAGTCATTCGCACCCGGGATACAAGATTTTGAAAGATCCTTCGCAATACGAAGCGGTCGAGTCAGAGATGACTTTCGTTGGTCTCGCCGGTTTACGTGATCCGCCTCGGCCGGAAGTGAGCGCTGCCATTTCGGATTGCAAGAAGGCTGGGATTCGAGTTATCGTGATCACCGGCGACAACAAGTTGACTGCCGAAGCAATTTGCGCAGAGATTGGTGTTTTCGATTCGATGCGCGAGGCGGCTGAGTTTTCGTTTACAGGACGCGAGTTTACGCAAATGACGAAGCAGCAACAGAGAGCCTGCCTTAAAGGTGAGTTCAACGGCGTCGTGTTTTCGCGCGCAGAACCGAAGCATAAGCAAGATATCGTCCGCTTGTTGCGAGAAGACGGTCACATTGTCGCTATGACTGGAGACGGCGTAAACGACGCGCCTGCTTTGAAGCTCGCGGATATCGGAGTCTCCATGGGTATTGCCGGAACGGAAGTCGCCAAAGAAGCGTCGGATATGATTTTGGTCGACGATAACTTTTCCACCATCGTTTCAGCGGTGTCTGAAGGACGGTCCATTTACGATAACATGAAAGCGTTCATCAGATATATGATTTCTAGTAACGTCGGTGAGGTTGTTTCCATCTTCTTGACCGCTGCGCTTGGTTTGCCAGAAGGTTTAATTCCGGTACAGCTGCTATGGGTCAACTTGGTTACCGATGGCCCACCAGCGACTGCGTTGGGTTTTAATCCCCCGGATAAAGACATCATGACGAGACCGCCGCGTCGTAAAGACGACGAGTTACTCACGCGATGGAGTGTTTTCCGCTACGCGGTAGTCGGTTTATATGTTGGCGTCGCCACGGTGAGCGTCTTTTGCATTTGGTTCACGCGAACGTCGTTTTTCTTCATCGACTTATCTGGAGATAACCACACGACTGTGTCGATGAAGCAGCTCATGGATTGGGAAAATTGCGCTTCCTGGACCGACGGCACGTTCAAAGGCGGTTCGTATTCCACTGCCATGGACGGTCCGTCGTTCTCTTTTACCGGTAAGAACAAGTGCGACTACTTCAGCGAAGGTAAAGCCAAGGCGTCGACGTTATCGTTGTCTGTCCTCGTGACCATTGAAATGTTCAACGCCTTGAATGCTTTGTCCGAAGACTCCAGTTTGTTCAGGTCACCGCCTTGGATCAACCCGTACTTGCTCATCGCCATGTTTGTCTCCTTCGGGTTACACTTTGTGATTTTGTACGTGCCAAGTTTTGCGACGATTTTCTCCATCGTCCCGTTAAGTTTCAACGAGTGGATGTTAGTCGTGTTGTGCGCATTACCGGTGTGCATCATCGACGAAATCTTGAAATGGTTCGGCAGGCGAATGAATGAAAAAGAGTTGCGCCAACGACTCGCCGCGATGAAAAACGAAGGGAAAGTAAAAAAGACGAAGACGACGCGAAGACGACGTTAATACTACGAAAAACCTTATTCACGTGCGAAGCATAGCTTTTTAATAATAATATGATATATACGCTAATAATACGGTGTTACTGCGGCCCGCGACCGGCGGGAAAAGTCTCAGTCATGATTTGCAACACCGGCGCCGCCAAACTGAACACGGCGACTACACTCAACACGCTCAACACGACAAACCCAGCTTTGAGAGCGTTCGAAAACGTCTCCGATTCCATCGCGTCGTTCTCCGGTCCCGGCGGCGGCGGCGGCCGTTCGAAGTCCTCGATCGTTTCCTCGTCCTCTCCTCCCGCCGCTCCGACCGCGACGACACCGATGATGTTTCTTCTTTCCCGCTTTCGTAGCTTTAACGTCGTCGTCGTCCTCTTCATCGCGTCGTCGTTCATCAATTTTCGTCCCCGGCAACAGGACGACGACGAGAACGACGACGACGCCATCGCCACCACCACCGATGGACTTCTTCTCGTTCCGAGCGACGACGACGACGAAGAAGAAGAAGAAGAAGAAGATAAACTCGCCGTTCTGGCGATGAAAGCGGCGCTGCCGGACGTTGGGATCGCGACGAGCATCATGTTTGTGAGGAAAAGATATCAAAACGCGAACGAGTTTCCGGGAAAAAAATGATTAAAAAAATGTCACAAAATCGCGCGCGCGAAAATGGACCGAGCTGCTGCCGCCGCCGCCGCCGCCGCTCGTCCAAACCGGACGCGCGAACGCGTCGAGGTGCGTTTTCACATCGTCCTCGTTTTGTTATTCTTTTATCTCTCTCTCTCTCTTTCTCCGAGCGCGCGCGCTTTTTCTTCTTCTTCGTGTTCTTCGACAACGAACCAAATTCGCGCTTTAGAAGGAAAGGAAAAGAGCGCGTTGACTACTCGCCGTCGAAGAAGAAGAAGAAGAAGACCACTCTCTCTCTCTCCAAAAGGAGATCTCTCGAAGACAACTAAACACGAGACGCATCATCAACTCAACAGGAGGTATCTTCGTTCGCGGAAGACGTGGAGAAGTTCATCGAACGCGCCAAGAGGAAAGACGGGTCGATTTTAGCAGAACAGCTCGTTCGGAAAAAGACCACCGCGAAGGGCGAAGAAGAAGAAGAAGAAGAAGAAGAACACGTATTTTTACGAGAACGAGGCAACGCGCACTTTAAAAAAGGCGAATTCGTGGAAGCGGAGAGAAGTTACACGAAGAGTTTGGCGTCGAAAGAAACCGCGGCGGCGCTGAGCAATCGAGCGATGGTTCGATTGAAACTCGGGAAGGCGGCGTCGGCGGCGAAGGACTGCGGGAGGAGCGTAGATTTGTTGTCGTTTGAGGCGAGCGAGGATGGAGAGGATAGGAGTAAGAGGGAAGCGTTGCTTGTGAAAACGTGGCAGAGGAAAGGTACGGCGGAGATGGAAATGAAGATGTATCGAGAAGCGGCGGTGTCGTTTGAAAACGCGTTGAGAATAGAGCCGGAATCTAAGACGATTCGAGAGCAAAGGAAGGCGGCGGTGAAGAAGATGGAGACGAAAGATACGAGCAAAGTAAAACATGAAGAGGTTGAATTGCGTGTGAAAGACTTCGTGGATAAGAAGAAACAAAAATACGAACCGACGACGGTAGGAAAGAAAGAAGAACTCGAAACGCCGTCGCCAGCCGCGTCAGCAAAGGTGAGGGCGATCGACGCGACGGAGAAAAAAGATGAAGAGGAACCCGTCGCGCGTCGATCGAAGGAAACGTCATCAGTAGACGTGGAAAAAGTGCGCAAAGCGATATCAAAGCTCGACCACGACGACGATGAAATCCAAACAGGTCCCGCTTTCGATAAGCAATGGAAGCTTGCCGCTAATTCGTGGGAGAAGAAGTGCAAAGTTCTTCGCGCCGTGCGCGCCGAAAACGTCACCAAAATCCTCGCGGAAAGACTCACCGGCGATCTTCTAGGCGACATCATCGTCTCCGTTCTCACGCACTGGATCTCAGAAGATGACGCGAACGATGACCCAATAAACTGGCTCGCTGAACTCACGAAAACCAACCGCTTCTCCATGGCTTCCATGCTCCTCTCCGGCACGGCCAAAACAAACGCCGCCGAAAGCTGGACTCGGTGCGTGCAAAGATTATCGGAAGACGACGCCAAGAACGCCGTAGCTTTAGATAGATTAGAACGCCTGCGCGCGAGCTTTAGAGTGTAATTCATCATCACGTGTACGAATATAGTAGCAGCGAGAGAGAGATAGAGACAAAGAGACGCGTCAGATGTGCGATGTTTACATAAAACGAATGGCGCTCGCCGGCGCCGCGACCCCCCCCACCAAATCTATTCTCCA
>Ga0255770_10000985_pt1 | contig 26623 bp, 36 predicted proteins | sample 071ome_22_FD_179968 | JGI IMG/M metagenome (GOLD analysis project Ga0255770, IMG submission 179968) | Coastal salt marsh microbial communities from the Groves Creek Marsh, Skidaway Island, Georgia - 071404AT metaG (version 2) | ecosystem: Environmental > Aquatic > Marine > Intertidal zone >...
CCATCGGTTGATTGATGTGTCAACGGAAGAAATCGTGAATACCGCCAAGAGAACAGGAGCTCAGATTCGAGGTCCGATCCCGCTGCCTACTCGCAAAGAGAAATTTACCGTCTTGATCTCGCCGCATGTTGATAAAGATGCTCGAGATCAATACGAGATCCGCACCCACAAGCGAGTGTTGGACATTTTGGAGCCCACCGAAAAGACAGTCGATGCGTTGACCAAGCTCGATTTGGCGGCAGGCGTTGAGGTTCAGATAAACCTCGCTTAATCGGTGGAATTTGGAGAAGTTCGATGAGTATCGGCATTGTAGGTATTAAGCAAGGCATGACGCGGGTCTTCCTGGAAGACGGGCGCGCCGTGCCAGTCACCGTGATTACTGCAGAGCCTAACCGGGTGACGCAAGTCAAACGGGCAGACGTTGATGGGTATAACGCGATTCAGGTGACCTTTGGCGCAGTCAAGCAGTCCAGAGTCAACAAGCCGGCCGCTGGTCACTTTGCAAAAGCAGCGGTCGAGGCCGGTAAAGCGCTGAGAGAATTCCGTTTGGAGTCTGAAACAGAGCTGGAAGTTGGGTCGGAAATATCGGTTGCGAGCTTTGAAGCGGGCGCGATGGTTGACGTTACCAGTCGGTCTAAAGGTAAAGGCTTTCAGGGTGTGATTAAGCGTTACAACTTTAGGACGCAAGATGCCACGCACGGAAACTCTCTCAGTCACCGCGCGCCAGGTTCAATCGGCCAGTGTCAGACACCGGGTCGAGTCTGGAAAGGCAAGAAGATGGCTGGCCATATGGGGGCCGAGCAAGTCACCACGCAATCACTCGAAGTGGTCCGCGTAGATGAAGAAAACAATGTGCTGCTGATCAAAGGCGCTGTTCCAGGCGCAAAAGGACAGGCCGTGGTGGTTCGTCCTTCCATCAAAGCACGCGCGAAAGCGGAGGGTTGATTTTGAACCTGAATATTTCAGAGCCTGGTGTTGGTGTCACTGACAAGGCGGTCGAAGTCTCAGAGACTCTTGTTGGGCGTCAGTACAACGAGGCCTTGGTTCATCAAGTCGTTGTATCTTTTTTGGCAGGCGCGAGGCAAGGCAGTAAAGCGCAAAAGACGCGATCAGAGGTCAGCGGAGGCGGCAAGAAGCCTTTTCGCCAAAAGGGTACCGGTCGAGCGCGTGCAGGAACCATCCGAAGCCCTATTTGGCGGGGAGGTGGTGTGACGTTTGCGGCCAAGCCGCGTGATCACAGCGTCAAAGTCAATAAAAAGATGTATCGCGGCGCTATGCAGTCGATTCTGTCAGAACTTGTCCGACAAGAGCGGTTGGTCGTGACTGAAGACTTCTCTATCGCAGCGCCAAAGACCAAAGAAGTGCTGGCTCGTCTGAACGAATTGTCTCTGACGAATGTGCTTGTCGTGGTTGAGTCGGTCGATGAAAACCTTTACCTGGGCGCAAGAAACCTCAAAAACGTGGATGTCATCGATGTTCAAGGGGTCAATCCGGTCAATCTGATTGGTTATGAAAAGGTCCTTTTTACCGTCGGCGCATTGAAGCAAGTAGAGGAGCTGTTGGGATGAGCAAGGAACGAATCTACAACGTGCTGCTCGGTGCACACATTTCTGAGAAGACGACGGTGGTTGCGGACACGGCCAATCAATTCGTGTTCAAGGTCGCTAAAGATGCCTCTCGGCCGGAAATCAAGCAAGCAGTAGAGCAAATTTATGGCGTTAACGTCGAATCCGTGAGCGTCGCCAACGTTAAGGGCAAGGTCAAGCGCACCGTGCGAGGCTTGTCTAAACGTGCATCCTGGAAGAAGGCCTATGTAAGAGTGGCTGCCGGCCAAGATATCGACTTTACCGCTGAAGCGAAGTAGTAGCCCGGACGAAATTACGCGAGAAAGACCATGCCAGTTGTTAAATCAAAACCCACCTCCCCCGGCCGCCGCTTTGTTGTCAAAGTTGTCCATCCCGACCTTCACAAGGGCGCGCCGTATAAAGGACTGATAGAAGCAAAAGCCAAGTCAGGCGGAAGAAATAACGTTGGGCGCATCACCACGCGTCACGTTGGTGGTGGCCACAAACAGAAGTATCGAGTCATCGATTTCCGGCGGAACGACAAAGACGGTATCAAAGCCGTTGTTGAGCGCCTCGAATACGATCCTAACCGAACGGCGAATATTGCGTTATTGAAGTTCAGTGACGGTGAGCGTCGATATGTGATCGCCCCTAAAGGCTTGGCTGCTGGTGATGTTGTTCAGTCAGGTGAGAATTCGCCTATTCGTGTGGGTAACTGCATGCCGCTCAGAAATATGCCGATGGGTAGCGTGATCCATTGTATCGAGCTCAAGCCGGGCAAGGGTGCTCAGATTGCACGGAGTGCGGGGACCTCGGTCCAGCTCGTCGCCAAAGAGGGCCAGTACTGCACACTCAGGCTTCGGTCAGGCGAAATGCGTCGCGTACTCTCTGATTGTCGGGCGACACTGGGTGAAGTAAGTAATTCCGAACATAATCTGCGCTCTTTGGGTAAAGCCGGGGCCAAGCGTTGGCGTGGTGTGCGGCCGACGGTTCGAGGTGTTGTCATGAATCCGGTCGACCACCCCCATGGTGGCGGTGAGGGTAAGACATCGGGCGGACGGCATCCAGTGAGTCCTTGGGGTATGCCCACCAAGGGCTACAAGACCCGAAGGAATAAGCGCACCGACAAGATGATTGTTCGTCGTCGTCGTTCGAGCCGATAGGAGATAAGTCGTGCCAAGAAGTTTAAAGAAAGGACCGTTCATCGATATCCATCTCGTGGAAAAGGTTCAGAAAGCGGTTGATTCAAATGATAAGCGCCCGATCAAGACATGGTCACGTCGTTCGATGATCGCCCCTGATTTTGTTGGATTGACGATTCAAGTGCACAACGGGCGTCAGCATGTGCCGGTTTTTATCACCGAGGACATGGTTGGTCACAAGTTAGGTGAATTCGCGCTGACCAGAACTTATCGAGGTCACGCGGCAGATAAGAAAGCTAAGCGAAGATAAGTTGGCCCAAGCAAGACCGGGACCGGAAAGCTTTTAACCGCTCGGCAGTTAGGAAAGAAGTCATGGAAGTTTCAGCAAGATTAAAGGGCGCCCGCATTTCCGCACAGAAAGCTCGCTTGGTCGCGGATCAAATCCGTGGACAAGCAGTGGGTCAGGCGCTCGACACATTGGCATTTAGTACGAAGAAAGCCGCGCACCTAGTTAAGAAGGTGCTGGAGTCAGCGATTGCGAATGCTGAGCACAATGAAGGTGCCGATGTCGATGAGTTGGCGGTATCTCGCATTTTTGTAGATGAAGGTATGACCATGAAGCGGATCAAGCCTCGAGCAAAAGGGCGAGCGGATCGGATTTTTAAGCGCACGTGTCACATCACTGTGGCCGTGTCGGATAACGCGTAAGAAAGTATTCAAGCGAGGAGACCGGAATGGGTCAGAAAGTGCACCCCACAGGGATTCGCTTAGGCATCGTGAAAGACCATACATCGGTCTGGTATGCGGAAGGCGAAGATTATGCGAAGAACTTGCATGTCGATCTCAAGGTGAGGGAATTCATTCAGAAGAAGCTGGCTCAGGCCTCGGTCAGTCGAATTGATATTCATCGACCCGCTCAAACCGCACGCATCACGATTCATACGGCGCGTCCTGGCATCGTCATTGGGAAGAAGGGTGAGGATGTCGAGGTGCTTCGCCAAGAGGTTTCTCGAATGATGGGTGTGCCAGTTCACATCAACATTGAAGAGATCCGTAAGCCTGAACTTGACGCATTTCTGGTTGCGCAGAATGTCGCCCAGCAGCTTGAGCGCAGGGTGCAGTTCCGTCGGGCAATGAAGCGCGTGATGCAAAATGCGATGCGACTTGGGGCTGAAGGCATCAAAGTGCAGGTGTCAGGACGTTTGGGCGGCGCTGAAATTGCACGTTCAGAGAGCTATCGAGAAGGTCGTGTACCTCTCCATACACTCAGAGCTGATATCGACTATGCCACCGCTGAAGCGCTGACCACCTACGGCATCTTGGGCGTCAAGGTATGGATCTTCAAGGGCGAGATTTTGGGTGACCGTGAAGCACCGCAACAATCTGCCAGCAACGCTTAATCATTGGTTATTGAGTCATGTTACAGCCGAAAAGAACAAAATTTAGAAAGCAGCAGAAGGGTCGAAACCGCGGGCTAGCGCACCGAGGCAGCGCCGTTAGTTTCGGTGAATTTGCGCTTAAGGCCACAGGCCGAGGGCGTATGACGGCTCGACAAATTGAAGCGGCTCGTAGAGCTATGACGCGCCGGATTCGTCGAGGCGGTCAGATCTGGATTCGAGTCTTCCCAGACAAGCCAATTACTCAGAAGCCGCTTGAGGTTCGTCAAGGTAAAGGTAAGGGAAACGTTGAGTATTGGATCGCCCAGATTAAGCCGGGCAAGGTGCTCTACGAGATTGAGGGCGTCAGCGAAGAAGTGGCCCGGGATGCGTTTCGATTGGCAGCGGCGAAGCTGCCTTTCCAGACCGAGTTTGTTAAACGCGCCATCATGTGATGGGAGGTTGAAGTGCAGAACGCAAATGATTTGAGAGCTAAAACCGAAGAAGAACTGGGTTCTTTGTTGGTAGACCTGTCCAAAGAGCAATTTGGCTATCGGATGCAGCAATCGGTTGGGCAGCTGGCTCAGACGCACTTGCTCAAGAAGGTCCAGAAAGAGATTGCGCAAGTTAAGACAGTGTTGAATGAGAAACGTGCTGGCTAACCAGCAGATTAAAAGGCACGAGGACACAACTGATGAGTGGTGAAAAAAACCTAGCCCGAAATGTGAGTGGCACAGTGGTCAGCAACAAGATGGACAAGAGCATTACCGTGCTCGTGGAACGCCGTATTAAGCATCCTATCTATGGGAAGTACATCAAGCGGTCCAAAAAGTTGATGGCGCACGATCCTGAGAATCAATGCCAGGAAGGGGATGTGGTGACCATTGAAGAGACGCGTCCCATCTCTAAGAACAAGACGTGGAAACTCAGTTCAATCGACAAGAAAGCACTGCAGATTTAAAGCGGGTGAGCCGCTTTCAGCGGTGGAGTAAATAAAAAATGATTCAGGCACAAACATACTTAGATATCGCGGACAACAGCGGCGCGCGGCGCGTCATGTGTATCAAAGTGCTCGGCGGATCCAAGCGGCGGTATGCAGGCGTCGGTGACATCATCAAGGTCACTGTGAAGGAAGCAATTCCTCGCGGACGAGTTCGTAAGGGACAAGTGCTCGATGCGGTGGTTGTGCGAACAAAGAAGGGTGTTCGACGACCTGATGGCTCCCTCATTAAGTTTGATGGCAATGCCGCAGTCCTCTTGAACAACAATAAGCAGCCCATTGGGACTCGTATTTTTGGTCCGGTCACGCGGGAGCTTAGAACTGACAAATTTATGCGCATCGTTTCACTTGCGCCTGAAGTGCTTTAGAGAACTAACCATGAAGAAGTTAAAGAAAGACGATCTGGTGATTGTCCTTGCTGGCAAAGACAAGGGTAAGACCGGTGAGATCACACGGATTCTCGACAACGATCGCGTATTCGTCTCTGGCGTCAACATGATAAAGCGCCACACCAAAGGTAATCCTCAGGCGGGCCAGCCCGGAGGAATTATCGAGAAGGAGGCGTCCTTACATATCTCTAATATTGCGATTTTTAATCGGGGTGCAGGAAAAGCCGACCGGGTGGGAATCAAGACGTTAGAGGATGGCAAGAAAGTCCGCGTATTTAAATCAAATGGCGAACAGATAGATAACTGATATGGCTGATTTAAAGAAACTATATGAAGAAGAGATTCGGCCCAAGCTCAAGGAGTCTCTCGGTCTCACCAATGTAATGGAAGTGCCTAAGATCACTCAAATCACGCTGAATATGGGCGTGGGTGAGGCCCTTAGCGACCGAAAGCAATTGGATGCCGCAGTGGCTGACATGGAATTGATTGCCGGCCAGAAGCCCGTCATCACTTTGGCACGAAATTCCATTGCGGGATTTAAGGTTCGTGAAGGATGGCCCATTGGCTGCAAAGTTACGCTTCGCCGATCAAGAATGTACGAATTTCTCGATCGCTTGATCAGCATCGCCATTCCAAGACAGAGGGACTTCCGCGGCTTAAGCCCGAAGGCGTTTGATGGACGTGGGAATTTCTCCATGGGAATCACCGAACAGATCGTGTTCACGGAGATTGACTACGACAAGACAGACCGTATTCGAGGGTTGGATATCAACATTACGACGACGGCAAAGACAGACGATCAGGGACGAGCATTGCTTAGCGCATTCAACTTCCCTTTCAGAGAAGCGTAAATCCGCGAAGTAGGATTAAAAGAGACTAGAGGGTTCTAATGGCCAAAGTATCCATGATCAACCGCGAGCTTAAGCGTGCCAAGACAGTGAAGAAGTACGCGGCGAAGCGAGCAGCCTTGAAGGCGCAGATTCGAGACTTGTCTTTGTCGGACGAAGAGCGTTGGGAAGCGCAAATCAAACTGCAGAAGCTGCCCCGGAATGCGAGTCCCAGCCGTCAAGTGCGTCGTTGTCAGTTGACTGGACGACCGCACGCGGTTTATCGGCGGTTTGGCCTTGCCCGAACCAAGTTGAGAGAAGCGGCCATGCGCGGTGATGTGCCAGGCCTTGTTAAGTCGAGCTGGTAAGGAGAAAAACCATGACTATGCAAGATCCGCTAGCAGACATGTTGACTCGCGTCCGAAATGGCCAAACCGCTAAGCTTTCTTCTGTCTCAATGCCGTCTTCGAAAGTTAAGCTCGAAGTAGCGCGCGTTCTGAAGGAAGAGGGCTATATCGAGGATTTCGGCACCGCAGATAACGAAAGTGGGCAGGCTCAGTTAGAGATTGGGTTGAAGTATCACAACGGCCGTCCAGTAATAGAAGAAATCAAGCGTATGAGTCGGCCAGGCCTCAGGGTTTACAAAGGCCGAGATGAAATACCTTCAGTGCGAGGTGGGCTTGGTATCGTTATTTTGTCTACGAATAAAGGGGTTATGACAGATCGTGCGGCGCGGGCTGAAGGCGTTGGCGGTGAGGTGCTCTGCTCCGTTTTCTAAACGAATGTAAGAGACGGTCGATCAAGGATCAGAAGAACTATGTCAAGAATTGCTAACAGTCCTGTAGAAATACCACAAGGCGTTGAAATTACGATTTCAGGGCAGGAAGTGAGCGCGAAGGGCAGCAAAGGCGCGTTGACCCTCACGCTGCACGACGATGTTGCTATTGCTCAAGACGCCAGTGAGTTGAAACTGTCTGCCAAAGGGCAAACGCAAAGTGCGGTTGCGTTATCGGGCACTTTTCGAGCGCTCGTCAATAACCTCGTCACGGGTGTGAGCCAAGGCTTCGAAAAGCGTCTTGAGTTGCAAGGGGTTGGTTATCGCGCCCAGGCGCAAGGTCGTGCTTTGAACCTGTCACTCGGATTCTCGCACCCTGTGGTCTACCAAGTGCCTGAGGGCATTGAAGTGGAAACCCCGAGCCAGACCCAAATTGTGGTTCGCGGTATCGACAAACAAAAAGTCGGCCAGGTTTCGGCTGAAATTCGCGCTTTTAGGCCACCCGAACCCTACAAGGGCAAAGGGGTGCGTTACGCCAATGAGTACGTGAAGCGTAAAGAAGCGAAGAAGAAGTAAGCGCGATCGGCAGGAGAATCTGAAGATGAAGAATAAAAGAAACGCACGGTTACGCCGGGCTCAACGAGGGCGCTCGAAAATGCGCGAGCTTTTGGTTCCAAGGCTCAGCGTTTACCGCTCACCTAGGCACATCTATGCGCAAATTATTTCTGAGGATGGAGGCTCGGTCAAAGCTGCAGCCTCTACGTTGGAAAAAGATTTACGAGGCGGTACGACCGGCAATGTGGAAGGTGCGGCCAAAGTGGGCGCCTTGATTGCAGAGCGTGCTAAGGCTGCGGGATATACCAAAGTGGCTTTTGATCGGTCTGGGTACAAGTATCACGGGCGGATCAAAGCACTTGCGGATGCGGCAAGAGAGGGCGGTTTAGATTTCTAGGTGAGCACCCCTCATCGGTGTTATTGCCTCAAGAGAAATAAAAGATTGTGGGATTTAAGAGGTCCTGACCCAGGGCTAAGTAATCTTAAGAGTTGAGTCTACCGATAGAGCGCTCAGTTGATCAGCAAGACAGTCTCAGCACTCGAGTAGAACATAAAAGGAAGAAACATGGCTTTCAATGACAAAGACAACAACGAGGAAGGCATCCAGGAAAAACTGGTCCAGGTGAATCGCGTTGCGAAAGTTGTCAAAGGTGGGCGGATATTTGGTTTTACCGCGTTGACCGTCGTTGGCGATGGTAACGGTCGTGTGGGCTATGGCCGTGGCAAAGCCCGGGAGGTACCACAAGCCATTCAAAAAGCGATGGAAGCAGCCCGACGAAACATGATTCAGGTTGACTTGGATGGATCCACGGTCCAGTACGAACTGACGGCCCGTCATGGTGCTTCAAAAGTGTTCATGAAACCAGCCTCTGAAGGTACTGGAATCATCGCAGGTAAAACGATGCGTGCCGTGCTCGAAGTCGCGGGCGTTCGAAACGTGTTGGCCAAATGTTATGGCTCGACGAATCCAGTCAATGTGGTGCGAGCCACATTTGAGGGATTGAAGAATATGCGTTCTCCACAAGCTATCGCTGAGAAGCGAGGCCTTTCTGTTGAACAAATTTCGGGGTAAATCATCATGGCAAACAATACTGTCAAAGTGACGCTAATGAAGAGCCTGAACGGGCGGTTAAAGAGCCACAAGGCTTGCGTTGCTGGTTTGGGCCTCACAAAAATTCGTCAGAGCAGAGTGCTCGAAGATACGCCAGCAGTGCGCGGAATGATCAACAAGGTCGCGTACATGGTCAACGTCGAAGAGGCGTAAGGGTAGGGAATAATCATGCGACTGAATACGATATCTGGGGCTGAGGGCAGCCGACAGGCCCGAAAACGAGTGGGCCGTGGCATAGGCAGCGGGCTTGGCAAAACGTCTGGCCGAGGTCACAAAGGCCAAAGGTCACGTTCTGGAAGCAGCATCCGGCCTGGCTTCGAAGGCGGCCAGCAGCCCATGCAACGCCGGCTACCAAAATTTGGTTTTACCTCGAAGGTCGGCCGAACAACAGGTGAAGTGACGCTGTCAGAAGTTGCGTCAGCTAACGCTGATGTGGTCACGCTGGACGTGCTCAAAGACGCTGACTTGGTGAGCCGCAAGCTGGCAAGAGTGAAAATTATTTTGTCTGGAAAGATCGAGCGGGCAGTGACTGTTCAAGGCATTCGAGTCACCAAAGGGGCTCGCGCTGCCATTGAAGCGGCTGGCGGTAAAGTCGAAGACTAGATCCAGCAGGTAACGAGAAAAAACCATGACCAGTGCATTAGCACAAGCTAGACAAACAGCCAGCGGTGGCGGCCTCTCAGAACTGAGAAGCCGACTGCTATTTGTGTTGATGGCGATCGTGGTTTACCGAATCGGCAGTCACATCCCGGTGCCAGGGATTGACCCTGAGCGTTTGCAACTGCTCTTCAGTCAAAATCAAGGCGGCATCCTTGATCTGGTGAATATGTTTGGCGGTGGCGCGCTTGAGCGAATGAGTATTTTTGCACTCGGTATCATGCCGTATATTTCGTCAAGCATTATCACGCAGCTTCTGGTCGCAACCACGCCGTCTCTGCAGCAGTTGCGCAAAGAGGGCGAGTCTGGACGCAAAAAGATTTCTCAATACACCCGTTACGGGACGCTGGCCTTAGCGACCGTTCAGGGAATGGCGATGAGCAGTGGTTTGGTATCGCAGGGGCTCTCTTATACAGGCTCCTTCATGTTTCATTTTGTTGCGGTATCGACGCTTGTTACGGGCGCCATGTTCATTATGTGGTTGGGCGAGCAGGTCACCGAAAGAGGCGTAGGCAACGGTATATCGATTATCATCTTCGCCGGCATCGTGTCTGGGTTTCCGAGTGCCATTGGCCAATCTTTCGAACAAGCGCGGCAGGGCGAGATCCAGATCATTGCACTGCTTGGAATCGCCGCACTCGCAGTGGTGATTGTTGCGGGCGTCGTTTATGTCGAACGTGGTCAGCGACGCATCACGGTGAACTATGCGAGACGTCAGCAAGGGCGTCGCATGTATCAGCCGCAAAGTTCGCACCTACCACTCAAGGTTAATATGGCGGGGGTCATCCCAGCAATCTTCGCCAGCAGTCTATTGCTTTTTCCCGCATCGTTGGGTCAGTGGTTCGGCCAGAACGAGAACATGGGATGGTTGCAAGATTTGAGCCTTCAGATAGCGCCTGGTCAGCCCTTGAACATCCTGTTGTTCTCTGCGGGCATCATTTTTTTCTGCTTCTGGTACACCTCAATTATGTTTAACCCCAAAGAGGTGGCGGATAACTTGAAGCGGTCCGGCGCTTTTGTACCAGGCTACCGGCCCGGGGACCAAACGGCCCGATACATCGATAGCATCATTACACGATTAACGTTGTTTGGTTCTTTATACATGACATTGGTGTGTCTGTTGCCGCAATTTCTCGTGGTGCAGTTTAACGTCACGTTCCAGTTAGGCGGCACGGCGCTTTTGATCGTGGTCGTCGTCATCATGGATTTTATGGCACAGGTGCAGACGCATTTGATGTCTCATCAGTACGAATCGTTGATGAAGAAATCAAACTTACAGAATTTCGGGCGTCGCTAGCACGTCTTTAGGAGGATGAAGTGAAAGTAAGAGCTTCAGTTAAGAAAATGTGCCGGAACTGTCGGATTATTCGCCGAAACGGCTCGGTTCGAGTGATTTGTTCTGAACCAAAACATAAACAACGTCAGGGTTAAGCCTGATCAGCATAGGGACAGGAGCACTGCATGGCTCGTTTAGCAGGAATCAACATTCCGGACGATAAGCACACCGAGATCTCATTGACATACATCTACGGGATCGGACGCACCACAGCGAAAAAACTGTGCGATGCGACAGGGATCAGCCCGAGCACCAAAATGGGCGAGCTGACGGAAGGGGAACTGGATCAGCTGCGCGCAGAAATAGCCAAATTACCCGTAGAGGGCGATTTGCGTCGGGAAGTTCAGTTGAACATTAAGCGCTTGCTCGACTTGGGATGTAACCGAGGAATCCGACATCGCCGCAGCCTTCCCGTTCGTGGCCAACGCACGAAGACTAATGCGCGGACTCGAAAAGGACCCAAGCGGCCTATCCGCAAATAATCGCCAAACGGTGATGAGTTGAAGCGAGACAGAACTTAGTACAGGGACCAGCGCCCTGATCGAGAAGGAAAAGCGAGAAGAAATATGGCACCAGCAGATAATTCAGCCCCGGTTGCTCGAAAAAAAGGCAAGCGCCAAGTCGCAGATGGTCTTGCCCATATCCACGCGTCGTTTAATAACACCATCGTCACGATCACGGATCGTCAGGGTGGCGCACTGTCGTGGGCAACGGCTGGTGGGTCAGGCTTCAGAGGCGCTCGAAAGAGCACACCTTTCGCCGCTCAGGTCGCAGCAGAGCGCGCCGGCAATTCCGCCCTCGAATATGGGTTGCAAAATTTAGAAGTGTTTGTGAAAGGGCCGGGTCCCGGTCGTGAAGCGGCCGTGAGGGCGCTGAGCGCTGTGGGGTTTCGCATCACCAACATCACGGACGTGACCCCAATTCCTCACAACGGTTGTCGACCCCCGAAGAAGCGTCGGGTCTAACAAAGGAGATCGGATATGGCCAGATATCTCGGCCCAAAATTAAAGTTAGCTCGGCGAGAAGGAACCGACCTCTTTTTGAAGAGTGGGGTTCGTCCTATCGAGTCCAAGTGTCGAATTGAAACGGCACCGGGGATGCACGGACACCGCCGCGCTCGCGCGTCAGATTATGGTGTCCAGTTGCGCGAGAAGCAGAAGGTGCGTCGTATCTATGGCGTTCTCGAAAAGCAATTTAGAAACTACTACAAGAAAGCCGATCGTCAGAAGGGTGCAACGGGCGAGAACTTGCTGCGGATTTTAGAACGTCGTCTAGATAATGTGGTTTATCGAATGGGTTTTGGTTGCACCCGCGCAGAAGCGCGCCAATTGGTGTCCCACAAGTCGATTTTGGTGAATGGCCAAGTGATTAATATCCCTTCGTATCAGGTAGAGGCTGGCGATACGGTGTCAATCCGTGAAAAGTCTCGAAACCAGCTGCGAATCCAAGGTGCATTAAATCTAGCTGCACAGCGGGCGCCGGTAGATTGGGTGGACGTGAATGTTGATCGAATGGAGGGTGTTTTTAGGCACTATCCAGAACGGGATGAGCTCCCCAAGGAAATCAACGAAAACCTGATTGTCGAACTCTACTCGAAGTAAGTAGCTCACGACTGATCGATTAAGGAAGATAAAACTATGCCCCATTCTTCACTCGAGTTTTTAACACCCCAGAACATTCAGGTTGACCAAATCAGTGCGACCCGTGCTCAAGTAGTCCTAGAGCCTCTGGAGCGAGGTTTCGGCCATACGCTAGGCAATGCGCTTCGTCGGATTCTTTTGTCGTCGATGCCGGGATGCGCGATCTCGGAAGTCGCAATCGACGGTGTGTTGCATGAATACAGCGCAATTGAAGGAGTTCAAGAGGACGTAATCGAGATTCTTCTGAACTTGAAGGGTGTCGCGGTCAAGTTGAACTCATCGAACGAAGCTGAACTCACATTGAGCAAGTCAGGTGCGGGCCCAGTCACTGCGGGGGACTTCGTTCTTGATCACGATGTTGAGATCGCAAACCCGGATCACGTCATCGCGAATCTAAATGGTAGCGGCAGTATTGAACTGAGAGCCCATGTGACTCGTGGTCGAGGCTACGTGCCAGCGGACGCGCGCGTCTCTGAGGAAGATGAAGGGCGAGTGATTGGTCAACTGATGTTGGATGCGTCCTACAGCCCTATTCGGCGGGTTGCTTACAAGGTGGACAGCGCGCGAGTTGAGCAGCGAACCGACCTTGACAAGCTGATCATCGAGCTTGAGACCAACGGGACGATTGACCCAGAAGAAGCGATTCGGCGTGCTGCGACAATCCTTCAACAGCAAATCGCGGTGTTCGTCGACTTAGAGAGCAGCGCGGCGTCCGATGACAAAGGTCAGGAAGAACAACTCGACCCAATCTTGCTTCGACCCGTGGATGATCTGGAACTGACTGTCCGGTCGGCCAATTGTTTGAAAGCAGAAAACATCTATTACATTGGTGATTTGATTCGTCGAACTGAAGTGGAATTGCTCAAAACACCAAATCTTGGCAAAAAGTCCTTGACAGAGATCAAGGACGTTCTGGCCTCTCGTGGTTTGTCTCTGGGTATGCGGCTTGAGAACTGGCCGCCTTCGTCTCTCAGGGGTGATGACCGATTGCTCGGTTAAGAGGGTCCGCCATTAGGCTTAGGTAGGAAAGATCATGCGTCATAGAAAAAGTGGAAGACAACTCAACCGCAATACGGCTCACCGTAAGGCGATGTTTAAGAACATGACGTGCTCTCTTGTTGAGCACGAGTTCATCAAGACGACATTGCCGAAAGCGAAGGAGCTTCGTCGTTACGCCGAGCCTTTGATTACGCTTGCGAAAGAAGATTCGGTGGCCAACCGCCGTTTGGCCTTTGCAAGAACCGGTAACAAGGCAACCGTAGGGAAATTATTCACCGATCTGGGGCCGCGGTATCAAGAGCGCCCAGGCGGATATCTTCGAATTCTCAAAGCAGGGTTTCGAGCAGGCGATGCAGCGCCAATGGCGTACGTGGAGCTCGTCGACCGGCCAGATGTCGAAGAAGACGAGTTCGAAGAGGTTGAAGAGCAGGCCTAAGGCCGTTGGGCTCATGAATGGGGTGTATTACAAGGGCCGGTTTTCCGGCCCTTTTTCTTGAACCCTTGCAACACCTAATTGTCTCAAGAGTTTAATGCTATGAATCACGTCGCATTTATCCCTCAAGCAAGAACACTGATGGGCCCGGGACCTTCAGATGTTCACCCTGAAGTGCTTACCGCTATGGCCAGGCCAACCATCGGTCATTTGGATCCACAATTTATTCAATTGATGGATGATTTGAAGCGCAAGCTCCAATGGGCCTTCCAAACGAAAAATACACTGACCTTACCCGTGTCCGCCCCTGGTAGCGCAGGTATGGAAGCGTGCTTTGCGAACCTTGTCAGTCCGGGCGACAAAGTATTGGTTTGTCAAAACGGTGTTTTCGGTGGCCGAATGGCTGAAAACGTTACCCGGCTCGGTGGCGAATTGATATTACTCCAGAGTGATTGGGGTAGGGCGATCGATCCAGAGCAAGTGGCTTCAATGCTCAAAGCGCATCCTGACACGAAAATCGTGGCCTTCGTGCACGCTGAGACCTCGACCGGAGTTTGTTCAGATGCGAAAGCCATCTGCGGCATTGCTGCGGCCGCTGGGTGTTTAACTATTGTAGATTGCGTGACGTCTTTAGGTGGAATCCCGGTCGCGCTAGATGAGTGGGGTGCCGATGCGGCCTACAGTGGTTCTCAAAAGTGCTTATCCTGCGCGCCCGGGTTGTCTCCCCTGTCCATGTCTGATCGCGCGATCGAAGTGATTAAGAACCGGACGGTCCCGGTTGCATCATGGTTTCTGGATATGAATCTGGTGATGGGGTATTGGGGAGCAAACACGACGCGAGCCTATCATCACACCGCGCCCATTAATGCCTTGTATGGTCTTCATCAAAGTCTGGTGCTCTTGGAGCAAGAGGGGCTTGAAGCCTCGTGGCGGCGACACAAGCATCATCACATGGGTCTACGAGCGGGTCTTGAAGCCATGGGGTTAACCTTTGTCGTACCAGAAGAAGAGCGACTGCCTCAGCTGAATTTGGTTTCAGTCCCTGAAGGTGTTGATGAGGCGCGAGTCAGACAGCGATTGCTAAACGAGTTCAATCTGGAGATTGGTGCTGGTCTGGGAGTTTTCGCGGGCAAAGTCTGGCGCATCGGATTGATGGGCTATGCGAGTCGAAGAGAGAACGTGATGCTCTGCGTATCTGCGCTTGAATCCGTTCTGGCCGATATGGGCGCGCCTATAACCCAAGGCCAGGCGTTGTCTGCAACCATGTCGGCCTTAGCTTAGTTGAGGTTGAGGTGATGTTTTAGGTAACGCCCGGTAAAGGAGGCCTCGCTCATTGCAACGGCCTCGGGACTGCCTTCGGCAATGATTTCGCCGCCACCTTCGCCGCCTTCTGGGCCTAAGTCGATCACCCAATCGGCGGCGGCAATCACATCCAAGTTATGTTCGATGACAATGAGTGTGTTGCCTCGAGCTTTCAATTGGGCAAGGCAACCGAGTAACTGTTCGATATCCTGAAAATGCAGTCCCGTGGTGGGTTCATCCAAAATATACAGCGTCTTACCCGTATCTTGGCGAGCTAATTCTCGAGCTAACTTGACTCGCTGTGCTTCCCCGCCAGAGAGAGTGAGGGCACTCTGTCCAAGGCGGATATAGCCCAACCCGACGTCGATGAGAGTTTGCAATCTGCGTTCAATGACAGGAATCGCACTCAAAAATAGACACGCGTCTTCAACGGTCAGATTTAGAACTTCATCAATGGTTTTGCCTTTATACAAAATCTCCAATGTTTCTCGGTTGTAGCGCTTTCCCTCGCACTCATCACACTGAACGTAGAAATCCGGCAGGAAATGCATTTCGATCTTGATTTGACCGTCACCCTGGCAGGCCTCGCAGCGCCCGCCCTTGACGTTGAAACTAAAGCGACCGGCTTTGTAACCCCGGCTTCTTGCCTCTGACGTTCCCGCAAACAGATCCCGCACTGCATTGAAAATTTGTGTGTAAGTGGCGGGGTTCGACCGAGGCGTCCGACCGATGGGGCTTTGGTCTATGTTGATGACCTTGTCGAACAGATCGAGCCCAGAAAGCGAATCAAAATGATCTGTGGAGCTGCGCTTGGCTCTATTGAGTTGGTGCGCCGCGATGGGATAGAGGGTCTTATTGATTAACGTGGATTTGCCTGAACCTGACACCCCTGTGATTGCGGTCATGAGTCCTGCCGGCAATTTAAGGGTGACGTTTTTCAGATTGTTGAGTTTCGCGCCAACCAGAGTGAGCCATCGATCGTTTTGAGGTGCGTCAGAGCGCTGGGGCACCTGCATCCGTCGTTGACCTGACAAATACTGCCCCGTACTTGAAGCATGACATTCCAAGATGGTCTGAAGAGGCCCTGCGGCGATCACTTGACCACCCTGTTCACCTGCGCCGGGACCCATATCAATGATGTAATCCGCGGATCGGATGGCATCCTCATCGTGCTCAACCACAATCACTGAATTGCCAAGATCTCGCAGGTGGATCAGGGTATCCAGCAGCTTTTGGTTATCGCGTTGGTGGAGTCCGATAGAGGGTTCATCCAGGACGTACATCACGCCAACCAACCCCGCACCGATTTGACTGGCGAGCCTGATTCTTTGGGATTCACCACCCGACAGTGTGTTAGCCGCGCGACTCAGTGTTAAATAGTTGAGTCCGACGTTGCATAAAAACGTCAGCCGCGCTTTGAGTTCGGCAACGATCTTAGAGGCCACCTCTCCTAAGTGGCCAGGGAGCGTCAGCGCATCAAAATAATCTCGAGCTTCTTGGATACTGAGCGTGGAAATATCTGCGAAGTTTCGGTCTTCAACTTTGACTGACAATGCATCCCGATTGAGTCGATGGCCAGCGCACGCGCGGCAGGCTTGGGTCAATTGGTACTGACTCATTTGGTCTCGAACCGTTTGCGATTCAGTTTCTTGAAATCGACGCTCCAAATTCGGAATGATGCCCTCAAAAGGGTGGGCCCGAAGCACACGCTCGCCAGTTTGATCCACATAGGTAAAGGGCACGTCGCGACCTTCACTGCCCATTAGGATCAACGCTTGGTGCTTTGGATCGAGCCCCTCAAAGGGAGTATCCATTGAGAACCCATAGTGAGCGCTCAATTGCTCCAGCAACTGATAGTAGTAAACGTGCAGTCGGTCCCATCCGTTGATGGCACCCTCGGATAAACTGAGGGACGCATCTCGGATGAGGCTTTGTGGGTCGAAATAGGTTTCTTCTCCCATGCCCTCGCATGTGGGACAAGCGCCAATGGGGCTGTTGAATGAGAAGAGTCTTGGCTCCATGAGCGACACACTATGGCCGCAATCCGGGCACGCATATTTGGATGAAAACAAAATATCTTCGTTCTCGCCGTCCATCATCGAGACCATGGCGAGACCATCTGCGGTCGCCAACGCGGTTTCAAAGGAATCTGCAATCCTTGTTCTGAGTTCGGGCCTGACCCGGAATCGATCGACGATCACCTCAATGGTGTGAGGCTTAGTGCGGTCAAGTTCGGGTAAATCATCGAATTCGGTGATCATGCCGTCGATTCGAGCTCGAACGAAACCGCTTCGACCCAAATCCCGCAAGAGGTGCTGATGGTTCCCTTTTTTCTCGCGGACCACGGGGGCGAGAATCATGACTCGAGTCTCAGGCGCAATATTAAGTACCTGATCCACCATGGTGGCGACTGACTGTGCGATGAGTGGCTGTCCGTGATCGGGGCAATGAGGGGTGCCCACCCGAGCGAATAACAATCTGAGGAAATCGCTGATTTCAGTGATGGTGCCCACGGTAGAGCGCGGGTTGTGGTTCGATGTTCTCTGTTCGATGGAGATTGCCGGTGACAGGCCCTCGATATAATCGAGCTCTGGCTTTTCCATTGTGGATAGAAATTGCCGGGCATACGTCGACAGGCTTTCAACGTACCGCCGCTGGCCCTCGGCATAGAGTGTGTCGAAAGCCAGGCTCGATTTCCCTGACCCCGAGACGCCAGTGATGACCACGAGTTCGTTGCGTGGAATATCGACATCGATATTACGAAGGTTATTTTGTCTCGCACCGCGAATAGAAATAGTTTCAGCTGACATACGTCGTATAAAATGGTGGCGGGTGGACTGAGCCGCTCGAATTGTTGAGGCGGAATTAAAAAGCGCATGATACACGCTTGCCGCGAACGATACTGTGGCAAGCGGGTTGCGCTCGAAAGCGAGAGGGCCCCATCACCTTTCCAACACAGAGAGACACACTGCTGGGCAGTGGAGTGAGTCAATTGCCATGCCCACAATTGGTCTGATTTATCTTCTTTATTTTCTTCGGATGCTGGGGCTTTTTTGCATCTTGCCTGTATTTGCACTGGCAGCGCCTGATGCATACGGGGCTAAGGCTTGGCAGGTGGGGTTGGCGATAGGCGGCTATGGGCTTGCGCAGTGTCTCATGCAGATTCCTTTCGGGTTAGCCTCAGATCGATGGGGTCGCCGCCCTGTGATCCTGGTCGCGCTGGGTTTGTTCGTGACAGGCAGTACTCTGGCCGCTTGGTCCAATCAGATTGAGTGGGTGATTGCTGGCCGGTTTTTACAAGGGGGAGCTGCAATAGCAGGCGTCCTACTGGCCTGGATCGGTGATGTAGTCCCGTCGTCGCAACGATCCACTGCGATGGCGGGTGTTGGCGGCAGTATTGCCGCTGCCTTCGGACTGTCTATGGTCCTGGGGCCATGGCTCTTCGTGGTTCAAGGGCTACCCGCCATTTTTTGGTTGAACGCTGGCCTCGGGGTGCTGGCGGGACTTCTACTTCTGAGGGTGAGTGATTCGCAGGTCGTGTCGCCGCCACCTTTAAGTCTCAATAGCGCCCAAATCCATCGAGGGAAACTAAGTCTTCTGTGCGTGGGTATTGCCTTGAACCATTTCATTCTCATGTCTGTGTTTCTCACGTTACCTTCGCAGCTCGTTGCCCGGGGATGGTCTGTTGCTGAGCATGGTGGTTTCTACCTGGTCGCGTTGTTGCTTTCATTGGCGTGTATGGCGCCTGCGCTTCATCGCGAAAGGCAAGGACGGCAGAAATCGATATCGTGGGCGATAGCACTTTTAGCGCTGGCGCTCACTGGTCTTCAGTTCCAAGCGTCATCCTGGCAGTTGGCGTTCGCGGCGGTGGCGTTGTTCTCAGCCTTTAATTTCTTAGAAGCCAGCCTTCCAGCGAGGGCTACCACACTTGCAGATACCGAGCACCGTGGTTTGGTTATGGGGATATACAGCACCAGTCAATTCGTAGGCATTGCGCTGGGTGGATCCGTGGGTGGCTTCCTGATTCATGCTTGGGGTGAGATAGGACTTTACGCCGTGGCGATGGGGTTGTGTTTTATGTTCGTTCTTTTTGAGCGCTGGCTGACCAAGTCTCGGGCCATGGCTTGAGGTGAAGCTCGGTAAAAATCGCGAAAAATACGTTTTAATTAGCCTTTTTGAGGACAGAAGATCACAAAAACCACCGCCGAATTGCGGCACGAGATGCTAGAATTCGGGCAGTTTTGAATGGGAGATAGGAAATGGCGAGAGGGATTAATAAGGTCATCCTCGTTGGGAACTTAGGTCGTGACCCCGAGACCCGATACATGCCATCGGGCGGTGCCGTCACCAACGTATCTATTGCTACCTCTAAATCTTGGCGAGACCGAGATTCAGGGGAACAAAAAGAGCGCACGGAATGGCACCGTGTGGTCTTCTTTAATCGGTTGGCCGAGATCGCGAGCGAATATCTGAAGCGCGGCTCAAAAGTCTATGTAGAAGGCGAGCTGAGAACTCGCGAATGGGAGCGCGAAGGTCAAAAACATTACACCACTGAAATTGTAGCCAATGAGATGCAGATGCTTGATGCCCGTGGAGAAGGGGGTATGGGCGGTGGCATGGCCAGCTCACCTTCCAGAGGCGGGCAAGCGGATGATTTCGGGCCGCCCCCTGCCGACGACTTCGACGACGACATCCCATTTTAATTAGTTGGGCATCATCTTCGGTGCATTCCTAGATGAGTTCCAGAGACCAAGAAATCGAGATTGGTTTGCTTCCAGTGCCTGCGGTGCTCTTTCCTGGTGGCCAGCTTCGTCTGATCGCCGCAAAAGCGTATCACCAAGATCTCGTTCGGGACTGTTTGCACGAAGGGCAGGGCTTGGGGTTGGTCTTGGCTGAGAAGCGACCCGATGGAAATCTTCCGTCGAGCCATCTGTTGGGGACGCGAGGTCGAAGCCACCCTGAGATCGCGACCATAGGCACTTACTGTCAAATCTCCGATTTTGACCAGAATGATGCTGGGCAGTTGGAAGTCGTGATCAAGGCAGAGCAGAAACTGGTCATAATTGACGCCTTTGAAGCATCTAACGGGGGGTTACGTGCCGAGTGTCGACTGCTCGCGCCAGAACCCGCAATACCGATTGGGCCTGAAGATGAGCTTTTGATCGGCATCCTCGAGGACTTGTTGGCGCACCCCAGCATTGCTAAGGAGGCGCGTCAGTCAACTTACGACCATGCGGCGGAATTGGGTGGTCGGTTAGTAGAACTTCTCCCCATTAAGAATTCTGTGAGGCAACGGTTTCTCGAGATCAGTGATCCTTTAACGCGGCTCACGCGCATTGAAAAGATGCTGGATCAATTACAGTCAGAGGAAAGCTGAAAGAGGTCATCGGTGCCGGCGATCACCGAATCGAAGTGGCTTGCGCTTACAACTTGTGCGGGGCATCCGCTAATTGCGAATCCGGGCCAAACGCAAGCATTTGAGGTCCATCGCACAAGAGCCGAGACAGACCCTTCGGGCATCTTCCATAATCGACATGAGGTTGCCAATTTGTCGTTGGAATTGAAGCCTGAAAGGCGCTTGAGCAACCGTATTAAGGTTAATTTGGGCATCTCATCGGGAAAATGTCCCTGGCAGAGTGTCATTGAGTTGCTGTGAATAAATAGGATTTGGCCTGGCGTCTGATGTGACGCGCTAGCCGTAACGCGCGAAAAGAATCGTTGGATTAGAGACATGGATATTAAAGCTTATGTCGAGTCACTTGCTTCCAGGGCCAGGCAAGTTGCGGTTGTCGGCAGTCAGGCGAGCTCCCAGCAAAAAAATGAGGCGCTGCATGCCATCGCGGCCCTGATTTCGGAATCGACGGATCTCATCTTAGGAGCGAACGCGGTAGATTGTACGAGAGCGGAGGAGCGAGGCTTGGAGCTGCCGTTGATTGAGCGAATGACGCTCAATGCGGATAGAGTCAAGTTAATGTGCGATGGCCTTGTTCAGGTCGCCGAATTATCGGACCCAGTCGGTCAGATGGTGGATCAGAATGAGAGGCCCAATGGCCTCGTGGTCTCGCGGATGAGAACACCCATTGGGGTGATTGGCATGATCTACGAGTCTAGGCCGAACGTCACAGTGGACGCCGCTGCGCTGTGCATGAAAGCCGGTAACGCCGTGATTCTGCGCGGTGGATCGGAGTGTATAGAGACGAACCAAGCCCTGGCCAAACAGATCGCGTTAGGGCTTGAAGCTGCTGCCCTGCCGACCCATTTGGTACAACTTATCGAGACGACCGACCGAGCAGCGGTGGGGCAACTGCTTCAACAAACAGCCTATGTTGATCTCATCATCCCACGTGGTGGCAAATCACTCATCGAACGAATTGCCGCCGAAAGCCGGATTCCCGTGCTTAAGCATTTAGACGGCAACTGTCATGCATTTATTGATGCGTCGGCAGATTTGAATATGGCAAGTGCGATTGTGATGAATGGAAAAACCCAAAGAAATTCGGTCTGTAATGCGCTCGAGTCCCTGCTGGTTCATAAGGACGTTGCCCCCCAATTTTTGCCCAACATTGTGCGAGATCTAGCGGCAGAGGGTGTCGAGATTAGAGGGTGTGAGGCGACAAGACAGATTGTGGGTTCCGAAACGCTGACCGTGTTGGCAACGGAAGAAGATTGGCGCACGGAGTATTTGGGTCCAATTATTTCGGTTTGTGTTGTCAATGACCTGAGTGCCGCGATCCAACACATCAATCGGTTCGGCTCGCACCATACGGAGACCATCGTTACTGAGGACTCGACTCATGCAGATCGGTTTGTTCGAGAGGTCGATTCAAGTTCGGTCATGGTTAACGCATCGACGCGGTTCGCTGATGGGTTTGAGTATGGCTTAGGGGCGGAGATCGGAATCTCAACTGACCGGTTACACGCGCGAGGCCCAGTGGGCCTCGAGGGCCTAACCACATTGAAGTGGGTGGTTCGGGGTGCAGGTCAGGTTAGGCAATGAGGCAACCCCAGCCAGAAGTGGTTTTTGGCGGAACCTTTGACCCTATCCATCAAGGGCATTTGGCGATAGCCAAGGCCTTGGTGCAGCAGCTAAAGGTTTCGGTACGGTTTGTTCCGGTATTTAAACCTGGTCATCGTCAGCCATGCGGGGTCTCACCCGATCACCGGATGGCTATGTTGACGTTAGCTCTCGAGGGTGAGGAGGGCATGCTGATTGACGCTTATGAGTTCCGCCTCGGTGAAACCGTGCCAACGAGTCATCTTTTGCGCCATCTTCGGTCCCAGATGTCCTCGGTAACCCCTCTGTTCTTTGTCTTGGGTGAAGATGCGTTTGCAGATCTTCCGAATTGGGTAGCATCCGGCCAGATTCTGGAATTGGCAAACTTAATTGTCATTCCAAGGAATATCGAAAAGGCCCAGGGGTCGATACTCAGTAAAATACCGCATCTGACGGCGATAGACGATAATATGGCTGCAAGCGGACGCGTCTTTCAACTTAGTTTCCCGAAAGTCGAGACGTCCGCGACTTCGATACGAGCCCAGCTAGCGGCGGGCGGGCGTTCGAGCGCGCTTTCTCAATCGGTCGGTGACTACATTGAGCGCCTTGGCTTGTATCGAACCCCGGAAAAGACGGAGTGAGTGACATTTGAATCTTGAAGCGATGAGAGGTCTGGTGCTGGAGGCCTTGGATGAAATAAAGGCAGAAGACGTGGTGGTCTTAGATGTGCAGGGTCAGACCGATATCGCCGACCTTATGATTGTTGCGAGTGGTCAATCCAAGCGACAAATCAAAGCACTCGCCGCCAACGTGGTCGAGCAAGCGAAGGCTCAAGGATTGAGGCCACTTGGTGTTGAAGGGGAGGAAGACGGTGAATGGGTCCTTGTTGATTTGGGAGACATCCTTGTGCATTTGATGCAGCCAGAGACGAGAGCCTTATATGACCTCGAGCGTCTTTGGAGTCTCAGTCCGGGTCAGGTCGAGTCTACGAGAGATGAAGATTGAACTGATTGCGGCGGGCACTAAGCCCCCCCGATGGATCCATGAAGGATTCGAAACCTATCAGAAGCGAATCAAGGGCGATTGTCAGTTGATACTGAAAGAGTTCCCTCTCGCAAAGCGTCACAAGTCCGGTGCCATCGTTCAGTATCATCAGGAAGAAGAGAGGTCGATTCGAGATCAACTCCAGCCAAGGGCGCTCATTGTGGCGTTGGATAAATCGGGGCGAAGCTTTTCCACTGAGGCCTTGGCAGCGTCAATGGCGAGTTGGATGCAGGAGTACCCGGTGGTTCAGTGCCTCATTGGAGGGCCAGATGGATTGGCCCCCGAGTTAATTAGCGATGCGGGGCTCACGTTGAGTTTCTCGCCAATGACCTTCCCACACTTTTTGATGCGGGTGTTGTTCGCAGAGCAGCTCTACCGGGCTTGGAGTGTTATCCATATGCATCCTTATCACAAATAGTAAGTGCCACTGATGGCTGAACCGCTCATCATTAAAGATCATCGGGGTGAGGCTCAGATTTACATCGAGCGGGTCACACTGGGTGCCATCCTGGTTGCGGTGCTCTTTGGTCTATTGCTGCTGCGCATAGGCTATCTTCAGTTTGTACGACACGATGCGTTCGTTACGCGTTCCGATGAGAATCGTATGCAATTGGTGGCCAAGCCACCCTCACGAGGGCTGATCTTCGATGCCGAGGGGCAGATCTTGGCTGAAAATCTACCGGCTCGTCAGCTGGTGATGATCCCCGAACAAATCCGATCACTCGATGAGAGCTTAGCCGCATTGCGCTCGGTCTTGGATCTTGATGAGGCTGCAGAAGAACGGATTCAAGATCTTGCCAAGAGACGTGCGCGACGATTTGAAGCAGCCCCTGTGATGTACAACTTGACCGATGAAGAAGTGGCTCGTTTTGAAGCCAATCGAATGCGGCTGCCAGGGTTTGCTGTGCGGGCTGAATTACTTCGGCACTATCCTCGAGCAGAGTTGACCGCGCATGCGGTGGGCTCGGTGAGGATGATCACCGACGAGGACCAGCGACTGATTGATGCGGCGGCCTATTCGGGTACCAGTCACATCGGAAAATTGGGCGTTGAACGGTTTTATGAGGATGCGCTCTTGGGCGGCGTTGGCTTTGATCAAGTGGAGGTGAATGCCAAAGGGCGAGTGATGCAGGTGGTTAACCGTCAGGTACCCAGGCGGGGTGACTCGATCAATTTGTACTTGAATACACGACTACAGAAAGCGGCAGACGCTGCGATGGCTGGCCGCCGTGGTGCCGTGGTGGCGCTTGAGCCCTCGACGGGAGGGGTCCTTGCACTCCTCAGTAAACCGTCCTACGACCCCAACCCTTTTCTCACGGGGTTGTCTCGGTCAGCGTTTAGCCAACTGGTGAATTCCAGAGACTTGCCGCTTTTTAATCGCGCCCTCCAGGGGCAGTACGAACCGGGTTCAACCCTCAAACCCTTCATTGGGTTGATCGGCTTGGTGGCAGGGTACGCGACGACCGACGGCGTAATTGAAGATCCAGGCTGGTTTCGCCTCGAAGGAGAGACGCGGCTTTATCGGGATTGGAACTGGACCAAACGGGACTCGGGCGGTCATGGTCGCGTGCATATTCAGAAGGCGCTGTATCGGTCATGTAATGTATTTTTTTATGATCTCGCACATCGGATGGGAATTGACCTGCTTTCCAGTCAGTTAGATCGATTCGGCTTTGGGCAAAATCTCGCCATCGATCTTCCAGAAGCCAAGCGTGGATTACTGCCGAGCCAGGCGTGGAAACAGGAGGCTCGAGGTGCGGACTGGAGACCCGGAGACACGGTGAACCTCGGCATCGGTCAGGGCGACATGCTGGTCACGCCGATGCAGATGGCGCAGGCGGCCGCAATTTTAGCTAATCGAGGTCGTATCCAGCCTGCCGTGATGGCCAAAGATCGATGGGCCGAGGACGCGCTCGAGTCATCGAATCGTTCAGTGGGTCCGATACCAGACTGGGCCTGGGAGACGATCATTGGCGGCATGAAGAAGGTGGTTCATCGCGGCAATCAGCGATTCGGCGAGAATGGGACCGCTTGGGCTTACATCGGGCGCGACATCCCCTACACCATGGCAGGTAAATCCGGCACTGCCCAAGTGGTCGGCATCAGTCAGGGCGAAGTTTACGATGAAAGCCTCATCGATGAGCGATTTCGGAAGCACGCATGGTTTATCGCTTTTGCGCCGGTTGAGCAGCCGTTGATTTCGGTTGCGGTGTTACTCGAAAACGGAGGAGGGGGCAGTGAAAATGCTGCCCCTGTAGCAAGAGCAGTCATTGACGCCTATTTACTAGACATTCTTAGCGCCGAATTCGTGCCTGCGCAGATGAAATCCTTGGCCAGCATCCGATGAGTTTCGATGAACGATCGATGTCATCGACTTGGGGCATCGCTGTCGGGCGAGATCGTCTTTTGCGGGCGCTCCGCTTGGATCCGATGTTGCTCCTCATCATCTTGGTGATAGCGGCATTCGGGCTTGTCGTGTTGTACAGCGCCGCCGATCAGAGCGAGGCAACCATCGAAGCCCAGATTACGAGGTTAGCTCTGGGCCTTGCGATGATGTTGTTGATTGCACAGTTTCCGGCCCATGTTTTTATGCGCTTAGCTCCGTGGCTTTATCTTTTGGGCATTTTATTTTTGATCTTGATTTATCCCTTAGGCACGGAGGTCAACGGTTCCAGGCGTTGGTTGCGAATTCCAGGGGTGCTGCAGTTTCAGCCGTCCGAAGTGATGAAGCTTTGCTTGCCTCTAGTGCTCGCCTGGTATCTCCATGAGCGACATTTGCCGCCGAGGCCAAAGCATGTGGTTGTCGCCCTGTTGCTCTTGTTGGTGCCCTGCGCCCTGATTGTTCTTCAGCCTGACCTAGGGACAGCCCTTATCATTGGGGGTTCGGGACTCCTGGTGTTGTTGTTAGCGGGTATTTCTTGGCGATGGGTGGCCTGGTCGTCTCTCTTAGCTGTCGTCTCTGCGCCTGCATTTTGGTTCCTGATTAAGGACTACCAGCGAGAGCGTATCCTGACCTTGTTCAATCCCGAGCGTGATCCTCTGGGTTCTGGTTGGAATATTATCCAGTCCACGATCGCCATCGGCTCAGGGGGGCTCTCGGGCAAAGGGCTGCTGCAGGGCACCCAATCGCATTTAGATTTTTTGCCCGAAAGCTCAACTGATTTCATTATCGCCGTGTTGGCGGAAGAGCTCGGTTTTCTTGGCGTTGTATTCTTGCTTCTTTGCTACAGCCTTCTGATCCTAAGAGGGGTGATTATTTCGGTAAATGCACAAGACACCTTCGGCCGCTTGTTGGCCGGGAGTATCACGTTCACATTAGCCATTTACGTCTTCGTCAACATTGGTATGGTGTCGGGTATTTTGCCCGTGGTGGGTGTTCCTCTGCCCCTTGTGAGTTTCGGTGGCACCTCGATTCTGACCTTGTTTATTGGTTTTGGGCTTCTCATGTCAATTCATAGCCACCGACGAATAGTGCTGT